>Ga0315915_1006738_pt1 | contig 13963 bp, 6 predicted proteins | sample MpolbnodulesMG_FD_207738 | JGI IMG/M metagenome (GOLD analysis project Ga0315915, IMG submission 207738) | Medicago polymorpha root nodule microbial communities from Los Angeles, California, United States - branched nodules | ecosystem: Host-associated > Plants > Roots > Nodule | place: USA... | reverse complement strand
CCGCCCCCCACCCCCAATGATAGTTTCACTTTTTATTTTCCTTATCGATAAATATCCCCAACCTTTTGTTTTGAAACATGCTGCCTGACTTTTATAAGCTAGTTACAAAAGTTTTTAATTCACCCCAATTCCCTTTATTCAACCGTCAACTTGATATATTCCTTTATTTATTTTTTCCTTTGTGAATCCCTTAAAAGAATTATCAGCTATCACCTATCACTTTATGTAAAATGTAAAACAAATCATGATAAGTTGAATAGAAATAAGGATCCAACTCCTATTAAATGAGTAACTCAATTTAAAGAGTGGCCAAATGCATCCTGGGGTCCTTTAAGTTTAACGTTTGTACCGGGTTAGTCCTTTTAGTTTCAAATTGGTCCTTTATGTTAGTAAAAGTGTGCACCTAGTTCTTTAGGTCATAAAATATATGCACCATTACCCTCTTTCCATCAAACTCAGTTATAAAGTGCTTATGTGGACATTTATTGCTAACAAAGTTGTATGAAAAAAGAGATCAATTTGTTACAAAAAAATAATTAAAGGACCAATTGTTCACTTTTACCGACATAAATGAAACTAAAAAAACTAAAAGGATTAATCGAGTACAAACATTAAACTTAAAGCACCTAGGTTGTATTTGACCTTAAAGAGTAATATGAGTAACTCACCTTTATATACTCTCTATTTTTTAAAATTTTATGTTATTATAGCTGTTCTCCCTCTGCCATAGACTGCATTGCCACCTGCTATTATGGCATATTTTTGCCTAGTTGCCATGAACTGCCATCAATAATCCTATCTCGGTTTCATAAATTTCTTTGCTTGTGTCTATGCCTAAATTTTGAAGGTAGTATTATTTTGTACCTTTTTTCTCATATCATTTCAAAAATAGTACATTTATTTTATTTTTCCTCTGTACAGTGTTTCCCCATGGAAGTGCCGCCACTTATCAGCAATACATTACAAGTAAGTCTAGTTATATCCTTTAAAGATACGTGTGTGGTGAACTTATTTATTGTGTATAGTTAAAAATCTATAGACATGACTGTCGACTCTTGTATCATTTTATTTTCTTCAGAAATTAATTGTCATATGTTTGAGTGGAGGAGATGACCGGGACCCCTCTAAAACATCTGTTAAAGCATCTTCTGCTGCCATCCTGGCAAGGCTTTTGGTGATGAATACAAACTCACTTGGTCAATTAGCATCAGATCCATCGACTTCTCAACTGCTTCAGACAGCATCTATCGCAGTTCAAGAAAATATACTTCTTTGTCTGGTTGACATTTGGGTTGATAAGGTTGGTGTGGTTATATGCTTTAAAGATGGTGTTTGGGTTCTCCATATATTGCATATTTGTATCTTGTTTGTGCTTGGACAAACTATTTTTTTTCTTTCTATGAAGAGTGCTTGGACAAACCTGGAAAACAAGTTTCCCATTTGACTCTTACAAATTTTATTGTGGCATAGTGTTCATGTTGCCCTTGTTGAAATTATTGCCACTGTTGATCTTTTTTAAAATCAATACCCGGTTTTGTTTAGTCAATGGTTAAGTGTAAGTCTATGCATATCATTTTGACCTGTTTAATGTGTTTTATCCTTTTTTTTTATTGTTAATTAATATATATTCTTGAAAATAAGATTAGGATCTATGTATCATATTGTGTAAATAGGAATGGAATATTCAGTAATTATTTTATATATTGCTTTTGAGCCTATATTAAGAGGCCTAGTTGTGTGGTTAAGACACAGGGTTTCACTATATTATGCATCTGTTTTCTTATGCAACATATAAAATTTCCAGGTAGATAATGTTTCTTCCATCCAGAAGAAGACAATTGGCTTAGCCCTCTCAATAATTCTGACGTTAAGGATGCCTCAAGTTCTTGACAAACTTGATCAAATTTTAAGGTACTAATACACCTTTAAATATTATAGTTCACCCGCACCTTTAAATATTATAGTTCGCCCGGACTCAAATAACAGCAAAAAAAAAGTCATATTTGGTGGGCTCAAATATAAGCAAATTTCAAACTTCATATTTAATGTTATCATTTCAAAAATATCATTTACATTTAATTGGTGTTCTCATATAAGAAGTTTTCATAGAAAATTAAAGGAAGAGAAATGGTAATATAGGGAAACAGTTATGTTTTTATTATATCAAGAAAATTAAAAGACATTAACTAACATTCTTAGTTAATCTACATTAAAATTAGTTGTTTTTTGCTTATATATAATTATAAGTTCGAAGGGAGTACCTTAGTGCAAGTAAGGAGCAAATGACCCCAGTGTATGTTTTGTTGTGCAGTGTTTGCACTAGTGTAATTCTGGGCAGAAACGACGACTTGACGGAGGAAGAGTCCAGGTTAGCTTTTTGTACTTGTAATATTTTCCTGTTTTTTGCACTTCATCCAGATTAGTTGGGACTTGGGCTGAATCTTGACCAGAATCCTCTTTTAATGTGTTGTGTAGTCCAATATTTCAGAATATATATTATTCATTAACTGCTGGCTTTAGTTCCGAAAGTAACCCAGATTTTAGACTCTATAGGTGTTATCCCTTGTTTTAAATGTCAACTATCATGTTTTACGAACATAATTATTTATGTATGTTCTTATTAACAGTGGTGAGATGAGCTCCAGTACATCTCCTGATGAGGGCACTATTCCTGGTAAAGAATTCAGAAAAAGACAGGTTAGTGATTATGAAAGCTATATGTAATATCCATTCTGGAATATTACAATATTTGTATGAAAGAAAGAAAAAAAAAACAAATGAATTGATGCATTTGTTTGTTTTGATTATAGATCAAATTATCAGACCGTATAAACCAGCTGTCCCTTGAGGACTCTGTCAGAGATAATCTACAAACTTGTGCTGCTATTCATGGAGAATCTTTTAATGCTGCAATGAGCAGTATGCATCCATCTGCGTTAGCACAATTGAAGCAGGCATTAAAAATGCCATAGCTGGGTGTCATTTTTGTGATCTAGTGGTGCTATGTGCATGCTCTCGGTCCTCCTGTCTATAGATTCATACTTCCTATACGGTATAATTCCTCATTTTAACATCTGTTTTCTTGGCTTTTCTGTTTGATTCCCTCCCACCCCCCAAGTTCACTGATGTGTTAAAAGTTCACTAAAACCAATAATATTAGGTGTTGTTTGTTTTCATTAACCCGAGAATAATACAAGATTGATGACAGGATCACATACCGAGTGTCAAATTTTAGGCTTATGAACTAAAACCCTACATGTTCCAGATGAACACTGTATGTACGCTTGAGGTTCTAGTGCAGTGGTAAGAGCTAAGCATTGTCCCTTAAGGTACTGAGTTTGAATCTCCTTGGGGACAGTTGTAAAATGGCCGTTAGTGCCACTTGAATCAATAAAAAATTTCCCCCTTCCGTAATTATTATTATATTTTCTTAAATAATAGGATATAAATCGAGAGAGAGAGTGAGAAGAATTTAGGTGTACACTGTTAGAAAACACATTTGACATGTGCTTATGGTGTAAATAGTACTTGCTATCAATTAGGAATATAATTACGAATTTGATTAGCTCTCCCTTATAATTAGTAAGAGATATATTATTGTGATTATAAATACACTCCTTATGTAGTTGTATGACACAACGTTCCAATACAATATTTTACGTAGTATCAGAGCTTGGTTTTCATTCAGCGACCTTTCTCTGCGATTTACTGAAGAACAAAACTTAGGTGCATTTCCTTTGTTACTTCTTGTGTTGTTTTTTTTTTTTTTTTGAAGACTTCTTGTGTTGTTCTTAACTAAAATTTGATAACTACCATGATTTCTTCCAAACCATAATTTTCTCAAAGTTTGTTATAACCACAAAAAGTGTATTTTAAGTTAAGAACAACACGAAAAACACCATAGGAAATGCACCTATGTTTTGGCATTTCCATAATGGACTGATTATTCATATAAAGTTTCCTCATTTCCTTCTTTCCATATTCCCGTTGTAAATATCTGACACAAGACATTTCAATGACAGATCAGAATAAAAATAATATTGATTTACTGTGACTATCTTGTGGAATTGTTTTAATGGAATATTTAAACTAATGAGTTTCTTATTCAGTTGCATCTAACATGTTTATAAACTCTTTTTGCAGGGTGATTTTGAAGCTTGTTACTTGGGCTGGTGATTTTTGATACATCTTTTTTAATATTGTAAGGTCATTGTTTTTGTCCCATTCATTTTCACTAGTCTTTGCCCCTTTGCAGCGTGAAACTTTGTAAATAGGATGTTTGCTCCTTTATTATTTTAATATTAAAAAGAGGAGCAGCATCGAGTCCAATGTTGTTTACTTTGTTGAGAATGACAGTAAAATGTGAAATATCGTTTTGTAGATGCTGTTTTTGGATACATTCGGGCGTGTAGTGAAAATTTTACCAATTCTTTGAACTGCAAGTTCTACATGCGCATTAGTATTACCAATTTTTTTAGAATATTTTTTTACGATCAGGATTTTATAGTTTGGTTTTTGAGGAATTTTAACGTACCTTATGGATTTATATGATTTGAAATGACTCAGTGAATGTTTAGCAAATTAATAATACTAACAATAAACATGTAAGAGTGTCTGTTGCTTTTTGTCATCTATATCACCACCAATATATAAATGCAACTCCAAAATTTACTTCCACTTTATTTTTTTTAGCAAATACTAATTACCACTTAACTACCCAAAATCCACACACTTTAAAAATCTAACTTGTTTGCTCATAGGAATAAATTTGATCTTTTGTATAGCTAATTTGTTTGGCCATAGGCCATAGTTTGTTTGGCCTTAAACGAGCATATTTGACCTTTTCTACGCCATAACACCTACAAAATGGCTACTATAAACCCACCTATTGCGATCTCTTCCCAATTCCACAATTGGTAAATCCTTCTCCTATTCAAACTAATGCAGATATTTCTACAAACCTACTACTGTGATGCGTCAACCTTTGATCAGAAAATCAAATAGAATCATTAAACCTCCTACACTTGCACGACTATTATTGCAACCTCCTAAAAAGTGCAGTGGGAAATTTTGACTCTACGACTTCCAAGTAAATCATTTCCCATCTATGATTTCCCTCCTAAAAGTACGATGCTTTTTCTACATCACATAGAATTTTGTGTTTAAAAAACTTATGTGAATACCGAACCCTTATGCTGAGGCAATCAAGAGTGTTGGTTGAAAATATGCCATTCCAAATTAAATTGGCAGCTTTAGCTAAAAATACAACTTTGACTTTCTTTGCCTCTTACTCTCTTCGTCTCAAAATAATAGTTGTTTAAAGTTTTGTTGATTTCAATTATAAAACTAATTGTACTGCAATTAATTCACATTAAGAATAGAAGTGTTAAACATTATATTCATTGTACTGCAATTAATTCACATTATATTCATTCCAAATCTATCTGATTATTCACATTTTACTAAAAGTTCTTCCGCTGGTTTTACTGCAATCTTAACTTGTGTTGATGATCTTGTTCTTGTTGAGATTTATTTAACTGAAAATAGAAGTGTTAAACATTTGGCTTAATGGTTGCTTTATCTTTCGCGAACGCACAAGACATATAAAAATGGATATCCATGTCGTTCGAGATAAGGTGCAATCCGGAATGTTACAACTCATGCCAATCTCTTGAAAAGACTAACTTACATATTTATTCACAAAACTTCTGCACCGTGGTATTTTTAACTATCTGCTTTCCAAACTCAACATGGTTAATATACATTCCTGATTGAGGGGGTTTATACTACTTCACCGATTTGACTTAGTCTTAGCTATCTCATAATCAGTTAGGAAACAGTTGCTTTTGCTAAGTTTCTGTTAAGCTTATATTTTATTTCAGCTTTAGTTGTTTTGTAATCTTCCCCTTCTTACCCTCGCTGATATAAAAGGGGAACCATTGGTATTGTATATTCTCAATTGAACAAGTCATTAGAATGAAGAATATTCAATGATCTTTTGTGTCAATTGCATTTCTATGATCTTATTGTACTTCAGTTAATGGTTTGATCTCTGAGTTGGCCTAAATGATTTATATTGATCTCTGAGTTGGCCTAAATGATTTATATTTAGATATATTTCATAAAAGAAAGTTGAACAATAAATTTGAATGTTGTTAGCAAAAAATAAAATAAAATTGAGTGACAAATCAAATTTTGATCAAAAACTACAAACTTTAATTTAAGTCGAATTTAAATTTATAGACAAGATCAAATATAATTGACATCATCAAATATGTCAAAATCAATTCTTTTTACACATTAAAATCAAAGATTTATGTGAAACCAAACATGCCCTATTTCTACACTCTAGACAGTTGTGAGGAAGGCTGGTAGTTATCTCATTTGCCGACATCCAAGTAAACCAATTTTATTTGGCAAAATAACAGAACCAAATATGTTTCATTAGTTATTTTAGTCACAACAAAGAGAATTCACAAAATTCCATTTCTCAAAAATGGCAACAATGCAATTCACACGATTAAACATGACTCATAACAATATACCCAAAAAAAGAGACTAATTTACCATTTCACAAATAGAACCTAACAGTTCAATCAGTTCTTTAAACATTAGTATTACCTGGAAAGAATATTACATCAACCATTTGTGATCACTTCAAAATTAAGAGATTTTGTGTCCGTTCTTAAAAAGATAAAATAAAAAAATTGTGTTAAAAAAACTAGTTTTTTTTTAGGCAAAATACCCCTTTAAGTTTCATGTTTGTTTCAGATAGGTCCTTTAAGTTTCTAAGGTTTCAGATAGATCCTTTAAGTTTCAAGTTTGTTCCGGATAAGTCTTTTATGTCAACCTCCGTTAAGTCAAAGTTGATATGTCCGTTAAGTAGGTGAGGTGGTTCTCTCTGACACTTCGCATCAATTTTTCCCCCAACCAGATCAACTTTGGCTTAACAGACAGATCAACTTTGGCTTAACGGAAGTTGATAGAGAGGACCTATTTAAAACAAACTCGAAACTTAAGGACCTATCTGAAACCTTAGAAACTTAAAAGACCTATCCAAAACAAACTCGAAACTTAAGGATCTATCTGAAACCTTAGAAACTTAAAGGATCCATCTGAAACACGAAACATAAAGGACCCGGAAGGCCTTTGTTTTTTATTTTAAGATTTCTATTTGCTTACTACCAATAAAAATCAAATAAAGAGTTATCCTAACATTTTCATTTTTACAGTCATTTTGATAAAATCATATTTTCAAAAAAAACTTAAACAAAAACTCATATGACAATAGTTTTTTCTTTTTTCTTTTTACAAAAAAGTAGATTTTTTTCTAAACATTCTACAACAAACGCCCCCTTTATAAACACAAGCTTTTATGCTTTTTGCCCCATTCCAATAAATAAACGGAAATAGACCTTATTTCAATATATCAACTGCATTCAGACATCATTGATGCACCTACTCATGTATTAATTATGTTCAACTATTGTATGGTGTATTATTTAGATTTGAAATACGAAGACAGATCAAATTTCCAAGCATAACATTTTCTCTGTTTTTTAGTTGATATTTGAGACTGAAAACTGCTATTAGAATCAATGTCTAAACACTATACCAAAATTCATATCCAAAAAGGTATAATTTAGTGAACAATGTACCAAAACTGAAAAGGGGTGTCAGAAAAATGAAATGAAAAACATTTCTTTTTTGGGATTGAGGATGAGGGTGTCAATTCATTCCTGAGGTGTGGCCTCATTTGTTGAGTCCACTGGCTCAGCTTCTGCTGACTCATCAGCCTTGTCCTCTTTCTTACCTGAACAAAAAAACAAAGCATCATTTGTTAAGCAAGAAATGTGACACCTATAGTAGTACATCATATGCAAATTCCATGCATTTCAGAAAGCATATGATAGAACAAAAAAAGCATAATACAAAAGCGACATGATAGAACAAAAATAGGCATTGACACTAAAGCAACATGATAAAAAAAAGGCAACATAATCTATTCCAAGCCTACCTTTTTTCTTCTTTCCGCCACCTTTCTTCTTTGTCTTTGTGCCCAAGGCTAGCCATGCCTTGATCTCGGGATCATCTATCGTTTTTGTGGGCTGCAATTCTTGGAGTGGATGAGATGTGACGCGGTCCGATCCATTTGGCATTAACAAGACCGTGAATTTGATGTGTGCAACAAAATCACCTGATAAGAAAACAGTATAGCATGAAGTTGAGGCTCACACGAATACAACAAAATTGTGAAAATATTCATGTTATAGCCCGTAGAAAAATTACCAGGCTTTTCATGCAGAACAGGATATGGCTGCAATAGCTCGTGATTCATACATTCCACTAAACCAAGACGAGCTCTTTTCTCCTCCAAAGCCCTACAATAGCAGTGTAAATTTAGTGGACATAATCAAAATCAAAACTTGAACTTGATGACAGCATTAAAATTGAACTAAGTAGAGTTACCTAGCAGAAAATGGCATGATTGGAAATTTTTGGCTTATTTCACTGAAAATGAACCGGGATGCTTTCATCTTCAAGTGATAACTCTTGTCAACAGCCCTCTTATAAATAGTTGTCTGCTTCTCATCCAATAACTTAGGCTGCAAGGGATTGAAAATATTAGTTCAATAATTCATATGGTGCTACGTCATGCTGAAAAAATATTAATTAATGAAATTAATCCTACCTTGCCTTCTCCAGTACTTGTCACTATATCAATTGCATAAACTTCATTTTCCTCAAACTCTGCATCATCAACCCTTGTATCCGGATTAGAGATACTAAGTACAACTTTGTTACCATCAATCACAAACTGCTTCAACTGGTGGCTTAGAACACCCTCCACAATTTTACAATCATAGGCAGCAGCAACCTTTTGAATTGCATCAGATACATCCTTGTTCTGTCAAGAAAAGTATTTGAAAATATTTAATACACCCTACTACAACTCAGGAAATTTGCATGTATGAATGTCAATAAAACTAATTCTCACACTTCGCTACATGCAATTGATATGTAATTGTTTAAATATCGTACCATGTTGGCTATACTAGAAAATTGTACTGACTATGTAAATCAGAACATGAAACCAGTTCCAGCCATTCAAGTTTCGGCAACAGGGAAAAAGAGGAAATCAATATGGTTTGATCACCTCGGCAAAGTTGCCAATATTAAAGTTTTATGATATGTAAGAGTATCAAAAGTCAAAATATACAAAAGATAAGCTTCATTATATCATCATATTTAATCTCAAAAAAATAAAGAGAAAAAAATTAACTTAAGCATGACAAGGTCAATAGAATACACAACCAAAGGGAAGTGGGTATTTATGAAACAAAGGATGAATGATTCTCTATCAGTGTAACTATGACATAAAAAGGCTTCATTGGAGTTTATCCATAGCCTATTACATATTCATCATATAGAGATCAGTTCATCAAATAAAATTTACAGAAGTTATAAAGTAAAAAAACAAAATATGTTGGCAGCGCTAGAAAACTGTACTGACAATATAAATCAGAACAGCATGAAACCAGTTCCAGCCATTCAAGTTTTGGCAACAGGGAAAAAGAGGAAACCAATATGGTTTTGATCACCTCGGCAAAGTTGCCAATATTACAGATTTATCATATATAAGTATCAGGAGTCAAAATATACAAAAGATGAAGCTCCTTTATATTAAAATATTTAATCTCATAAAATGAAGAAAAAAATTGCTTGAAGTATGACAAGGTCAATAAAAAACACAACCAAAGGAAAGTGGGTATTTATGAAACAAAGGATGAATAATTCTCCATCAGTGTAACTATGACATAAACAGGCTTCATTGGAGTTTATCCATAGCCTATGATGTATTCATCATATAGAGATCAGTTCATCAAATCAAATTTACGAAAGTTTTTTTTTTTTGAAGGAAAATCTATGAAAGTTGTAAAGTAAAAAAAAAAACCAAAATATGTTGGCTATACTAGAAAATTGTACTGACTATACAAATCAGAACATAAAACTAGTCCCAGCCATTCAAGTTTCGGCAACAGGGAAAAAGAGGAAATCAGTATGATTTTGATCACCTCGGCAAAGTCGCCAATATTAAAGTTTTATCATATGCAAGTATCAGGAATCAGGAGTCCAAATAGACAAAAGATAAAGCTTCATCGTATTATCATAATTAATTTTGAAAAATGAAGGGAAAAAAATTGCTTGAGGTATGAGAAGGTCACTAAAGACGCAACCAAAGGGATGTGGGTATAACAAAGAATGAATGACTCTCCATCAGTGTAACTATGACAAAAACAGGCTTCATTGGAGCTTATCCTAGCCTATGACTTATTCATCATATAGAGATCAGCTCATTTAATCAAATCCACAAATATAATATAAAGTAAAAACCAAAATAAGACAGTTTTGAGAGGAACTGAAAAACTGGGGGAAATGAAACATTTAAGACTGAGATTTTTTCTACAATTTCAATCAAAAAAGAAGTGACATATCAGTAGAATAAAATGTACAAAAGGATTTGAATGACAACCAAGTAACCTCAAAAGAACAAAACAACCAGTACAATGGGCTATACATTTCAGCTGAGGACAAGCAAAGACAGCTTATGTGGTTAAATGGTTAGCACGACAGCAAAAGAAAATCTATAAATGACCTCTGTCAGTGTAACTATGACAATAAAGCCTCATTGGATTTTATCCTAGCTCATGATTAGTTTTCATCATTTAGAGATCAAAATTCACAAGGCAAAGGTATCCCTTCACATGCAACAAACAAAGTAATCTACTTATCTTTCAATTTTAAAGTGCCATATTTGACACTGACTTCAAACCTATCTACATGTGGAACAAGATGAACGCAATAAAATCAAAATTACTTCAATATAATAATACATATAAACGAGGGAAAAATCTTACAATTGATTACCTTCTTTCCTGGCCTTACAAGCCTTAAGGCAACCTCAGCAGCAGTATTTGCAGCGGCAATGACATCTGCTGCCCGTCCAGTAACCGGACCTTCCTGAAGAACATGGGTGTGAGCCACAGCAGCAATGAACCCATCTATATGACAAGCCAAATCACTGCAAACATTGAAAGAAATGCATCATTATCAACTTTCAAATGATAGCTGAAACCACAGGGTGAACTCAATGCCCAAATCATTAATCACAAAACTATGCTCTAAAATCTTACATTTTGACTATATCGCCTTCTTCCAACACTGTCTCATCACTGGCTAGAGGGGAGAAATGGCAGATTGTGTTGTTGATAGAAATACAAGTTGGGAAAGCAACACCTCTCTCAATCTTCTTCTTAACATTCTTGTACACGTTGCTAGTTTGCCTTCACACCAAGAAAAGAAAACATCATAAGCTAAAAACCATTCAGATAATATTAACAAAACTAACATAGCAATTACAACAATCACACAAAAACGCCAAATACAATATTTATACAATCAAAGGTATTATCACGGTATGCATAGCGCAGAATCTAAATATTGAAATTACATGAAAGTAACTAGTCGACAATATACATTAAATAACCTTCACAGAATCTAAATATTGAAATTACATGAAAATAACTAATCGACAGTATACATTAAATAATGTATGCTGCACGTGAGAGGATACTAGTTATATAGCAATATAAACTTACTCTCTAATAAATGAATCTCCTTTCTCGCAAATGTCAACAACCTTGGCCTTCGGTTTACATTCCGAAATAACTAACTTCAAAGCCTCTGCAAAACAAACAAATCCAAAAAAATAATTAAAAAGTAAAATCATCTACATTAAAATGCACAAAAACGCAAAACAAACAATGAAACCTTAAACTAATCGAGAAATTTAAAAAAAAAAAAAAAGTATATTCAATAAATTTATGCATCTGATCTATGAATTTACAAAAACCCATTTCGAATTCGCAAATAAAAAAGACAATGATATATTCCAAAAATAAGTAAAATTAACAATGAAACCTTAAACTAACCGAGAAATGAAAATTAACAAAAAAAACATAAACCTAAGCTAAATTCAATAAATTTAAGCATCCAATTTATGAATTAACAAAAACCAAGATAGAATTAGAAAATAAAAAAGACAATGAGAAACAATACATACTGTTAACGATCTCAGCTGCAGTTTTGTATTTCGTTACAACATCAGGCGAAGTGAGATCCAACTCCTTCTCCTCCCTTTCATCATCCGACATGGTGCCTCACTTGTTCAATCCTAGATGTTCCTGAAAAACCCAGATGAAAAATTCAAACAAAAATTATAAAAATCAAATTTTTACCCAATTGGGTATCAAAACAGAAATGAAATGAAGAATTGGAGCATCACTTACAGCTGAAAAATGAAAATGAAGAGAGTGAAGAGTGAGGAAGAAATGGGTTTTGCGGCAAAGATTCGAAGAAATGAGAGGCAGTGTAGAGAAATGAGGGTTTGTGAAGTGAAATTAGGGTTTCATTGAAGAGGCAAGTTTTGGCTTATATAGGATTTTTCGTTGTCGTTATTGTGCTCACATTAGTGGCGTAGGGTTTTACCCTCTACATGGACCCTACCTTGTTTAGATGGACAAACGAAGAAATTTTGTGATCAAATCACGACCCTTTGATGTTAACTAGACAGCGATCATTCTCGATCAATAGTCGCTTACGCATCACTTGTAAAAGGATTCTCTGACTAGGCAAAAACAATGTTTTTTGCTATGGTTAACTATGAATCTATGTTGGTTATATATTTTTATATGACGCGTAATATTTCTCTCCACCTCATTATTTTTTAAGTGGATTTAAGTCGATTAGCATTGTATTTCATAAAGTGGCATATTTCTATTGTCCTCCTCCAACATATTATTGAGAGTGCTCTATGTGCTATTCGTGTTCAAAATTGGTGATACTGCAAATTTTATTTTATTTTTGTTGAAAGATGATGATAGTGCAGATATATGTGTTTTTTTTTTTTGGTCAAGAGATGTATGTGTTTCTTTTGGACAAACACTGTCTTTATTGACAAAATTGACAAACATTGTCTTTATTGTAAGGAGAAAGTATATTAGTACTGACAAAAGAATGAATTTTTTTAGGGTTGGATCATTTTTCATGGGTGGTAAGATAGATTAATTTGTCTCACTTTGCATAACTCGTTTAGAATAGGGTGCGACATATTCAATTGAATAGGTGGGTTGAAAATACTACCATGTTACGTCACCATCTGACAGGTTGACCTGACAATTATAAAAACACAATAAAAAACATAAATTGCATTGATATTTTTACGGATTCACCAATCAAATAAGGGAAAAATTTACATTTTCAAAATCAAGATCTTACGAGTGGGTGCGTCTAAGATGCACCTCAAAAATATGTTGATTGTTTGCTCCATTTCAATATATTTTTGACAAAACTGCACATGTGATCTTTTAAGTTTGACCATTTTTCAGGATTGATTCTTTTTATATTTTTTGCGTATTGGGCCTTTGAGTATCAAAGGACCAATATAATGTTGCTGAGTTGGCAATGCCAAATCTAATAGTTGTAGGAATTTAATAATCATAACATGAAATATACAGTGTTTTTGAGGCTCGACGCTCCTTTAAAAAATCGAGATGGTGTAATTGGTGGCTATTTAACTTAAGTGAAATTGTTGTGTGTTCTTGGCATAAAATGCAAACAATGTTAATGGTTCTAAATAATATCATTATACGAATTTTGCATTCATAGTGCAAAATATGATAAGTGTTCTCGAGACTTGGTGATTCTTGCTGCCATCAAAATATGAAATTAATCTTTTAACTTTTATGATGTCTATTTGAAAGGGTTTTTGAAGACTTTTTTTTCCACTCATACAATGACTCAGTATTGGGTTCTTCAAGTGAAACTGGGCTAAGAGGAGGGGGGGAGTGGTGGAGATGTCTAACGATGAAGATCTCGTGGATAATAATAAGGAGGAGGATGA
>Ga0315915_1006737_pt1 | contig 13964 bp, 10 predicted proteins | sample MpolbnodulesMG_FD_207738 | JGI IMG/M metagenome (GOLD analysis project Ga0315915, IMG submission 207738) | Medicago polymorpha root nodule microbial communities from Los Angeles, California, United States - branched nodules | ecosystem: Host-associated > Plants > Roots > Nodule | place: USA... | reverse complement strand
AAGAAATGTTGGACCTAAAATAAATTGTAATTTGGTTGATCACAAATAAAACATTGTTGTAGTTCATCGAATCTGGATAAATAGTATGAATTTATATAAAAGAATAATATTTAAAATATAAAAAAAAATCAAATGAATGAATTCATATTGTTTTATTTTAGAAATATTTATTATTTCATATATATACACATATTTCCTAAAAAAAAAAAATATACACATATAAATTGATTTTTTGTTACTAAAGCTTGGATTATAAGACGCTGCAAAAAAAATATTGCTCGTTGATAACATATATTTTGCATTCCATTTCATTTCATGAAAGAAGGAATGGTCAAGTGGTTAAGTCATATGATCAAAATTGTGTATGTGCGTTGGTTCAATTCCCAGCGGTGATGTTTTTTATTTTTAATGATTTTTGTAAAGTCATTCTTAATTGGAATGAATAAAGGCATGTCGTAGCCCAGATTTAGAAGAAAAAAAAAAGGGGTTCGATAGTGATTGAATTCAAAGGAAAATATAATTAATTTGATGGTTCAAATTGTAAAATATCATTAATTTAAAATGGGGTGAATATGGGCCGTAGGCCCTCTTTTGTACCAAAAAAAAATAAAAAAAAATGGGGTGAATATGCAAATAATAAAATACATGTTAAAATTATAAAATAAAGATGTTATTTTTAAAATGGAGGACATGTGACTGTTTTTTATTGGTTTGGGTAAATTGTCCACCAATTTCTAAAGGCAATTTAGAAAAAACCTTATTATTGGTATAAAACAGTTGTTTATGTAAAGAAAAAACATCTAGTGAAACCGTTTATGTGTATTTTCATTTCGAAAAACACATAAATAGAAAACGTCAGTCACATGTAAACCTTTACATATTAACAACCAATAAAAACATGTCACCTCTCCTTAAAAAAAATAAAATTGCAACCTCGTTTAATTTTATTTTTCTGAAAAAAGTAAACACTGTATTTAACATCAAAATTTTAATGTCAAAATATAATATAATATCAATAATAAAACGAGTAGATTCGATTCAAATGAGTTTTACTATTTAGAACACATGTGGGTATAACATAAGATTGGTGAGATTCATAATAACTTTATTAAAAGAAAATTGTTAAAATAGTGTATTAGAGAGTCTATAACCATACATATTTAATTTGTTGGAAATTTTATAGTAATTTTGTTTTAGTTCTCACTAAAAATTAATTTATAACTCCACAAAAAATATTGAATAATTTTATTTATGAAGAATCAAGTACGAGATAAATTATTAAAATCATTATTAAGTCATATTCCCAGACAAAGATATATTAGATAGTATTAAAAAATGAAAGTTCATACAATAACTTTAAAATATGAATACATGTGGAGAAATATAATCTATAGATGATCATGTGTCTTGAGCTTCTTGATGTAAAATAGCATAGTTTTTGAAATCTCCAGTTTTTTCTTAGCGATAACTACAAAATAATTTTATCATGAATGCATCTATATATATTTTATTTTTGAAGAGGAATCGATAAAAAAAATTCATATAAGCATTTTTTTTCTATTTTTGAAGAGGAATCAATAAAAAAATTATATAAACATTTTTTTTGATAAATTTTTTATATAAACATTTTTATAGCATATGATATTGCCCCACACATATCAAAATTTCTAGATATGTCACCATCTATATTACTATTATAAATTTTTGTATAAAATATAATATCCTTTCTTCAAATGACCATATAGAAACAAAATAAATTGCTAGAATATGCCTTCATTTTATTATTATTTTTTCTCACGTGAACTTTGAAGAAAGTGGAAGAAAAAGAAATAATTAGTTGAAAAAGAGAAAAGCTAGGAAACAATCCACACCTTCCACGGCACTAGCAGCTTCCATCTTTTGTGCTTATATATAAGGAAGTGTGTCTAGAATATAACTTGTTTTGGCAACACGTAAAAATATAACATGAGTGGAAATGTGATGGAGCTAAACTTTGGTTCATTAGACCAATTTTCTTCTGATCAAAATGGAGTGTCCCTTAAGCCATTAAGGTGCCCTGCACCATTTCTATTGAAGACCTATGATTTGGTGGAACAAGGTAGTGAAGATGAAGATGGTATCAAAATTGTGTCATGGAATGAAGAAGGAAATGGTTTTGTTGTGTGGTCTCCAGCTGAATTCTCAGAGCTTACCTTGCCTAGATATTTCAAGCACAACAATTTCTCTAGCTTTATTCGACAACTCAATACATATGTAAGTCCTAGCTTCATCGATTTTCTCTCTAAATATCAAAAGAAAAATATGATCTATATATATTTTTATAAAAAGTTTAAAACACAAATCTCACTTGATTTTGAAAGGTTTAATGAATTAGACATTAGTCCTAATAGAAAGTATAGAACAGTGGATTTCCTTCTGCCAATAATATGAAGGTTAACTATATACAAATTTATATTACATTCCTAAAATAGAAATATTAGTCATTGTTCCTTTTTATTCCTTCAAAACTATGTTGATATTATTATGTCATAGAAATATAAATTGATTCATCAAGGGTATCTTATAAAGTTTTTGAGTTTTTACTCAAAATTTTTTGTTTGTTCACCGGTTTCTTTTCTTCCCTAGCTTCCTCAAAAGTTCTTTGAATTACTTGGGGGATTGGATTTTCTGTAGATGGCATTCCACAAATTCATGCGGTCAAAATATCGGTTGTTGTTTGATTGAAATCAAATTATCCATATTTTAGAGTATATTTTGATTTTCTTTTTAAAAATTAAAAGACCTAATTTGAAATTCGAACCATCCAATTTTGATTCAACAAATATCTCTAGTTGTGTGGCTTGCTGACCCAGCAAATCCAAATCCATTACTTTGAAGTAGCTCTTTGGAAAAAGAAGTAGATGACAATTAAATTAAGAAATCCACCCACGTGCACATAATGAAGAATTTGGTCAAGTTAGTGGCACAAATTATAAGGTCAAATATCTGTTATTTTAACCAAAAGTCAAAATCTTCGTACGTACATGCTATATTTAACGTTATACTGGTACTTGGGAGCACACTTAAATTGAAAATAATAAAGATAATCTTGCTTGTTATTCCGTTACAGACTTTTCAACAATATTGTCTTTGACTGTTATTTTGTTCATTTATATTAAAAAAAAACGTGAGGTACAATAGCACATAATGTATTAACACAACATGGAATGATATTGTAATGTTTCAAAGCATGATGTTTTTGTTTTATGTAATCTCTCACTAATTAATTACTTCAACAGGGGTTTAAGAAAATATCATCTAAAAGATGGGAATTCCAGCATGAGAAATTTCAAAAGGGTTGCAGGCACATGTTGGTTGAAATCAGTAGGAAAAAATGTGAGCCCAGTGTGTTTCCTCAATATCTCAAGTCTTGTTCAGAGGAAAATGCAATGACTAATAATTCATCACTTGAAGAAGACAATAACAATCATGAACTACTCATGGAGGAGAACAAGAACCTAAAGAAGGAGAGATTAGAGTTGCAAATGCAAATAGCTGAATGCAAGGCACTTGAAATGAAGTTGTTGGAGTGTCTCTCTCAGTGTATGGATAACCGCCAAAATAAAGTTAGGAGACTATGTTAATTCATACTATTATTTATCATATCACATCAAGTTATGAAAATAGAGAAGAAAAAATGTACATGTTTGTCATCATTGAATAATAATAGTAATAATGCACGTACTATGTTTTACCTTTCTTGGTTTGGTCAAAATCTGAATAGGGATAAATATTGGTAAGATTCATGATTGATTATCATAATTTAAACAACATTGACCATCAACAATAACCTTTCTAAGCTTCTTCTTCTTCAAAAAATATAAAAATAACCTTTTTAAAAGATGTCAATGTATAGTTTAATTGGTAAGAATTCAACTCAAATTTTATAGACCCGAGTTTGAATTTTGTTGGCGATGTGAGAACCTCAATGGTTGATAATATATAAATATTTATTATTGCTCTATCAAAACCTTGAAGCTTTTCCTAACCCTAGTAAGCTTCTGAGACACAAATCGCCTCAACTTTTTGTTTATTAAAAACAACCTATCTAAATTAATTGTTGAAAGGGTAAATACAATTTCACTAAAAAAAATATATTAAATTGTAGAGCTATTTAACAAATTGTTCAAAGCTTTGAGAATAAATGCACGATCACAATTACGCTTTGAAATTTCATCACTAGAAAATCAGAGCATCTGTTTGAAAAATGAGGTGTTATAATCTACATGGAAGATGAGGTTCCAAAGGCTACATTTTGAAGATATTCTGATAATAGAATTAGCAAGGTTCTTACACTATATTTGGAATTCACGTTCAGTATTCCATTTGATGAAGCTGCACTAAATATTTCATATTTACCACAGTCAGGAAACTAGCATTTCAATTTCAATTTCCCCCCAGGTTGACAAAACTACGGTACTCAACTCGAGTCATGAATCAGTTTAGCCAGCTATATATTGAAGCAGAAGGGGAAAACAAGTTCACAGACTTTTAATAAAATAAAACAGCCTCATATCAAACAGTATAGAGTAACCACGCAGAACATTACAATGTCAAAAACAAAGCCTCACGGCACCGAAGTTAACAATACCCTCAGCTACAGTGGCTTATAAGATACAATCCCAATTATTCTAAGAATTAACAATAATCCTACTCAGATAAAGTTGACTTCAGCTCGCCATTATTTCGCAGCTCCATAATGATATCGCAACCGCCTATCAGCTCACCTTTGTAGTAAAGCTGAGGAAAGGTAGGCCAGTTTGAGAATACCTTAATTCCCTGTCTCACCTCATCATCACTCAAAATATCAAAGTGACCAAAATCCACCACACCCTCCTCTCGGAGGGCGTTTACAACTCTGGAACTAAAACCACATCTTGGAGCATCTGGGGTACCCTTCATGAAGAGCATCACAGGGGAAGAGGCAATCAATTTCTTCAAACGATCTTCAATGGTCTCTTTTGGAAGAACCCCTTTCTCATGTAAAGTTTTCTGAAGTTCCCCACTTTTTTGCATCTCCAACACAATGTCTGATCCACCAATAAGCTCCCCCTTGATATATAGTTGAGGATAACTGGACCAGTTTGAATAAACCTTGAGTCCTTGACGGACTTCTTCATCAGTAAGAATGTCAAAACTCTCAAACGGAACATTTTCTTGTCGGAGAATTTCAACTACCTTCCTGCTGAAACCACACTTAGGTTCATCTGGTTTTCCCTTCATAAACAGCATAACTGAGCCTGAATTGACCAAGCTTTCCAGTCGAGAGGCTAAATTTGTACTCAAATCTGTAGATTTAGAGATGCCACCCTTGGCGTTTCCTGAATCTGTTGTATTTGTTTCACCTATGGTATCAATTCCGTGATCTTTGAAAACATCCTTTAACTCCCCACTCTCGTGCATAGCAATTGCTATGTCACACCCGCCAATAAGTTCTCCTTTGCAGTAAAGCTGAGGAAATGTGGGCCAATTGGAAAACTTCTTCAAGCCCTCACGAACCTCTGAATCCAAGAGGATATCAAAACTTCCAAACTTAACCTTCTCTTCCTTCAAAATATCAACAACTTTTCTGCTAAATCCACATTTTGGCTCTTCAGGACTCCCTTTCATGAAAAGCAAGACAGGATGCGAGTCGACGAGCTCCTGCAATCGCTTTTTCAGATGACTACTAAGCCCTGGTTGAACCTTACTTTTTTCGTTTGAAGATACATTTTCTTGCGCTAAATCTTTCACTGTTTCAAGAACAGCGGATCCTGCGGCCATCCCAAGACTAGCAGGAGACGCAGCATCTCCAGGGTTAATTGAGCCTGCTACTTTTGAAACCTTGTTGGCTAAACTTGATGGATCAGCTCCCTCCAATGTGTCAACGGTCTTGCCATCCTGACAGATAATAACTACTAATCAATCAACTGATAAATCAAGCAAAGATAACAAATTGACTTTTCAATCCCATATTGACAGTATGAATCATCAAAGCATTATGATTGCAATATAAAAAAAGATAACTCTTTTGGGTACATGGCAAAATTTGTATTGTAAATAAATAATAATATCAAAACCAAGTCTTAATTAAAAATCTGCAAAAGCAAAGATACACAACAAATATCTCTGATAAGTTACAAATTCAATTTGATCTAATGTTAACATGCAATTGTTCGTCGCTGAAGGGTTTCACTCTTGGTACAGTAACCAAGACAGAAAGTCAGTGTGGATAAATTTCCCAGTGAATACTTGTGGACTAATAAATATTAAAAACAATATACGGAAACTATAAGACTTTTCAAACAATAGCTTCTTATATAAGTTAAAAATATAAGTATTATTTGTAGGTGAGGAAGCATCTTCAAGGTGACAGCCCTCCCCCTAATCACATGTAATTTAACCAACAAAAACAAAACACCAACCAGACACATCACAAACAAACTATATTCCATTGTTTAATTGGATTGATCACTACAACAGAACCATAGTCATCGACTCATTGATGGTATAACATTAAAATGAACCTAATAAGCAGAGTTGGCAAGAAAATATGAAATGAACATGAGAAGAAAGCAAAGTACTGCATTTTTCTGACCAAGAAGCCAGGGAGACCTCAGAACCACAACCACTGAAATATTGAAATATACTTGTATAAATTGGATTATTTTAGCTTATCTAGTAACATAAGCACATGCGAGACTATCTGAGAGAGCTTATGGAAATAAGTTATTATGGAAACGATTTATGACATGTCCATAAGCTAAGGGCACTTGTTAAGAAGCTAAAAATGGAAATAAGTGATAAATTCAAGGTAAAAAAAGTCAATTTCTAGAGTTTAGAGGTATTAAATGCACTATTTCCAAGATAAAGTTTCTTTTTTGAACTTATCAAGTGGCCTTGTTAGCATTTCCCTTTTTTATTCTTTATTGAAAACTCGATATCTGGATATCTGGCCCATGTATACGGTGTCCATAAGCTATTTTTAGCTTACTTTCATAAGCGCTTTAAGATAGCGCATGAAAACAACTTATAGCTTATATGACATCAATTTGACATTATTTACTGCTTTGTAGAAAAATTAGCTTTATACATAAGCACATATATCATAAGCGCAATTAAGTTGTTTATTCAAACAGGGCCTAATCCACTCTACCACAAAACAGCAACAGCAAGAACAACAACAGCATATAGTGCAACTTAAACAAAGCCCAAAAACCAATTGCCTAACAATGAACAAAGTTTTGATTTTTATCATGACAGGCCAGCAACAATACTATAGAATTCTCAGATAAAAAAGAGTATACAAATTGCAGTTACTTTACCTTGAAGAAGACAAAAAAAGGAACAGCAGAGACAGAATAAGCCTCAGATATCTCTGGTTGTTCTTCAGCTTCAACCTAAAAAAATAAAAAATAGATTTTGATTGATAAATATAAAGCAAGAAGATGAAAAATAAAAACGGGTAATTGGGAAAGAAAACCGAACCCTTAAGAAATGGGTATGAGGGAAATCAGTGGCCAAGTGAGAGAAGAGTTGGTCCATGTGTTTGGAAGCTTCACACCATGACGCCCAGAAGTGAAGCACCACCGGAGAACCGCCACGAACCACCGCATCCAACTCCGACTTTGAATTCACGTCTCGAACTGAACCACCCATTCTCTCTCTCTCGGTGATGATGTTGATCGATCACTTTTACAAACCCTAATTCTCTTTATATAACCAAAATAAAGCTTTAATATTCGTTTTGTTTTTCCTCTCAAAGAAAAAAATACTTTTTTTTTCCAAAGCTTTAATATACGTATATTCAATATTTTTTTTAGAGGCAATATATTTTTTCAGTAAAGAATCTTATGTCCACAAATTCTAAGCTCATATGGCAAAAATAAATATTAAAATTGTTAGGTCGAGCGCTGTGATTGTGGTTCAAACACCGACTTCTCTATTTATGTATGTTTACAATTGTTATTATCATTTTGTCTCAATGGGTATAATTTTGTTGGTATATATATTACAATATAAATTGATGTAGTGATTGAAGTTTGAACTTTGAATTCTCTATTTATGCATTTTGTCATGAAATTTCAGTGATTAAGTTACTTGAGAAAAAAAATGAATCTTACGGAAAAAAATTAAAAGAAAAAATTATTGAAACATAAATTTTTAAACACTCAAGTATTTAATACAAAATTTCTAAGATTATCTTTTTATATTTGAATTGTTGTCATTTGCACAAGGATACAATTAACATTTTTTTTTTATTTTTTTGGTGAAAAGACATGTGTCTGTCTATCCGTTTTTCTGTTACGTTTAATTGTATATTGATAAAATATTTTTTGTCAAAAAAATAAATAGTGTCAATGGGAAATATCATTTCCCACGGATACCATGATGAACATGAATTACAGAAGTAGGAGTGTTTTCCAACAAACACTAGTTTTTTTGTTTCTATTTTTATATTAAAAAACAATGTTTTGGATAACTGCTTACTGATTGTAGTTTTTGTTTCTTTTGTTTTGGTGGTGAATAGCATTGCTCGTTTTTTATTTTTTTTGAAGAGGCTTGCTCGTTTTTAATTATCATCACGTTGTTCCTATTTTTATAGAATTTGACTAATTTTTTATTTAATAATTAAAACTCCCAATTGTTGTTACTTTTCTAATGGGGTTTAATATTTTTTTTCCAGCCAACTAAAAGGTCAAAATCACTGGACAATGCTCAATTGCAAGATAATGCATATATAAGAAGAGTTCTACTACAATTTCAAGTAAGTTTATTCTATCCATCAAACCTCTCAACTTCTTTGTTTTTCATCTGACTTGGACGTCAAAGTGCTTATGCAGGTATAATTCTCTTCTGTCTCACCAACAACAGAGCATTTCCATGGATTCTGACAAGATCTTCGAGAATGAATCACATTCTTTCACATATCCATCATCAATGTGAGATTCTCTATCTTCCTAAGACAACCTCGTTACCGAACAAAATAGTTTTTAAATTAATAATTTAAATAATAAAATAAAAGGGATACAATTGTAAATATAACTGAAAGATAAAAAAAAGTGAAAAAGTCAACTCACATATCTTATTTATACATAAGTATAGATAAAATGGTATATTCACTTTAAACTATTTTAAGTTAGAGATATAAGGGAGAGGGGGAGAGATAGAGATGAAGATAAAAGAGGAAATCTAACAAATGAAAAAAAAAGAAAGAAAATATAGTTCATTGTGAATACGATCAAACATTTCTTTATGAGCATTCAATCAAATTAAGATGATGCATAAAAATTAAAATGAAAATGCTAAGAGTGCATTTAGAAGATTGGTTAAGAGGATGAAAATAGACAGGGTTAAATAAGTTTTTGGTCCCTATAAATATACCAACTTTTCGTTTTAGTCCCTCTAAAATTTTCCTTCGACTTTTAGTCCTCCAAAAATTTTCGATCTTCACTTTTGGTCTCTCTTTTAAAGTAAACTCATATGTAGAATTCATATTTTTGAATAAAATTTTGCAGAAAAATTTATAATATTATAAGAATCTCTCCCAACAAATTTTAGAATTTTTTTTGGGAAATATTTTTACAATATTCTACACATTCTGCACAATTTCATTAGAAAAAAAATTACTAAAATTAATTTAAAAATAGGGACCAAAAGTAGTGATTGAAAATTTTATAGAGACTAAAAGTTAAAGGAAAATTTTAGAAGGACTAAAACGAAAAGTTAGTATATTTATAGGGATCAAAAACATATTTAACCCAAATAGAAATAATGCATTGTAAAATGGTGAAAAGTGATGAATTTGACTTTTTAAAAGTTAAAATCATACATTTTGTTTGTCTAGATTAACGATTTCATTATGTCATATGAAGATGAAATTTTTTACAAGGTTTTATTTATTTTCCATCCGAATTATCAGGATTTCTCCAAAAAGGAAAAATTACAAACACACATGAAACGAAACAGGACAATGTTTTTCTGTTACAATAATTTTTATTTATTTATGAACAAAGGATATCTGTATTTACAATGCAGCCAGTAACTAATTACTAGCAAAGAATGTTTAAAAAAAGAAAGAGATTGATTAGTTATGCTTCAAATTTCACTAAACACCTTAGCTATCCTCTCAGTATGCACCAATACGCTTAGGCCTTACGTTCCTTCTCTGCGGCGCCAATAACCGTTGCATTGTACTTCTCCTTGCAATACACGGCCTTTGGTGCAACTGCATTCTCCACTCGATGGAACATCGGAGACTGTTTCACCTTCTGCCACGCCGAAGCCACAGTCTGCTCTGCCACGGGCTCGCACTTGGAATAAAGCCTCACCGCCATTTCCGAGACAGTGGCTACATTGGCAACGGGAGCCCTGTGTCCGGTGCAGTGGTGGTCTTGACTGGTATCGGTGTGGCGGAGGATCTCATCAGGAACAAGGTGGAACTTATCATGGACAGGCCCCACCACGCTCTTGACAGTTTCTTCAACGGTCTTGATGCCCGGCCTGAGCTCATTGGAGCACTCCTTGGCATATCCGTAGACGGCGTTGAACCGCATGAGGAATTATTATCTGTTCTTCCCTGTTCTTTTCACCTTGCAAAAAAGAGAAGAAAAGAAAGTAATTTGAAATAATAGAGACCAAAGAAATTAAATGGGCATATATATAAGGAAAGAGGAGAACAAACGTACCGGAGGTGATTGTGAATGAGAATCTAATGTATCATATTTTTAGAAGAGTACTAGTGGGAATCTGATTTGGGTTATTAATAGGAAGGGTGAAGCTAATGAGTAGGCAAAAACAACGGCCCTATTCTCCGTTATGATCTCCCTAAGCTAAAAGTTTGGCAAATGCGTAAAAATTGTTCCATAAAAAGTATCAACAAAACAAAGGACAAATGAAATGCAAACTACAATTTTAGAGTAAAATTCAATAAATCAAAACTGCTAAATTTAACAAACTCTCATTTAATTATATCACCAAATGTGTTTACGTATGTATGTACATCCAAAATTAGTCACTTGATTGATCCTGTAAAGAATAAGCAAGCAGAAAAACACCCTCGCCAAAAGCAGGTCCAAGCTGCTGTTGGCTTATTGCAATTGGGGATGAGGGTTCTCTCACTTAACACGTGCAATGGTACAGCCATAATTCATTGGACTTTCTGGTTCAAAATGAGTGACACGAGGATGCTTTTGCAGAATAGCAAGCGCACGATCTTTAACAGCCCCGGTCCCCATCCCATGTATTACAAAGAGAACCGAATATGGCTGACTTGCGCTGATTGCCATCTCAAGATGGATTGCAGCTTCTTCCAGTCGCATACCTCGTAGATCCACAGTATTCTTAGATGTTTGCACCACTGGACCATAATAACTATCATCATTGCCGCCGTTCATCTCTAAGTTACCCCGGGATTTTCCATTCAGTGGTTTCTACAATATTAAATCAACAATGTTCAAACTCAGCAGTTTGATTTAGATCAATTACTTTCATCCTTCAAAGCATTAGTGTACAGAAAATTCTACAGTGACATTGTCTATGTGGACAAAAAATAAATGCTATCAGAAATAATGCCAGGATCTGAAATTACTTTCTAAGTTATAAGCAAAATGCGCAAACATTCAAGACCCAACAGACGGGCAGGTGCCATTTTTTTTTTTCTAAATCAAATTAGGTTAAGAAGCCTATTTTAAAAAGGAGACAGATTATAGAAAATTCAATTCAATGTGCCCATATTATAGGATGATCTGAAGTTCCAATTTCCAAACATGATGTTCGTTCGGAACCCAAATTACAGAAAATAGGAGAAAGCTACCCAAATTACATGATAGAACAACGGGGATCTACAACTCCAGATGCCCCAATTCTTACTAAAATAACAAGTACTCTCCCTCTCAACCCCTCTAGCTATTTACATACTCCCTCCGTTATTGGATATATACAAAAATATATCAATTCTAAATTAATTTTACGATTGCTTCATAAAAAAAAGCCAGATTAAATATAAAATACCTTTCAATTAATTTGGATCTCATTTTCAAATAACTTCTTTTATTTATATGAAACGAGTTTCCACGAAGAATATTTTAGATAATACAATTATTTTTTTTATTACATAAAAAAATTAAATGTGATTTTATAGTATTCTTAATTAGCGCGAACTAACTTTTTTTTCCTTCTTATATTTGAAACTAGAGGGAGTAACCTTCCTCTCTCTGTCTTATCCCAACCGTTCCCAACTCACTAGATAAGGTTACTGCTTGCAAAATAACTTTCTTAATGGAAAAGTATACCACTCTGTTTTCTTCCTTGACAGGTTAACTATATCAATTCAATTAAGATTATTTATATGACAGCAAAGATTTCTTTATACATACCTGCCTTCCCTGATGAGTGGCAGAACTAGTTGCGGGATTCTTTGCACTTGGTGGAATAGCTCTGATGCGATTTTTCTTCACACGTACTTTCACTTTACCATACTGTACCAAGATTGTTTCATCATCCCCAGGCAATTCTACCACTTTGGCTAATTTTCCTCCCAATCCCTTCACACGGACTTGCTCTCCAAATTGTGGGGTATAGGATGTAGTGCGATCAGCGTCACTGATGGGAGAACCAACAGCAGGAGAATGAGCTTTTACAATGGAGGCAATTGCAGTTTCAGATTCTTTAATTATTGAATTGAGTTGGTTGCGTCCCAAATCTTTTAGTTGCTTTTCGAATTTCTGTATTACCATTTCCATCTGAGATTTTGCAACCTCTAACTCTTGTTGGACCTGTTGAGCTTCCTTTGCCATAAGCATCGTTTCACGTCTATCAAGGTCTTCTGCCTCCCTTTGGATCTTTGCAAAAGAAGAAAAAGAAAAACATGAGAGAGAGAGAGAGGGCCAAGAAAGTGCAAAGCAATGAGAAATAGAAAATATGATGGCATCCAATTACAGACTGCACGCAAATGCTCTACAATTCTTACGCTGAACCATTTTCCCAGAAATGACGCCATTATGAAAATTTTGGATGGAAGAGGCGCTACATATTAAATTAACAGCTGTTGGCTATCCCCGAGGATTTGACATCTATTAATGAGGCACAGCATGATGTGTTGGTCAAAAGACGTTCACAACATCCATCACACTTTGATTTTCTGGTCAATTTACTGTGTCCTTACTTATGAACGATGCAAATTTCAGATAAACTTTAAAAGGGACAATAATGATTGTCATACTATGTGGACCAAGGAGAGGAAACTATAATAAAGAAACAGAGTATCTCTTTCTAACCGAACAGCTAGATTGTACCTCAGAGTACACGTTCATAATTTCTGCATGAATGGAAGCAGCCTTTTCAGCTTGAACCTTTAATCGATTTTTTTCCTCCTGTAATGACTGATAGAGCATTCCTCTCCGCTCTTGCTGCTGTTCTGGTTTTAACTTCTCCACCCACTTTTGTGCGAGATCAATTATATTTTTATCAAAGCCAATCGATTGTGCTATACTTAATGCATTTGAATCACCGGTACATCCCCAGAGAACCCTATAAGTTGGTTGTAAGGTTTCCAGTGAAAATTCCATTGCAGCATTTTCAAAACAAGTATCCTTTTCCTTCATAGTACTTAGATCAGCATAATGAGTGGTCACAACAGCCAAGTTAACATGTTCCCGCAGATATTGTAAGATACTGGCAGAAAGAGCCACGCCTTCTGAAGGATCAGTTCCACTACCAATTTCATCAATGAGAACGAGTGATTGTTTTGAGGCCACTTCCAAAAACTTACGGATACGTGAGATGTGCCCACTAAAAGTTGAGAGATTTTGTTCAAGGGACTGCAGTTTTGAAGAGAAGAAAGGGATCAGAGACAAATGAAACAGCCACATGATATATATATATATATATATATATATATATATATATATATATATATATATATAAATAAAAAAAAAATATAAAAA
>Ga0315915_1006735_pt1 | contig 13968 bp, 8 predicted proteins | sample MpolbnodulesMG_FD_207738 | JGI IMG/M metagenome (GOLD analysis project Ga0315915, IMG submission 207738) | Medicago polymorpha root nodule microbial communities from Los Angeles, California, United States - branched nodules | ecosystem: Host-associated > Plants > Roots > Nodule | place: USA... | reverse complement strand
TTCTCATGGTTGATTGCTATTGGAATCCTTGAAGAACGAAACTTTATATGTCTCAAGGTTTGCTAGACTATTCTCATGTTTCGCAACCCTTGTCTAAATTCACTTGTTCCAATATCAAAGCTCCGCTCTCGCTTTATGAATTGATATTTGAGATGATGAATTAACAAATACTAACCCTCCGCTCTCGCTTTATGAGTTTGGCATTTGTTAATTCATTATAAAAACGGTGAATTAGATTAGAAAGTAGATTTATATAAAATTAGGGTTTATGGCTTGGTTTGATTGAGATTACGTCATTAGACTTATCCAACAATCCCAAGACAAGAAAGGTCTACTCACTCATGATCATCGTAGCCATAGAAGAGGAGAAGAAGAACATAAAATAAATAACAAGAAAGTAAAAGAAGAACTTTTATTAAGAAAGACAATTGTCACTATTGAATTCCAAGAACAAAAGATGATTTGTTGTGATAGCTAGCTACTCTATTTATAGTTTACAATGACCTAAGCCCTAAGAAATATAACAATAGAATATTTCACAAGAAACCATAGGCTTTTAGGTCAGAAGTAAACTAATAGGTAGCTTGTCTGGGAAGCAGAAAAGCAGCAAAAGGGATTCTGGGAGGTGGCACAGCCGTGCCACTGCAGGCACGGGCCGTGCCAAGCTTCTGGCTTGGGGATGTCATATTTTTGTACCAAATTTTCGTATTTTCATCCCGAATCAGCTCCAAACCCCTTTCTTTTGCTCCAAGACTTATTCTTTAGAATATTTGTTCCTGAAATATAATAATTTGCAATTGAAGTAAAATAATTCTAAAAAGAAAATAATATTAAATAAAACGAAATCAAATCTAAATAAAATAGACTCAAATAACATATTAAAAACACTAAATTATTGACTCATCATTAGAGCAGAGGTATATGATAAAGAGGTTGTAGAAGATGAAATTAAGAAAGAAAGGGAGATGGATCGTAGGAATGCTTAAAAAATCAAGAGAAGAACTAGGACAGAAGGAATTCACAGAAACAAAGATCAAATCCTCTATTTTAGGTGTGAGTGTGGTCATCACCGAAACCATAATCTCTAAACTGATTGGAGTTAAAGACTCGGGTCAGGAATGATTCTTAAAGATACTAACAAGAATTCCAAGTTTTTGGACATCATAAAGAGAATCATGTATGAGTCACCATAAGAGGTGGGTGACAAACCATACAAGCTCAGCAAGGCCGGGTTCATGACTAATCTATCCAAACTAGTGATCAAGCTTGTATATGGATGCACACAACCTAGAGAATCTAGTAATTACTCAATTAGCTGGCATCATATACACTTAGCAGTATTGATTCTGAATAAATTTCAAGTGAATCTGACCAAATACATCTTCAACTTCCTATGTGACATCATAAGGAGCAGTAGAAAGTCATTCCTTATGGTAGATTTTTGTCAGAACTATTCTACCAAAGCAAACTAATCCAAGGTTTACAAGATGCTCAAACATATGAAGACTTAGGAATCATGTATGGAAAGGCTTTCAATGGTCAGACTGTGGTGAATATGGGTATCAGAAGAAATGTGATAGACTTTGAGATACCATCATGTGTCATGAAGACCAATCCAGTCTTTAATGGCAGGTTCCCCAATTATCTACACTATAGATAATGAGGAAGTAATTAAGAACTTCATTCAGGATATAAGGGCAGAAAGTCTTGACATTAGTATGGAATACATCCAAGATGCTCCAACAAATATGTACAAAGAGCAAAAGAAAAGAAAAGAAAAGAAAATCTCTAATAGTGCAAAATCCAGTGACAAGACCAACAAAGAAAAGAACCAAGACCACTGATGAAGAAGATGAAATGGTTGATTATGTAACCATAAAGGAAATCAGAACCAGAAGTGGTAAGGTAATCATGAAGGTTGTTGTTGTTACTGTTGAAGCCTCTAAGTCCAAACCTGAGAAGAAGAAAAGACTTAAGAAGGTTCAAACTCTAGTCGTTGTTATTCAAGAAAAAGAGGAAGAGGGGGAAGTACCTTTAAGGATGAGACAAATAATCTTTTAGTCTTCTTAGGAAACTTCTACAGAATCGAAAGTTGTAATTCAGGCAAATCAAGTTGATAAGGTTACCTTGGAGCAAGCTAAGATTGGACTGAAACTGTTGAGTTATTGTAGTCGAATATAATCAAGAAAGGAGCAAGGCTATTGGAAAAGGGGTTGCAAAACAAGGTAAATGAAGGTTCTTCTGATGAGTTATTATCTAGACAAGCTGTTGAGGTTGAAGAAGCTGCTACCAGGATCTTCGGCAAGTCTGGGCTTGACAGATCAGAAGTTGATGTATCAGAAGCTCCAGAACGTCCTGGTATCTTTGAATCCTTTACATATGATAGTGTTAAACCCCCATCTCCACCCAAACCCATTTGCAAAGACTATTCCTCTGCCAAATTACCCACACCTCCATCCTCAATCAATAAACCTCGGCATTCTCAACTTATCCCTGACCAAGATTCCACTGTTAACTACAATCTACCTATCGGTATACAACACCTAGAAAGTCTATTAGCTTTTTAGGAACCTGAACAAGCTCTAGAAAATCTCAAAGCTACTAAGGTTGTTGTTCACAATCTTAGAGCCAGTTTTGGTTGTAGTATACCTAAGCCTTCACCTTAGACCAAACCTACATCAGAACCTGGGACGACACCTCAACCTACTTCTACAACAACGCCCCTAGTATGGTTACTATTCTTTTTTAAAACTACACAACCTTGCTATTTACACGTCCCTATGTTCAAATCACTAAAACACTTCATGGCTTACTATTTACACCCTTTTTCTACCAGTTTTACTAATGCACCTCTATTTTGACTCTACTTCCTTACTCTCGCCAAAAACACTATTTTCTTTCTAAAATTAATTTCTCTCATTATTTAACCAACTAGTTAACCTATCTACTTCTTCATTACCTATCATCTAATAATTGTAAATAATTTAATTAATAATATCAAACGATCTATACTAATAATAATAATAATACTAAGATTATCTAATAATAATACTAATATATTATTATTTAAAAATTGGGGTGTTACATCAAAGCTTAATTAATTCTAGTAATTTCCTTCAAACTTCAACCATTAACAAATGAATTAGATGACACGTTACTTTGTTGCATGTGTTGCATGTAATGCAAGTGGAATTTACGTGAATTAGAAGTAACAAGTGACACAAGTCTTATTTGCATGAACTACACTTGTCTTTATGCATGTAATTCTTGTTATATGCATGCATTTGATTCATATAATTCTTACAACTATGTCACTTCATATTTCCAACTATGTCAACTCTAGTAATGTTTCGAGTCTCGATGTAAAATTTCTCAACCGAATATTTTTACATGTTCTTGGAAATTTCGCATATAAGTTATGCGGATAACAATCCTTAGCAATTGCATTATTATATCCATCAAGTGATTATTCTCCACATGAGAAAAATTATTTAACTACACCAATTAGTCAAAAATAAGATATTAACCTAAAACCATATAAGGTATAGGTCAAGAACTCTAATTGTATCTTGCACTCTTGCTTAATATTGAGAGTAGCACCATCTTTTGGGGTTCTTTTTTTATTTCCCTTCTCTACCGATCTTTATTTTCTATGTTCGAGCGGTTGAGTCAAGGAAAGACATATTTTTTCTTTCCCTGCTCTGCCGATCGTTGTTTTTTTAATTTGCTTGTTTAACTGACATTCGTTACTAATTTCCTTACTGTGCATTAAAAATATCAATATTACTTATGTCAAATCTTTGGTTATTTTCTCCTAACTTCCATCATTTACAAATGAATTAGATGCCACATTGCTTTGTTGCTTGTAATGCAAGTGGAATATGGGTGAGTTAGAAGTAACAAGTGTCATAAGTTTTATTTGCATGAACTACACTTGTCTTTATGCATGTAAATCTTGTTATATGCATGCATTTGATGCATATAATTCTTACAACTATGTCACTTCATGTTTCTCACTATGTCAACTCTAGTAATGTTTCTAACCTCGATGTAAAATTTGTCAACCAAATATTTTTACTTGTTCTTGGAAATTTTGCATATAAGTTATACAGATAATAATCCTTAACGATTACATTATTATATCCACTAAGTGATTATTCTCCATATGGAAAAAATTATTTAACTACACCGATTAGTCAAAAATAAGATATTAACCTAAAATTATATAAGGTATAGTTTAAGAACTCCAATTGTATCTTGCACTCTTGCTTAATACTGAGAGTAACACCATGGGGTTCTTTTTTTTTTCCCTTCTCTACCAAATGTTATTTTCTATGTTCGAGCGGTTGAGTCAAGGAAATAAATCTTTTTCTTTCCCTGCTCTACCGATCGTTGTTTTGCTAGTTGTTAAGTGTTACTAACATCCGTTACTAATTTCCTTACTATGCATTAAAAATGTCATTATAACTTATTTCAAATCTCAATTAATTCTAGTTATTTCCTAGTAACTTTCATTATTTACTAATGAATTAGATGACACATTGCTTTGTTGCATGTAATGCAAGTGGAATTTGCGTGAGTTAGAGGTAACAAGTGACACAAGTCTTATTTGCATGAAGTACACTTGTCTTTATGCATGTAATTCTTGTTATATGCATGCATTTGATTCATATAATTCTTACAACTATGACACTTCATGTCATGTTTCTCACTATGTCTACTCTAGTAATGTTTATAACCTCGATGTAAAATTTGTCAACGAATATTTTCACTTGTTCTAAAAAATTTCACATATAAGTTTTACGGATAATAATCCTTAGCGATTACTTTATTATATCCGCCAATTGATTATTCTTCACATGGAAAAAATTATTTAACTACACCAATTAGTCAAAAACATGATTCTAACCTAAAATTATATAAAATGGCCAAGAAATATTTAGATTTTTGAAATTAAAATTTTGAAATTTTGAAACGTATTTATGTTCTAAACAACTCAAAATTAAAGTTTCCCAAAATTTCAAGCTTTGAGTCATCTAATAATTTTGTTGCGAAAATAAAAAGATTGAAGGAAATTTGTATAAATTAACAATGATAAAACGAGAATTTGGGCAAAATGTTTTAAATCTATAGCATCATATAAAACAATTCCAAAGTTCATTAGCAGGTAACGAGTTTTTGGCTAGAAGCTGTTTTATATTATCCTTAATGCATGTTATTTTTTTTCAATTAGCCTAATAGTTAGAGCTCACACATTATAAATGTGGAGAAGTCGAACTCCAACCCCTACATATAATTTGCAATATCCTTATCAACTGAGCTAAGCTCACGGGGATAATGTATATTTGTTTCATCGTATTTAGTTATAATTTTTCAAGAGTATAATATAATCAATTAAATATTTAATTTATATTATTCCTGTTGTAATGTAATTGTTTCTATTAAATTAAATATTTAAATAATATTATACAAAAGATAAAACCATAATTAGAATATTTAAATGAAAGGTACAATTGAAATATAAAAAAACTAGACCAAATTTTAGGGCGGCCAAACACATGTATCCTCTTTATACATAGAATATATTAGATATATATTTCAATTATTTCTAAAAAATTAATAGATTTCAATATACGCCATAATAAAAATAAGAAACTCGAAAACTAGTTACCTATTTAAGTACATAACTTTATATTACAAATTTTCCTTCAATTTTAAATCATTTAAATCGAACATTCAAAATGAACATATAACCAATTAGATCACGCCATGTAAATATTTATAGAGATGTTTTAAGAACAAACATATACAAGTTACACTATTGTGTAAAAAAACTTTACAGCACCTGTTTATAGAAATTAATCTCTCCATCTCTATACACATACAACAAAGTACAAAACAAAAATGCATATGCACAGACAATATTCCCTTTGTTTTTGGGTGAACTCTATAGTCTATCTTTTCACATGCATAAAAAACAATAAAATTTCTGGAATGCCAGCCGACCATAGTTTTTTATTGAGAGAAACTTCAACTTCTTTTTAAATTTTCCTTTTCCTTCATTTATCGAGGATGGGTAGTTTTAGGTAAATTTTTGACCTAAAATCACTCATCTGCATCTTTTTTTTTCTCTTTTCTTTCAATCTAAATAAGTGGTTTTCACATACATCAAGTTTTTCCTTTTGTGTTTTTTTTGTTTTTTTTTTTTGTGATTTTGTCGTCTACGTGCGGCATTGTGTTGTTCGTCGTGTTGTGCGGCGTTTGATTTCGCGTCTTGTCGCGATGTTCGTTTAATTCCTATTGAAAGATCGACATCAGTCAATTACAAATTCAATCAATGATTTGGGCGTCAACGTTGCAGATCCGAAATCATCATATTATTTGTAGGCATTTTGTTGTTGTATCCTATTAATTTGGGTGTTGTGAGTTTGTTCACAGATTCACCCTTTACGTTTTTAGCGAGTTTTGTATGTGATGTACACTATCAATTTGAATGAATAAATATCGTTTTTTTTTTTATAAAAAAAAACAACAATAAAATTATTAGTAACAAATATAATAGATGGTCTAAGTGTTTTTACTATATGCATCCAATTAAATTATATCATAATAATACCTTTTATTTTAGGGAAATTATACCATAACTTATGACAAGATTAATTTTTGTGTAAGAAGATCATCATTATATACAAACAAAATAAAAGTACGTATCAAATTTCTTAAATGTAATTAATTAGTTACCAACCAAGGACGATACAACACACTCTAAGTGCACCAAAATAAACGAGGAATCTGGACCGTTGTTGACTTGAGTAGTCCGCGGCTTGCAAAGAAAGTTTCTTTAAGTTTTGGTCAAGAAAGTTTCCATAATTTAATACACCGTATGTAAGGTTTCCACACTTAAACTTAAAATATGCTTTTTTATTGGAAAAATATAAATATGCATGAAAATTGAAGTTAATTTTTTTCTTAAATAAACGAAAAATAAATATTGTTGAAGCTGGACTTCATATTTTTTCAAATACTCACCCAAAAATATTTAAAAAAAAACTATAAAATTACTAATCAAACATAGTAAGATTTAAATAATGGCTTAGAGTTTTCATAAAAAGACTATTTAGAAAATAAAGAATTTGTCATCGTAAACATAACTCAGTTGATAGATATTACAATATGCAATAATTGCTTCGACTGTCACAAATTGACTCTCGGATTTCCACTTGTTCACCTACTTGATCATCAAATAGAATTTATTTGGTAGCAAAAAAAATAAGGATTTAAAAGTATAAATGTGAACGATATATATTAACAACTCTCTCTTTTCAACACATTCTCTAATACATACTCTTTCATGGGATAAAATTTATGTGCACCCAAGACTTTAGATTTCATATGAATATGAATTTCATCAAATAAAAAAATAACTGTTAAAAAGAATGTTTAGAAAATAAGTGTTACTAACATTTCTCGTTGAAGAATATCGAAACTATTAACCTTATGGTAAAATTAATAAATTACGATGGGTAACACTATATTACAATGGTCCATACATAGACAACCACCATCACTTAACCATAACCACGCCTATAAATGCGTCTCTTCCCGCCGATTCACACAACAGTGTGAAGCGTGTTTGTACATTACAATTCTCAACGATCTTCATTTCTCATCCCATCGCAAAAACCGTTCCTCATTCGCAAAACCCTAAAACCCACTTTCTCTCTCTTCTTCTTCTTCTTCGTTCGCTTCGTCAATGGAACTTCGTTCTCGTCGACAACGCGATTCCGATGAAATCGATTCTGGTAACGAATAATCTCTCTTACCTTTACTCTCTCGTTTCTCATTTTTTTTTTTTTTTATTTTATATTTTTTTTTTCATTTTTTTCTTCTGTTGTTTGGATGTTAAATTTGTAATGGTTTAATGTAAGAATTATGATACGTTTGTGTTTTTAGTTATTTTACTGTTCATTTTATTTGTCAATGTTTTGATCGAAATCTGAATTGTGATAGTAAGGGTGGATACTTGATTGTTTTGATTTAGGGTTGTTGAAGATGCAATTTACTATGTTTGATTTTCTGTAGCACACTTCTGATTGAAGTCGTGTCCGGTGTCTGCGTCGTAGCGTATCCTCTGACAACCGACACATGCAATTACATTCAATTATATCATTTTCATTAATTATTACTGGCTGAAACATGCAATTACATTAAATTATATCATTTTCAGTGATAATTGCCGGTGTCCGACATGTTGGTGTGTCCTGTGTCTGTGTAATCGGTGCTTCATAGGTTCGATTTGGGTTTTTTTTTTTAGCGTGGTGTTGAGTTGAGAATTTTTATTTCAAATGTAGCATTGACACTTCTGATCAAAGTTGTGTCCAATGTCTGCGTCAGTTTGCAATTACATTAAATTAGATCATTTTCAGTTATAATTGCCGGTGTCGACGTGTTAGTGTCTGGTGTCTGTGTAGTGACTGTAGTCGGTGCTTCATAGGTTCTATTTGGTTGTTTTTTTTGTGCAGTGCGATGTTGAGTGGAGAATTTTTATTTCAAATGCAGCGCGGTTTACTGGGTTACTGATTGCTAATTACCTTGTTATTTGTTTCAATGTTTTATGGATGAATTAGCGGCTGATAAGGGGAAGCAGCCGATGGAGGATATTGATGAAAAGTTTGACTTTAATACAGATGAAGATGATCATGTCGCGTCTGTGAAATCCGATTCTGATTATGAAGGTATATTTGCTGCCTTTATTCATGTGTTTGAAGTCTTGTGATGATTTATCTGTTTAAGATGTTATATTGCGAGTGTTATCTAGTTTATCACAAAGGAACATGATATTGATGTTTCTGAAATTTCATTCTGGTGACATAGCTGAAAGCTTCTTTTTGAAAAAATTTAATGCAGCTGAAGACGTTGGTGGAGAGTTCCCCTTTGACTTGAATCGAGACCCAACTATAATTATTAGTGATTCTGATGGAGAAGATAATACTTCTGATTCATCTGACTTTAGCGGGCCTTCATCTAAACGGAGAAAGACACGGTCCAGAAAGAGAGGCAGTAAATCCAAGATAGAATCTGCAGACCTGAGTGGTGTAGAGAGAGCGCTGGAGTTCGACATGAGTGGTGTAGAGAGAGCGCTGCTGGAGTTCGATGATGAGTTATTTCCAATGGTTTATGCTGAAGAGGCTCCATTTGATTTACCTTTACCTAAGCTGCCAAGGAAGAAAAAAGCAAAGAAGACAAAAAAGGGAGATCCTAAACCAGTGTTGTTATGGCATGCTTGGAAACAGGAACATGAGAAGTGGATCGATCAGAATTTGTTGGAAGATGTTGCCCTTGATCAGAGTGAAGTGATGAATGAGACGGCCGAGGCATCCTCAGATCTGATTGTTCCTTTGCTGAGGTACCAAAGGGAATGGTTAGCATGGGCTTTGAAGCAGGAGGCTTCTGTAACTAGAGGAGGAATCCTTGCTGATGAAATGGGTATGGGGAAAACTATTCAAGCAATTGCCCTTGTCCTTGCTAAACGGGAATTGCAGCAAATGAGCTGTGAACCATTTGAACACTCAGATTCGCCCGGGTCATCTAAAGTCCTTCCTGTGATCAAAGGAACACTTGTCATTTGTCCCGTGGTTGCTGTCACTCAATGGGTTAGTGAGATTGCTCGATTTACTTTGAAAGGAAGCGCGAAGGTTCTGGTTTATCATGGGCCAAAGAGATGGAAGAGTGCTGAGAAGTTCTCGGAATATGATTTTGTAATAACAACATATTCTACCGTGGAATCGGAGTACAGAAAGCATGTGATGCCTCCTAAGGAGAAGTGCCAATATTGTGGAAGATTATTTCACCCGCCTAGTTTAGTTTTTCACCAGAAGTACTATTGTGGGCCTGACGCTATTAGAACAACAAAACAAGCAAAGCAAACCAAGAAAAAGAAAGGAGGTCAGAGTTCAAAGTTGGATGGAGAGTTGGAACAGGGCTCTATCAAGAAGAAGGAAGAGGATCTAGAAGGCAATGACAAGTCATTTCTCCATGCTGTGAAGTGGCAAAGGATCATATTGGATGAGGTCAGTTGTGATAATATAGCATTATGGTTAAGACTTAAGATCTAATCAAATTATACCACTTCATCTTTCTGAAAAAGTATTATTTTTTGAATTCAAAGAGTCATTTTGTATCTATTTGTTGTTTCTATTCTCTTTCCCTGTTTCTAAACTAAACGATTGTTTTTTTTTTCCTTGTTTAACTACTGTTATAGAAAAATAAAGAAAACAATGGATTATGACTCAAGCTTAATGTTTCGACTTCGTAACTATATTTGTATATCTTGTTGTGTTTTGTATTATTACAAATATTATATTAGGACATCATCATATTATGTTATTTAACTTGTTGAAACTTCATTGAATTAGCTTATTTTTTCCATTAATTTGAAAACAGGCACACTTTATAAAATCTAGGCATTCTAACACTGCAAAAGCAGTTCTTGCCTTAGAGTCTTTCTACAAATGGGCATTAAGTGGCACACCCCTTCAGAATCGTGTTGGAGAGCTATATTCTTTGGTAAATTACCAGTCTTTTTGGCAGTAATATATTCATTGTTTTTTATGAGTTGTCAAATAAAACACTTCCTAAAAGCTGTTAGGTGAAGGATAAGGAATGTTTTATATAGCTTATAGCTTATCCAACATAATTCAAATACAATGCCATGTTTATGCAGGTACGATTTCTGCAGATAGTTCCCTATTCCTATAACCTGTGCAAGGACTGTGATTGCAGGACACTTGATCATAGGTATGGTTTACATTCCGTATATTCAATGCCCTTTTTGGAATCTAATTTAGCAGTCAGTGATTTTAATCAAGGACTTAATATATATTACTAAGTGTTTGATTATTATTTTTTATACTTGTTACGAAATTGAGTTGTTAGCTTATTTTTCTCATGTTATCTCATCATATAAAAAACTACTACAATCTTGAAGGACTTGATGTATCTAATGCCGTCTGGGCGCTGCTCATGTGGAACCGAGACATACGATATGCCTTCTTTTTTGGAGGATATTCATATCTTAATCTTTATACTTAATACTGTTACAACTTTGCAAACATTTGATCCGTCTTCCGAAGTGTTTTCTCTGTTTGAATGCTTTAATTAGAAGTTCTGTTTTTACACTATTGCATTGTTCACTTTTTTTATCATTATTACATTGTTTACTGATTATATTCGCTATACCTTTGCTCTTGTGCAGCTCCTCTAAAGTATGTTCAAACTGCTCCCACAGTTCTGTTAGGCATTTTTGTTGGTGGAACAAGGTAAGTTCTGCAGTTTTTGGTCTTTTTTGGTTGGGTTCTCCATATTAGAGAGAATGAGAGAAGTTATTCCTTGTAATTTTATACACTAGATGTTTTAGCTGATGTTTTTTTAATCATTTGTTTAATCTTGATTAGAATATTGCCACACCAATTCAATCATCCGGATATGGTGATGATGGGAAAAGAGCTATGATTTTGCTCAAAAACAAACTTTTAAAGAGCATAGTCTTGAGGCGAACTAAAATAGGCAGGGCTGCTGATCTTGCACTTCCGCCTAGGATCGTGAGTTCTTGTTTCCCGATGACTAAGTATGAATTTCTTCATATGAAGAGACTGCAAATTTATTTCTACAACATTTCTACTTGCAGGTTTCATTGAGGAGGGATAGCCTGGATATAAAAGAGCAAGACTATTATGAATCACTATACAATGAAAGTCAGGCCCAATTTAATACGTATGTCAAATTCCTTATCTTACTGCCTAAAATGTGGTAAAATGCAGTTCTGTATTTGAAGAAATTGAAATGTGTTTGACATGAATGACATTATATTTATTTGGTGGGGTTGGATTTGTGGATCAAATCACCAAACTGTTGGTGAGGGGAATATGAGGGTAGCAAGGGGAGGGAGGAAATCATTTAGGTTTATTGTTGATTGTTGGTTAGGAGAGTATTCTCTCTGGTAGTAGCTTTCCTCTGGTTTATTTCCTTTCATTGTAGAGCCTTTTTGCTCAATTTACAGGATAACTCGCATACTTCCTCTTGTCTATCAAACTGCTTCTTGATTTCCTTCACGCTTAATTTTTTTGTTATTTTTTATAATTTTTTTTGTTGGTATATGAAAATAATTATTGTTAACCCACCATTTTACCTTTACAAAAATGAAGATGGAAAATTGGAAGGAAAACAAATGATGGTAATGTTTTGTTGATTATATACACTAGCAGAAACCTACAGTTATCTTTTTCGGTGAAAAATAAATTACAGCAAGAAGGAAAGGAGCCTCAGTAAAAGTTATTATAGAGGTTATTTTTTATTTTATATTGGACTCAAGTCAAGCATTAACTGGACAATATTTGTGCACCCCAAAACCTGCTATTAACATTATAGATAGTAAAAGATTAGTGTCTCTTTTTCTATTTAACCACGCTCAAATTAAATAGCTGTATACCAATGTTTAGCTTATTTATTTATTTTTTTAATAACAAATGTTTAACTTATGAAATGCCAACAAGACAAAGCCTTGCATGATTTTTTTTATATAAGCCATGGTTTTATGAATTTGCTTTCTCTTTTGCAGGTATGTTGAGGAAAATACTCTGACAAATAATTATGCTCATATTTTTGACCTCCTCACACGACTACGTCAGGTGAATGATAAGGGAATATAGAAATCAGAATTTATTTTATGGAACATAAGAAATAAGAAATAATTATGGGCACTCGAAATATTGGCCATGCATCGCTATTGTATTTTGATGTTCTTGAATTTCTAATCGTTTTATCGTGTTTCTAACTTTTTTTAGTTTTTCCTTGCTGGTGAATTAATTTAGAATCTAACATTGGTGTGGAAATTAGGTTTGGAATAAAATATACAGCCTGAACTTCAGCTTACACAAAGAAAACAAAGTCATCTCAATCAACTTCTAATTTACAAAAAAAAAAACTTTTTTCAAATTAGAAACTGGTAGCAAGAACAATAATCATAAATCGGAAAGGCACCGTAGGATAGCAATTCAATAGTTTTATTTTAAAACCAAGTGCCTGTCTGAAATATGGTCAAATGCTTTATGCTGTTTTTCAATCCTTATTTTGAATTTGGGAACTAGGAAGTAAGTTTCCTTATTTTCTAGTAAAATATATATGTTTGTACTCTTTTGCGTCTGGAAGGTGTATGTGATTTTCTGCCCTCCGTCTTACACATCTCTGGCTTAAATATACAGGCTGTGGATCATCCATATCTTGTAGTGTATTCTCCAACTGCAGCAGCACCAAAAGGTGGGAACTTGGCTAGTAATGGTGATGTTGAACAAGAATGTGGCATTTGTCATGATACTGTTGAAGATCCAGTGGTTAGTAAATATTTTCTTTTTCTAATTAAACTTACTCCGTGCTTGTATATAATATAAGTTCCTCCAGCTAATTTTAATGTACTGATTTTTCTCTTGAAATTTCTTTTACTATATTGATTCAGATTACTTCTTGTGAGCATACTTTTTGCAAGGGATGCTTGATAGATTTCTCTGCTTCCTTAGGACAAGTATCATGCCCCTCATGCTCTAAATTACTCACTGTTGATTTGACTTCCAACAAGGATGCCGTGGTTGATAAAACAACAATTAAGGGTTTCAGATCTTCAAGCATTTTAAACAGGATTCAGATTGAGAATTTTCAGACAAGTACTAAAATAGAGGCATTGGTATGTATAAATTTGTTGTTGGATGATATTATAAATGATGTTAAGCGTCTTTATTCCTGGCAAGTATGAATAGTTCTACTAGCTTTGAGTTGTTTTTTCCTTTTACCTGCAAGATGTAGATGATAAATGGATTAATGCATGCTAGAATACATTTTGATTATCTGCAAGTGGGGTATTGATACAAAAGTTGAATGCTGCTGCCATGTGACTAGGAAGTAAGAGGTTTGGGGGGG
>Ga0315915_1006731_pt1 | contig 13973 bp, 4 predicted proteins | sample MpolbnodulesMG_FD_207738 | JGI IMG/M metagenome (GOLD analysis project Ga0315915, IMG submission 207738) | Medicago polymorpha root nodule microbial communities from Los Angeles, California, United States - branched nodules | ecosystem: Host-associated > Plants > Roots > Nodule | place: USA... | reverse complement strand
GTCCAAATCAACTTTTGTTTTTTTTAAAGAAGTACAAATCAACTTAGTTGAATATATTTCTAAACTTTGATTGGGTCCATATTTCTTATATCATTTGTAGTGATAGTTACATTCACCCTAACAATCTCTTTATAACACAATGTACCAACTTGATAACAACTATTAAATGAGTTTTTTGTGAAGAAAAAAAAAACTATTAAATGAGTTTGGTTCATGAACTTCAACAACGTTGAACTCCAAATAAACTAAAAACAATTTCAATACACACCCTCACATTTAACAGAAACTCAATTTCAATTTTCACATTATAATTCTTAACCCGACTATAATACTGCTTGGATCTCACCCAATAAGTCATGAGAAATCATACGCATCCAAATGTTGGAAGAAACCGATACTTTGAAGTAACGTGCACAGTCATGACCCCTCCCACGCTCATAAATTTTGTGGGATAACAATTACTTTTTAAGGTCGTTGGAAAATCTCTTGCATTTATTTAGATTTAAATGTCAATTTCAAATTTCTTTTGATATTATATCTCACCCTATAAAATAGCTCAAATAATGAAGGTGTCTAAATACATTTATACATTTAATCTTTTTGAATACTTCAGTAATGTAAGACTCCAAATAAATTACAAACAATTTCAATAATGAAGTTCATATCCTCAAAAAAAAAATTCAATAACGAAGTTCATATAAAATGGTGAAAAATTATCTAAATTTCATCCAAATAAGACATAGTTCATTAAAAAGAGAGCATTACAATGAAGAATATTACCATTTTTTCTATCAAAATTTCTCCTATACCCAAACAAATTTAGTACTTGGGGTCAAATGCAGCTGGAAGGAACAAGTGTTAGGTTGGGTATTAGAATTGAGTTGGATCATGGTCACCCCTCCTTCAGTGCCGACACTTCTAATTACTTTTACAAGAATAACATTTGTATCATCATTTTATGATAATTTTGGTGACAACTTTCTTTTTCGTATTCACGTTATATTTTTAATTTAACTTTATTCTTTTGGTTTTCGTGTTAATACCTATTTTATATTTATAAATTCATGATTGTTAAATAAGTTGTCAACCAAATGATTATTCAAATACCACTTATCTTACTCTTACTTTTATGTTCACGTCACATCATCGCTAACAAAAAGTAGCCTAATTTACGGTTTTATTGTCTGTCATATATTGTCACTATTTTGACTATATATGCATGCTTCTTCTTCCAAATTCGTGTCGCCAGCTAGGATGTCCCTACCACTCTCCACACGTGCTTTCCCTGAGCCTGGAGAAAAGCATTATTAATTTGTTGTTAGTTAGAAATGAGTTTTTGATGAGTCAAGTTCATGGCATCATTTTGTAAGTTTCTTCCACAGCTTCTACATATAAATATGGTTGACGGCAAAAAAGTGTGGCTAACTGTATTTGACTGTTTAGAAATATAAGAATTGTTTTAAAATAATAATTTAACAGATGATATTAATATTGTTAAATTGAACATCTTCATTATAATTTAAATTTAAAACTTCGTTAGATATTCTTTAAATTAGATTGACATGTTTCGATGTCGGACATAACTCGTTGTCCAACCTCGATAATATATCAACATATATATAATTACATTGAATTATGTGATTTTTTAAAATTATTATTGATGTCGGTGTGTCTGTGTCGTGTTGGTGTCCATATTTGTATTTGTGTTTTATTATGGGTGAGTTTAGGCCTTTCAATCATGTTTTAATACTTTTTTAGAGGATCATATTTTTATACATAAAAGATGGGAAATTTAAGTTTTAAATCGAATTTTCTATAATTTTATTAGTGTTGATCACACTATATCACTGGGTTGTATTTAGATCATTTAAAAAGTTTAAATTACTAAGTTTTAATTAAAAAAATTAATAAAAAATTTTAATATGGAGGAATCAATTTCATGAATGCATGTAAATAGTGGGGAAAATATGTAATTAGGCTTATATTATTCGAAGTAATGTAATTAGAGAAAAATGTTATTAAATTTGTTGTTAGTTTTTTTTATTAAGGATTAAATTTCTTGTTAGTTAAAAAAGAGTTTGAATTAAGTTCAGCATTATTAATTTGTTGTTAGTTAGAAATGAGTTTAATGAGAGTCAAGTTCATCATTTTGTAAGTTTCTTCTGCAGTTTCTACATATAAATATCGTTGACAGCAAAAAGTGTGGCTTATTGTATTTGACTCTTTAGAAATATTAGAATTGCTTTAAAAAGTTATTTAACCGACAATATTGATATTATTGAATTGGACATCTTCATTTTAATTTAAATTTGAAACTTCACAATATACTATTTAAATTAGAGATGTTTCAGTGTCGGACACACGTCGAAATTTGATATTATATCAACATATATATAATTATGTTAAATTATCTGCCGACTGTTTAGAACTATATGAAACTTAAATTTATTTATTTAATTTCGAGAAATGTTAATTATATAATTATATAAGATTCCTTCAAAAAAAAATAATTATATAAGATAATTTTATGTTTTCGTGAACTTAGCTCAGTTGGTAGAGACAATGTTTAATATATATGCAAGGTCAGGGTTCAAACCCCGACCACCACTAAAAAAGGATAATTTTATAATCGATCTATAAACTACTTAAAATTAATTTTAACTATGCCACGAACTAAATATTTTCTAAAAAGTGTATAATAATAATCTATATTAATATATAAAGGGGATATACTCTTTTGAGCTGAATTTTTTATTTTATTTAAACTATTTTATCATTTTTATAATATTATATAAATATCAATTAAAAATTAAATAAATTTCATTAAAATACAAAAAATTCACAACAAATAAAAACAATTTTGGTGTAATTGTTTCCAATTTTATCTGTTACTTAATTACAATTTACTAAAAGCAATATTTTTTATGGTGTCCTCCAATATTGATAGAGTACATCGATATAATGCAAATTTGTTAAAAACAAAGAGGATGAATCTGCGAACAAGCTCACAATATCCATGTTAATAGCATAAAACGACAAAGTATAAAAACCTACACATATAATTATATTCAAGTCTTCGAATACTCATATCTCCGGATCAAAATAAATATTCATGTTATAAGAAAAATATTCTTGTTAATAATAGTAGAATATGGGGGTATGCGTGTATTTATGACTACATAATAAAACTATCAACCATTTGTCAAAGTAACAAAAACCATCAACCTCACCAACAATTTATTTACAATATAATTCATGTCCATTCCTTCAAAAAAAATATAATTCATGTCCAACCCTTCATCCACCAAAGGGTTATGGACCCTTCATTTTATGGCTTCTAAATCCTTTCTCTATATTAAGTTGGATTATCGCCTCCTCAAAAAATTACTTGAAGAGTATCCTTGGTGACATGTCATGATGTTAGAATACACACCTAACTTGAGTGTTGGAATATCTCTCACAGGTACAACCCCACATTCTTTGATTATCACTTAAGAAGTCTCACACCATCTTGGACCCCAAACACGAAATCTCAAGGATATACAAGATACTCCACTACCTTATGGACAGGTGCATTAGACGTGAGCACATATTATTGGTGGCTTTACATTAAACAAAGTAATGCAACATATGTCAATACTTAGAGGCAGTTTAGATGTTTTATAAAAGGGAAAAAATATCATGCTAACAAGTGCTAGTTAATAAAGAAATAGGGAAATATCGTCCTGAAAAGATAAGTGAAAGACCTAACAATGTAGGATATTAATATAATTTTCTTATATAGAATCACCATTATTCTATAAACAATCTCTTAAAAATATTTATTTACGTGAATAACTCAGTTGATAGGACATTAGGTATTATATGATGGTTTATATTTAAACTTTTTTAGGTTCATATATATAAGTTTGCACAATAAAAAAAATATTGATATCACATAAACTTATTGAGTACCAAATATATCTCGCTAAAGTTATTTAGCTAGAAGAGATTGAATGTTTTGAAGGTTTAATGATTTGGTTTTTAGAAAATATGCAACCATAAAAGGCGTTTTTAAATTATTAGATTTCATCACAATAAAAGACAAACCATTGTACCCAAAAAAAAAAGACAAATCAAATCTCTATTCTTCCTATTATAGAAAATCAAAGTTTGAAGGTGGGGTAAACTCATGTGACTACACCGCATATTTTCCACTACTTTTCCATCAAGACTTCATCAAATACATGTTTACACTATTTTTTCGTATTCTCTTGATCTTAACCTTTTAAATGTTTACACTATTATTTTGTTTTTAAAAAAAAACTATGTCATATCAATAACTATTGTTTATGGAAATAAATAGCTTATTTAATAGAAATGACGAATCATTTCAAAAAATATAAATTTGATTTATGGATAGAACAATTATCAATCATAATTTATTTACCTTTTGATCGAAGTCCATATTGATATGGCTCCATTCATTAGAAATCGAAGGATTAATAAAAAAATTAAAATTGTAGATACCGTATCACATAGTTAACTAAAAATTTAGTTCAACGTTTAACATATCAAACTTAAATTATTCACATGCATTTCAATCCAATTAGGACGGCTGAATTAACTTTCTTCTTACGGTCAACATCAACTCTTTTTTATTCATTCATGAGGGACAGAGAGAAAAAGTGAAAGACAATAGCTTCATTCATGCCTTCAATCAAAAAGTTTCAAATTTGGTGAATGGAGAACACGCAAGACTGAGGTGGAAGCGTGTTACTCTTGTGTATGACTATATCATGCTTATAATTATTATTTAATGATATTTAACATTTATTTTTAAATTTCTAACATTTATTGTAAAATTTAATTGAAAGAGTTTTTTTTTATGGTAGCCAGAGTTCGAGCTTCAGACCTTGTATATCTTATATATATATATATATATATATATATATATATATATATTGTTCCTACCAACTAAATTAATCTCACGAAGACAAAACGTCTATATATATCCATGAGGGCTTGGTTAACTAAAATTTAAGAGTTTGATCCGGTATAAATACTTTTGTAAGTATTTTTTAAGTAAACGGGTGCATCATTCCCTCCTCATCTTAAATTTTTGAGAAAAAAGTTGTATAATTAGTTTGATTAAGAGTTATTATATAAGATAAATATATCATATACAAATTTAGGCAGAGACCGTTCATATAATGGAAGAGATAGTCAAAAAAAGTTGTGTATGAAGTATTAGTATTTGACACTTTCTACTATGGATCATTATTAGGAATTTCAGAGGAATCTTTAAGAGTATATAGAACATTGTATTAAAATTAAGCATCATGTTAACAAGTGTCTGAAAGACATATCTTAATGATTTTAAAAAGAAAATAATCTATAACTTTTATGCATAAAAATTGTTTTAATATGTTGAATACATGATTCTTAAGATAAAATTTTCACTTTAAATTTCGTTTCATAATGACACCTGTTAGCATTTCCCTTAAATTAAAAGTAATCATATAATTGAGTTCTAGACAATATAATGTGTTATTACTCAAAATCTTAAAACAATATGTATATATGAGTCTTCTCACTTATACGTTGCTCAACATGTAATCTTTCATCTGATGTGAATGTTTAACCCGTACTTAACACATCGACATTCTCTCCTTAAAGTATAAGACTATATGTGTCATTGATTCAACATCAAGAATCACTCTCGCTCCTCCGCAAAGTCGAACCAAACCTTGATATTGTTAGGACTTATGGGCTAGCCTATATCATTGGGATAAATCGTCACATTATACTAAAAAGAACCAGACAAGTCAACCATATAAATCAATTGTACTATTTTTTTTATTTTATCAAAGATGAGAGCTGAGTAAAAAACATTCTTGTGTTATCTCTAAAAAGCAAATCTCCTAGAAATCAGTTGTACTAAACTCTTCATATATGTAAATTAAGTCTTTCGTGTGTTACTAAACTAATTAAATATGAAAAAGATTTGAATTCACTTTAGATGATTATACCTTTCCAAAATCAATAGTAGATTTTAGGCCAAATTACATTTTTAGCACATTAACTTAATTTTAGGTAACAATTTCGTCTTTCATCTTTTTCTTTTAAATTTCATTTTTTTCTTTTGATCCATTTGCATATGTATTTTCAAACTTCAAATCTAAGATTCATATACAAATAACTATAAATTTGATTGGGAGGTTAAAAGAAAATTAAATCATAGATTTGAAGCTAATAATAGATTTGTAGTTTTTTTGTGGTGTCTATGGATCGAACCCCAGACCTTGCATATATTATACATTATACTTACCAATTGAGTTAAATTTACGGAGATTGAATGTAGTTAATATAATAACATCTATTGACAAAAAAAAGTATAAATAATATAAATATTATGGATCCTATTAAAGTGAACAACTCACGTTAAAAATTGAATAATATCAATTATTAATTAATAAATTAAAGGTATATATAATAAATATAATAACAACCTCAAATTTTTCACCTTACATTTTACTCATTTTAGAGGATCCAATCCCAATATTATCATGTAAGTCATGTCTTACATATTCATACCAATATTTTAACAACAAATAAAATTACACAATTCAACCGATTCAACTATAAACCAACACACTTCAATTATATTACCAATTCAATCACTATATATATCTATTTATAAATTTAGAAGAAAAAAGTATATATATAAAAAGCACTTTTTAATTTAAGAATGAGGTGTATCTTCAATAGTCAACATTACAACCACGAAAGAGGTTGTTTCCATGTAATGCACGTTAGGTGACTTCCAAACGGCCCTTATAAATACACATCTTCATTCTTTTCTCTTCTCTTCTTCTTCTCTTCCTCATTATTATTACTCTTTCTTCATCTTATTCTTGGTATGTTAATGTTATATTTCTTTCTCTTTCACTTTCTTTTCTTAGGGTTTTCATTTAACTATAACACGTGCACATTCTCTCTCTTTCTCTCTCTCTTTCTTTCTTTCTGTCTTTCTTTTATTACCTCACCAAACATGTTTCTAATATTAACTCTTTCTTACATATTTCGTTTTTTGTTTTTGTTTTTGTTTCCATTATTTTTTTTGTGAAGATTCTTGAGAGATTTTAAGCTTGCATTGTGAGCTAAATATTTTGAACTAGCTGGAGTTAAAGCTTGTATTAGGTAAGAATTCTTTCATGTTTTTTGGTCTTCTTTATTTGTATTTTTGTTTGAGGAAATTCTTATGTATTTGTTTTTTTTTTTTAGATTCTTGAAACTTGGTTTCTTGCAATGTGCAATGTTTTTTGTTTGTTATTATTTTAATGGAGATTGCGTATATTTGTTGACTTTCTATTGTTTTGGTATTATACTTTTGTGTTTTGAACCTTTCGTGTTGCTTTCCTTTGCCTTTTACTAATGGTTATTATTCAATATTGCTGAATTTTTTTTCTTTATTCTTGTGTACTTTCTTTTGATTTGGTCATATTCGTGACCAATTATTTATTTATTTATTTGGAACAAAACGTGCTTTTTTTTTAATAACTTATTTCATAGGGTAAAATGATTAGGTAGTTATGATGTTGAGCTTAGTGACTCCAAAAAAGTTTTAAATCTGGGGTTCAGAGTTCGAATCCTGAAAATTAAATGACATAATTTACCAAACACTTGGTTATAAAAAGAAACCAATACATGTATGTGCATAACAAATCGTAAGTTTTTTTAATTATTATTTGTGTGAATCGAGTATCATCCGCGTGAAATCATAAATGTGTTGAAACTTGACTATTGATTTTCTCTGTTTAGTTTGAATTCAGTCATGTTATAGGAGACAAATCTTCCTAGCAATAATGGCTGATTCAGTTTTTTCAGTTTTTTATTCCCATGTTCTTTGTATAATTGCTTGTTGTCATGATCATGTGATGTAAAACTATTCTCAACCGTTCAATAACAAGTAAAATAATATTATAATAATCTAGAAATTGATTAAAAAAATCAGATTGTGAAGTTGACATCAATCTTCATTGGAAGTAGAAGTCTGCTAGAATTTATGGTCTAAAGAAGAATACTACCAAACAAAAGTTTGAAAAAGTTTATGTTATTTTTTATATCATGATGGCTATTTGAGATGGTAACATGACCAATTCTTCTGCCTATTAAATTATGCATATGCAGAGTCAATATCAATTGCTAAGTCCTAACTTATGAAACTGATATTTTAACTTTTTAATAGCTTCTAATCTTAATTGGCTACTTGATATTCAATGATTTCAAACTATGAAGTATTGACTTAGACAGTGACAAAAATGTTGTTTTTGTTTTGTTAAAAGTTTTGGTTTTGAAGTAGAAATTTGGTACACATCAATTTTGTTCTAATTTAAGGTCTTACATTGTTGCTATCTTGTAAAATTCTCTATAGATCTGGATCCAATGGACCTGAAGACAAATCATGCTCCTCGCATTGCTGATACTGCAACCTTAACAAGGACAAGATCAAGGCTCGGCGCAGGCTCGCCTTCGAGTCTGTCATGCTCTCCTACAAATACTTCAACTTTTCTGCATGGTCCATCGCTAACGATTCCACGGAAGAAGATAGGAATTCTCGATGATGTTCGTTCTAATGGTTGGCTTGATGCAATGAGATCGTCGTCTCCTACTCACAAGAAAATATCTATGGATATTGGTCATGGTGTTGCATCTTCTGAAGCCGATGCTGCTTATTTAACCTGGCTGGTATAAAATACATACTAGTACTACTCTCTGTAATTTGGTGTGGAAGTTCGGTGTGTGCAGTTTCCTTATTCGTTTCCTCTTTTATAATTTTTGCAGCTAGAGTTTCCATCAGCAATTGGGGCCTTTGAACAAATTACTAACCTTGCTAAAGGCAAGAAAATAGCACTGTTTCTTGATTACGATGGGACTCTTTCGCCAATTGTTGACAATCCTGAGCGTGCTTTCATGTCCGACAACGTATGTAATATTCTGCAAAGGCGAATGCTTACAATACACTTTTTAACATAATATTGGACAAAAAGGTGTTCAAATGTGTCAAAAGAGTGTGTTTCTGGCATTTTTTTCTCCTGATTAATTTTCTTCTCTTGTTTTGATTTAACTGATTCTGATCATGTAACATTTGCAGATGCGCGCTGCTGTGAAAAGTGTGGCAGAGTATTTTCCGACTGCCATAATTAGCGGAAGAAGCCGTGAAAAGGTAGTTGAAGAATTTTATGAAACAAAACTGTTATCTTCCTGTAATTCATTTTTCTCTTTTATGTTTACTAACACCTGCATATCGAGAAATGTAAATGACAAACTTCCATGTTTGTACTAGCTCAGTGGTAAGAGCTCGACCTTGTAACCTCAAGGGACAGAGTTCAAATCCCCTCTGGTACAGTTGAAAAATGACCATTAGTGTCACTTTACTTGTAAAAAAATGTTCGTGTTAGGTTTTGATTCCAACCATTTTTGCATCTTATTTCTTCAGGTACATGAATTTGTTGGATTAACAGATCTCCATTATGCTGGTAGTCATGGAATGGACATAATTGGTCCTCTTAGACAGTCTGTATCTGATAATCACCCTAATTGCATTAGGTCTACTGATAAGAAGGTACCAGTTTTAGATCTTACTTCACTTTGTCTCTCTAGTTCTAGAAGTATCTTTCTAAAGGGTCCCTATATTGATTTATAATCTTCTAAAATTACAGGGCAAGGAAGTTAATTTATTCCAACCTGCTGCTGAATTCCTGCCTATGATTGATGAGGTATGCATAATGTATATATGAAAAATACTTCACTTAAATCACCTATCAGTTTTTATTCTAGATTGAAATACGTTGTTATCCTAGCCTGTGTAGCACCACTGACATTTCACATCAAAGGCCAGTCTGGTGTCCAACACCGACAGATGTATTTACATTGAAATATTTCATTTTCTCAAATTATTATTGGTGTCAGCATGTCCGTCTTAGTGTTAGTGCCGTCCCCGGTGTCTATGTTAGTGCTTCATAGATCATGACTGGCTCGTGTTTATGCAGGTACGTAAGTTGCTCACCGAGTGTACAAAAGACATCAAAGGAGCGAAAATTGAGAACAATAAGTTTTGTGTGTCTGTACATTATCGTAATGTAGACGAGGAGGTATTGTCTACTACTCCCTTCTTTCCTTTTTGGTTGTCACTCTTGTATAAAAAATTTGTTCCTATTTTTTAGTCGTTTTCAAAGTTCAATGCAACTTTAACTATTGTTTTGTCAATGAATCGGTAGTTTTTCTGCCTAAAATGATTCCATTTTTAACCAACTTATCACATATTTCATCATGGTTACTGCTCTATTTCCTCTTATTTAGTTTCATTTTCATATAATGTACAGAGTTGGGATTTGGTGGCACAACGCGTTTTTGATATTATGAAGGACTATCCACATTTACGATTGACTCATGGTCGGAAGGTACTATTCAGCTCTAGACCTAAACTTTTTTACTCATTTTACATGAGACATAACGTGTTACAAAACTTCAGTAGTCTATGTTCACTAATTTTCATGTTCCTTTTAAGAGACATGTCTGTTATTCAACTTAGTAATATCTGTCTACTTATAATGTTCAGGTTTTAGAGGTTCGACCAGTGATTGACTGGGATAAGGGAAAAGCTGTTACATTTTTGCTCGAATCACTTGGTGAGTTAATTTGTTGATTATGTAATGGTTATTTTGCATGTATTCAAGGATCAGAAGTTTGTATTGCAGTAACTGACACTAGACATGTTATCATTTAGGACTTAACGACGACGATGATGTGCTAGCTATATATATTGGTGACGATCGGACTGATGAAGATGCATTTAAGGTTAATATGTTGCTTATGCTATACTTAAATTGAATGTTCTTCAATTTTTCTTTTCCATACTTTATATAACACTGATATCAAATGGATTTTAACAGGTTTTGAGTGAGGTTAACAAAGGTTTTGGAATCTTAGTCTCTTCCGCCCCTAAAGAAAGCAACGCGGTTTACTCTCTTTCTGATCCTTCAGAGGTAATTCTTATGGTTGTAATTTAGATTTTATGGTTCCTTTGACAGTTTTGTTGCAATTTTGTACATTTGATTTTGCAATAGACATGTTGTTTGCTAGTGCATTGGAATAATGTTTGTATCTTTAGGGCCTTGTTTGGATAAACAACTTATTTAAAAGTCAAACTTGTGGAATATGCAGGTCATGGAATTTCTCAAGTCACTTGTGGTATGGAAATCAAGCTCAACAGTATAATGTATAGAGGAGAATATACTCTACTATACTATATATTAAAAATAGATTCTGATTTTGGGTTTGGTTGAGAAAATTTCAATTTTCAAGTGTTTCTTGGAGCAGATTTAAGCTCTGAAGAAGACCTCAAGATAGGAATAACATTTTCATTATTTAGTTTTTTTTGCTCAAAGCTCTTGTGGAAGCTGTAAATTAATGGCTCATAATTATTATATATGTCAGAAAGATTATCAAAATCTACCAAGGGGGTTATTTTGTCCCTAGAAAAGAAATACTCCTATTATTTAATTTATTTTCTTTCTGAATTATTGGATACTGCCCTTAACCAGCAAATGAAGGGAATTGTTCCTTTATTTTTTCCTTTCAATTTAAGGGAGAATTCTTATGTGTTCATTTTTTATATGTAATTTGGAATTAGATGTCATTAATATATATATTACCTATTTTATATAATTTTGATTATAAGTATGTGCTTCATGGTGCCCTGCTCCCTCTGTCCCTCATCCATCTCTTGTTGATATCTTGTAAATCTTGAATTTGAATCATTGGAAAAGAGATTCTATGAAATGTGAAATACTTTTGATAAGTAAATTATTAAACCTCTCATAAATAGCATACTTTCCTAGTTCAACAAGTCCTTGAAATAAATGGAGCAAACTTTCCTACCCTCATGTTTCTAAAATAATAAACATATTTTTGAAAGAAAATGCTAACAAGTGCTTCTGGGGTGAAATGTGTTTAAGAGCGACGTATTTCGTCCAGAAGTTTACTTCAAAACAATATAAAATTTACATTTTTCTTTTTTTAAATATTAGACGTGTACATCCAATGGATCTTGGTGTATGAAAATCCCTTCTTTGAAATAAAAGAGTATTGAGATAAAAAAAACAGTATTTTGTCTCAACGAATTATGAGAAAAGTCTCTATGGATTTCATGAAATGTAAGGAAAACGCACAAATTTGTATTTTTTTCAATAAAATAATATTTTAAAACGAAAAAACCAAGTTAAAATAAGTTTCTGTCAATCAATTTTTAATATAGTTTTTTTTTTTGTTGAAAGAATAGTTTATGTTTTCATCTGTATTTACAAATGCATCTTCAGTGTATGAGCTTAAATTCAAGGAATACATTTTTGAAAATTAATTTAAGTAATCTTGAAATTTCCTAAAAAACTAATTTGAGGACACATTTCATATAAAATCAATCAAAAACATTTTCTACAAATTAGTTTTAAAAATGCAATAGCAAATATTTCATAAACTAGTTTTCTAGAATAACTATAGATAGAAAGAAAAAAAAAGAAAAGAATAAAGGATCATATGAACTTCTTACTACTACAATCTTTGTATTTTTCTCTAAAACCACTAAACCAAGTGTAATTAGTTATATGCATGGGTGCAGTTAGCAATTACCAAGTGTAAAAGCTCATGTATAGCCCAGTTAGCTACTACCAAGTATAGATTAAAGAAAAATACTAGACACTGCGGAAGCAGTTCGTGAATTTGTTGGCAACTTGATGGCCATTGAATTTCATATTTATTTCACTGCTTCACAGAAAAGAAAGCATAGCCCCCATGTTTTCCGGCCAGCAACTACTATAATCGGTTATTAAACACAGTATTTCGTAACCCCTTTGTTATAAAATCTTTTGGGATATATAGCATTGCTGATCATAAATTGATAATCTCACCCAAAAAAAATGAAAGATTTCTTAAGTTATCGAATTTGAACTTTGGTTCCGTTACTTGTTGATACTTGTGTGTATCATGAAAACCTTTTTCATAAAAAAGTCACGAAAACATTTTTTCTACACACAAAATCATGAAAGTAGTGTCATAGAACATTCAATATTTGTAATTAAAAAAAAAAAGAACATTCAATATTTTATATATTTTTTTATAATTAAATAAATTATATTAATTATCTAAATTTTACTCGCTTAAGGTAATATTTGTAATTAGCTAAAGAAATTAATATTAAATATCCATTGAATACTTTACATTATTTGAAGAAATGATATTAAATATTTTTTAGGGGGATATTAAATATTTTGTAATCCTTATATACTATAATAAATACTCTCTCTGTCCCATATTATAAGAAGAAGAAAAAATCACACTTATTAAGAAAAGGGAAATGTTAACTTGTGCCCTTAGGACACATATTAAGAATTCCACTAATAGAAATTATGTATTAGAAATTGTGTTAATTTATTGTTCAAAATGTATAATATTAATTTTTTTTCAATAAATTCTTACCACTAATGGAATGACATTAATGCTTAACATGTGCCACAAGGGCACAAGTTAACATGACTCTTAAGAAAATTAAAACATAGTAGTTTGTAACCTAGTTTTTTGTATTATCTTTGAAATAAGTTTTATAGAAAAATGTAAAAACAATTTTTATTGGTAGTTGATTATAGAGAAAATGAAAAAGAGAGCAAATTGGATGCACTTTGCATTTAATTTTCCTTTGGAAAAAATAATTTTTTGAAAAAACATAATTATCTCTTATTTATTAAAGTTAACCCGAAATCTAATTGTTGCCCTAGATTTAACCTAACCCTAATGCTTAATTTTACTGTATTATCCCTATTTAATTATGGGTTAATAGGTCTTTACCCCCCTATAATATAGGTCATTTTTGGTTTTCCCCCCTGTAAAATATTTTTTTTGATTTACCCCCTGTAAAATATTTTGATTTTGATTTA
>Ga0315915_1006730_pt1 | contig 13973 bp, 7 predicted proteins | sample MpolbnodulesMG_FD_207738 | JGI IMG/M metagenome (GOLD analysis project Ga0315915, IMG submission 207738) | Medicago polymorpha root nodule microbial communities from Los Angeles, California, United States - branched nodules | ecosystem: Host-associated > Plants > Roots > Nodule | place: USA... | reverse complement strand
ATTCCTAGATCTACAAAAAAACAAAACAAAAGAGAAAGATACTACTTCTATGTGTTGTTTGGATGGTGGCGTGCGATTCGTCTGCCGTACAGCTCGTTGTTGGGCTCCGTCATATGTGTTGGTGGCTGTGTGAGTGGACTCGACGGATTCACGACCGTCGGGTTCGGTTTGCGTTGACCCTGGCCCTTGGTGTCGGGTTTGGTTTGATTGCGGTTGGTGATGAATGTGGCGACTGGAAATTGTGGAAACAGGGTTTGTATGATGTTCTGTTGTGATTGAGATTGTGTTGTCTCGTACGCGTGCATTGGGAACTACTGGTTTTCTGTTTGTGAAATTTTGCAGGTTTTGTTGATTGTGTATGTTGCGGCTGAGAAATTTGTTGTGCGATTTTCGGTCCCCCCTCTGTTTGTTTTCAGGTTCTTTATTTATAGGGAAGGGTCTTGGCCAAGGGTCTGAGATAAGGCAGTGTTAAAGGATTAGGATGGAGATGAGGCGCATGACAGCCTGTGTTGACAGCCTGTGTTGGGCTGGAATTGACAGATTGCATTCTTGATAAATAAATAAAAATAAAAAAACTTCAAATAATAAAAGATAAAGATTTAAAAAAAAAAAGAATTTCAAGTCAATTAATTAAAAGAATTTAAATAAAAGATGGAAACTAAAATTAAATTAAATTAAAAAATGAAAATTGAGAGAAGAGGGCCCGACTCGGAACCAAAATGAGGTATTTTAAAATACCTCTCTGCCGAATTTTTCCACTGAAAATCAAGGATCTATCAGGTCAAATTGCGTATGAATGTAGGGTCCAACGACACGTGTCAGTGACATCTTAGGTCAAAAATTGGGGTATGACACTAATGTTAAACACATTTTGTTCCAACAGAAGGGTCCTCAATTTTTGATTCATATTGAATGATTGATGTGATTGATCATCGTGTGAAAGAATGTTCTTTAGCATTATATGCACACAATGGTCTATGTAACCCAGATTGAGAAACTGAAACTTTTTGATTGTCAAGGTAGTGACGATAAAAGAGCGCTTCGTGGGAGGCAACCCACGAGTTTAATTGCTTTTATTTTGTTTGTTTTGTGTTGTTTTAATTTGTTTTGTAGGTATTTGTCCAAATATGATGCGAAAAAACGAAAAAAAATTTAAGCCATTGACCAAAAGCAGTGGCACGGCTCGTGCCTGTCCCATAGCCTTGCAAAACACAAAAATTCCAGAGAGTTAGGCACGGCCCGTGCTTGTGGAGGCACAGCCGTGCCACCACAATCCCCCTATAACCAATTTTATTTTATTTTTTTCCTTCTTTTTCCCTCATTCAAACAACACAGCCTCTTTCATCCTTCAACTTCTCTCTCTAAACCTCCATAACCTAAACCTTTAAACCTCCATAACTCTCTCCAAACTTCACCAAATCACAAAATTTATAAACCAAAACAACTATAGATTTCATCCCAAACCCAATCCACCCATCAAAAACAACAATCATCCACCCAAATCCACAAATCACCAAATTTGTGTACCCCCTAACCCTAAGCCTAACCCAAAAACCCCCAATTTCTTTATCAATCCTCACCACAACACTCATATTTCTCACTTAGAACCCAAACCCATCACTAAAACCACCTTTCACACACAAAATCTCACCAAAACCAAACCTTCACCCAAACCAACCCAATTCAAACTAGGTCAATGGGTTCAATGAGAAAAGGTAGAAAATTTGCTTTATGTTGGTAATAATCCACAGGTACAAGAAGATAATGGTGATGATAGTGATGATGAGGATGAGGAAGGTGCACACTTGCACCAAGAGCAAGAAGCCGGTTGGCACTATGATGATGAACGGGGGACATGGATCCAAACCGAATTTCAACGAATAAGCACCGAGCAACAAAGACAAGGTGTTGAAATGGCCGGGCTAAGGAACGATGTCCAAAGGGACAATCGCATGACCGAAGAAAACAACCAAATGCTCCGGAACATGATGCAACACCGTCACCTCCAAGGTCCACCTTATGGACCTCAATAAATTGTGAGCTTTCCTCTTCCTTTCTCTTCTCTTCTTTTTTTCTTTTTCAAATCATTGAGGACAATGCTTCTCCCAAGTATGGGGGAATCAATAAAATGTTAAGTGTCGTAGTGTTTCAAAACTCCCTTGGATTTTAATTTTTTGTTTTGTTTTATTGCGAAAGGCATGGAAAGCAGCTTGTTTTTATTGTAAATTATGACATAAGTTTTTTTGTTGTCTCTTCCCAAATGGTTGTTTCTTATACATGAAGGCGATTTCTTGTGTTTTAAGTGTTCTTGCTATACCCACATCTTGTTTTATTGTGAAAATTCTCTTTGAGAAAAGCACAAAGTTGCAGTCTTTAAGTAAGTGTGTAGGTAGGTAATTTAAGGAGCACGTTCTAACTCTAATGGTAAATTGACCCTTAAAAGTCTTCAGAGTAAAAGTAGTATAAGTTTGTATGGGGAATAAAAAGATCAATCAAAGAGGGGCTGAAGCAAATATATCTATAAGGGAACATCGTTAACTCTGGGGGGCAGGAGTAGGCCTCACTAACCTCCCACGTGAAGGTGGTGTTTCTCTAATAACTAAAAGTAGCTTCCATAATTCCTTCTAAAAGGAGGATAAACGAATACATACTTAGGGGTCATCATTAACTCTAGGGGGCATGAGCTGCCCTACCTGACTTTCTACGTGAAGGTGGTGTCTTTTAAACTTATAATTTTGCAGCACTACTTAAGGGGCATCATTGACTCTAGGGGGCAGGAGTTGCCTTACCTTAAGGTGGTATCTCTTAGGCAATCTGTAGTTCCCCGAGACATTTAATTGTCAAATAATCTAAATAATCCCCATCTCTCTTATATGAAATGAGGAAATGACTTTTCTCGGTTGGTTTAGTATTAAGGTTAGAACATGTGTCCACATAATATCTCTTACACAGGAGCAAGAAAAGGGCTGGACTAACACACATACACTCACTTGAGACTTTATTGTTGTCTTAAATAAGTTCATAAGAAATGCTTGAAGTTGTGATTAGTGTACACTTGAAATAAAGCCTTGGAGGAGACATAAGTTTTTAATTATGTTATCATATATTAATCTATTTTTATGCTGCCATGTTTATGCCTTTTGCTTGAGGACAAGCAAAGATTCAAGTATGGGGGAGTTTGATGAGTCAATAATTAGTGATTTTAATATAATATTTAAGTTTATTTTATTTAGATTTAATATGTTTTTATTTCCTTTCTAGAGCTATTTTACATCAATTGCAAGTTATTTTATTTAAGGAACAAATATTTCAAAGATTGCGTCTTGGAGCAAAAGAAAGGAGAATTGGAGCTGATTCATGCCAAAAATATGAAGATCTTATACAAAAATATCTTGTGCACAAAGTTTGAAGATCCGTCACCAAAATATGGGCATAGGCGCGCCCCTTATTGTCCTTTTGCTGCTTTTGCTTCTTCGACAAGCTGCCTATTTTTATTATTTATGACCTAGAGCCCATGGTTTCTTGTGCAACACTATAGTGATTTATTTCTTAGGGCTCAAGTCAATGTTAGACTATAAATAGAGCAGCCATTTAGCTTGTATAATCATCTTTTGTTTTTGGAATTCAATAGTGACAATTGTTTTCTTTAATAAAAGTTCTTCTTTTATTTTCTTGTTATTTTATTTATGTTCTTCTTCTTCTCTTCTATGTCTACAATGAACATGAGTGAGTAGACTCTTCTTTGTCTTGGGATTTTTGGATGAGTATAATGACCTAATCCCTATCAAACCAAGCCTCGAACCCTAGATTTATGTAAATCTATTTTCTAATCTAAATTCACCGCTTTTATAATGAATTAACAAGTATCAAATTCATTAAGCGACAACGGAGGGTTAGTACTTGTTAATACATAATCACAAATATCAACGTGAAGCATCGAAAGAAGAAGTTTTGATATTGGAACAAGTGAATTTAGACAAGGATTGCGAAACATGAGAATAGTCTAGCAAACCTTGAGACAATAAAGTTTCGAGCTTCAAGGATTTCAATAGCAATCAACCATGAGAATAGGCATGGTTGCTAGAGAAACACACTCATTAAAACCGAAAGGAGATGTGATAGGCTAAAGAGAAACTTGTCTTAAGAAAATAGGTCCAACATAAAATTCTGGGTTTAGGGTTTGGTTTGTGAAGGATTTGTCACCATGACGAACTAATAATCCCAAGGCACTTTTTATTATTGTTATTTTCTTTCAATTAAAAATCCAAACTTTTTAGCTTAAACTCTCATCTAACCATTGTTGAAAGTCAATCAAATTCATAACTCCCTGTCAGAACGATATCTTTATTGCTACATCGGTAAACCGTGCACTTGCGGATCTACCCCATCAGTATGTTGCTGTTTCAAGAGTTACATCCAGAGAAGGACTAAAGATATTGATCACTGATGAAGATGGTGAAGATACCAATGTGATGTCTAACGTCGTATATGACGAAGTATTTTGCAACGTGTGATGAAACTACATGCCAATGTACTAAATTTTCATACTTCTTTTACCGAATTATTGATAGGATTACCGAATTTTCTTTTATAATATTTTCAGATTTTATACATTTTATGAAGTGTTTTATTTTGTCTACTATGGATTATCACCTGTTCTTTTTTTCACCATTACCAATTATATATTGCATTTTATTATTTGTATTTCAATCCCTTAACAATAAACTCGTGCGACGCACAGGTCAACAATCTAGTTAGGTTAATGTTTGCTAGCAATTAATGCGATGCAAAAGGAGGGAAATTTTTAGGTTAGAATTAGGGTTAAATATAGCTTAACCGGTTAAGATTTATAGATAAGATTAAATTAAATTGGAATGAACAATTAATGCGATAATCAGTGGGGGGAAAATATTAGTTTAGAGATTAGCTTAAAATTAGGTTAATGTTTGCTAGCAATTAATGCAATGCCAAAGGAGGGAAATTTTTAGGTTAGAATTAGGGTTAAATATAGCTTGACCGGTTAAGATTTATAAATAAGAGATATACTTATATATTTATACATGTATATATATATATATATATATATATATAAAGGGAATACATGATTTTGATCAGGTTACTTCACTTTCATTTTTATCCTTCATTTAAACTAGTATATTTATAGTTTTATCTATTTTACCTTATTATTTAAATTATTAATAAAAAAAGTTAAATTCCATTAAAATAAGAAGAACATCACTACAACAGGAATTAAATTATTAAATAAACAAATAGTTAAATAACATTAAAATATAAACAACATTACATGAACAACATTTCACACTATTAAAAGAAATTATTTTAATCTTATTTCCAACAAGTATTTGATCATAGTATATAACAATATTGATATTTTTTTATATACGGTTAAGCGCAACTAAAAAAGGAATAGACGGTTGATGAAAATGTTTTTATGAAGGATATGGTGATCTCGAGTGGTTTGGAGGAAGCTGGAGTCAGAGAATGGTTTTGTTTGCTTGGGAAGAAGAGATATTTGAATAGTGTAATCTAATTGCTTTTAATCAAGCAACAAGTTCAAAGTTTCAGTATAATCAATACTCTCCTGCTGACTGTAACCTTGTGTTACAAGTCTAGCTTTGTTTCATACCACTTCACCTTGCTCATTATGCTTGTTTCTCAGCACTCATTTTATTCCAATAATGTTCTTTTGAGGTGGCTTGACAACCAGATCCAGACATCATATCTTTTAAACTGGTACAACTCTTCTTTATAGCTACAATCCATCAATCATCTAATATTGCTTCATCAATTAAAGTAGGCTCAATCAGAGAAATCAGACCCATCATGGATTCATTTCTGAAATCTGGTCTGGTATTCAAAGGATTGTCTTTATTCCCAATTATTATATCTTTTAGATGTTAAGACTTGTATTTGAATGTCCTTCTGGATTGTGTAGCTTCTTCTAAACCATCATGGACTTCTTTAGAATCTTCATCATATGGGCGTGCTTCAGAAAGTACATCAGCTTCTGGTGCTTCAGGTGCACCATCAGGTTTTGAAGCTTCAGAAACTGGTCCAGATGCTTGCACATGTTTTGAGATGTTTTCTGAAATTTGTTTCTCTGCAAAACTTTCAACTAGCCCTGTCATTCTATTGTTAGGCTTTTTGTCATCAAATTTGATGTGTATTGATTCTTCAAATGTGTTAGTTTCAGAATTATTTGATCAATTAAATAATATATGGAGTAGAAAACACTCATCATATTATGTAAAAAATTAAAAATAAACTTTAAAGGGAAAGCAATTTCACGAGACTTATCAATCATGAGAAATATTGTGTTCTATTATAATTTTTTTTCTTCAATTTTATCATTCACTTAATTATTGTTTTTACCATTTTATGATTTCTTGTCAATAAAAAAAGTGTTTTTTTTTTCCAAACAAATCTAAAAAAAACTTAATGGGAAATGAGTTTCCCCGAGACTTATCTATCATGAGAAATATTATGTTCTAGTATAATTTTTTTTTTTAACTCTATCATTCACTTAATTATTTTTTACCATTTTATGATTTCTTGTCAATAAAAGAAGTGTTTTTTTTCTTTCGAATAAGTCAATAAAAGCAATGTTAATGTCAGTCTTAACGACCCAATTACGTTTAGATGAGATAACACGAGTCTCTTTTAACTTAACCAAAGTCATGAGTTCGAATATAGCCTTAGAGATGCAATGTGAATCCAAACTTAAACATGCAGCAACGTGGAGAATACCCGGTTAAAAAAAAAAGAGTAAGTCTTAACGTTAGTAGATTGATAAAATTATTCTAATCCATCTATATCTATATTTATCTATCTATCTATATCTATATTTATATCTATATTTTATACAATTGATAATGATTTACGATGACCAAAATTAAATGTTACCCTTCTCTTGGCCATCCAACATAAACATTTTGCCATGTGGCAATTTAGAATGATTCTATCATTCTCTCAATCAATTTTTTTTTGGACAAATTATAGTCAGCTCCCCTTTTTTTTTTTGGTGGTTGGGGTTTGAACCCAGACCTTGCATATTTTATGCACTGTCCTTATTAACTGAGCTAACCTCACGAGAACTCCCCTGTGGTTTATTAAAATGACACTAACACCCCATCTATTTTTAAAACTTACATTAACCTCCCTTAAGTTTTTATAAAATAGATTAACACTTCCCTTCTCTCTTAAAACTATTAATGCTCCGTTAATTTTGCTTTTTTATTGTTTTGTTTAGTTCCATGGTCACAACATCAAACCGAAAACAAAATGGATCATTGTTAGTTTTTCACCATCAGTATACGTACTCAATGTCAAACCACAACCATTAGCTAATCATCAAGTTTTCTGTGATGCATATCCACATCATCATCCAATTATTCTCCCATATTGCAATATTTTCTTCGTTAATTTCAATTTCATCGTTCACCAAAAAAAGAAAAAATTCAATTTCATCTACAACAAAACCCTTCCCATTTCCTTTATCTTAATCTTTGTATTAATAACTCCCCCAAGTTGCAATTTTCTTCATTAATTTCAATACAATTTCTCATGGCATACAAATACTTTAACTGTGCATAGTGCATTACGTGTCTGTATCGCTTCAGAAGAACAACGAGAGGTTTGAATTAGAGAAACAATACAATATTGATGCTCATACAAAACCAGGAAGTCGTATGCCTCTAAAGGACCAGTTCAAGAAAATCCATGCAAAACCAGGAAGCGATATACCTCTAAAGGATCAATTCAAGAAAATCAATTGAAGAAGTTCCTCTCGAGAAGAATGATGATCCATTTTGTTTTAATGGTGTGAATGACGTAAGAAAAACAATATTAACGGAATATTAATGGTGTTAAGAGAGAGGGGAAGTGTTAATCTATTTATGAAAGCTTAAGGGAGGTTAGTGTAAGTTTTAAAAATAGAAGGGGTGTCAATGTCATTTTAATAGATCTCAGGGGAGGTGACTGTAATTTGCCCATTGTTTTTGTAATAATTATAAATGGCAACAATCATAAAAGACATACGGTATTAAATGGTGTGTAACTTATTTTTTTTATTTGAAACATAAAAAATAAGTAATAATTTCAACAATCCTTGTGAATCACTTGGAAAAAAAAAGGCCCTACAAATTTTTACACATAGAAAAATACTGTGTGGACCTTAAAAATAATTTTAATGTAAAAAAAATAATATCGTTAATTTATGGTGAAAATGACTGTACAAAAAGGAAACAGTTGTACATGTAGATAAATCTTATGTGAAAAAACAACCTTAAAAATAATTTATCGAGTAAAAAAATTATTAGCATGGAATTTGTTTGGGAAAAAAGATTTGACTTTTGAAAAAGTAATGCAAAACGATTCTTGATAAAAAGTGATAACTGATAAATAATTTTAAAATCAGGGACTTGTAACAATAATGACGAATTTATTGGCCAGAACAATCAATATGGTTTGTTAACAGAGCTTGCCGAGATGTTGTAATGTACGAAGTTATTCGAAGAAGCTGTCGGTAGCATCCTACAACTGAAATTAAAGTTCGATTTCGAGTGTGGTTAAACTGCAATCGTAGTGTGGTGGACGCTTGATGTTCATTTGGAGACGCTGTGGTGGCTCCGCCGTAGTCCTATGGTGGTTGTGACGATTTTGTAGAGAGAGAGAAGCATAGAAGAAAGAGAAGAAAATGTTCAACGAAAAAGAGGAAGTGTTTTTGTTTTTTAATTATTTTATTATTAAATGTGTTGTAAGTTTATGATTGGTTGTTTGCAAATATGAGGTGTTAGGTTCGCTTCTATGCAAGTATTTCTCATCATAAGCCACTCTAGATTTGTACAAAATATTTATGATTCCTCAAAAAAAAATATAAAATAGATTGTGTAACACCCTAGAACCCCAAATAAAATATTAAATAATAATTCAACCAAAATTCAATTAACTTCAAGGTGCTACGTCATCATTAATCCAAAACATGCAATGGTTATCAATTTCATAAACAATCACAACAAAAATACATATCAAAACATCATAAAGTCATAATCTCAAAATCTCAGATACATCAACTTAGTGAACTCAATGGTTCCTTAAACATAAATTTGAAAGATAATGTAAAATCTCCGACACCTAATCCGAGCCTATTAGCTAAGACTCTAAAAAGCATAAAAGACGAGTAGGCGCCAGCCGTCCTCGGATACTCACATTGACTAAGAGTCTTCAACCTGCACGTCTACACTCCGAGGATATAGGAGACCAAAAAGTCACTAGAGGGTAAGATATGTGTTAAACATAAAGAATATACAAACTCATGCATAGTATTCAGGACTCATAAATACACATTCATTTCCTAGCAATACTATCATCACATGACATCTCATTCAATCAATTAAATAAATATAACAACTCTCAAATCATCATCATCACAATATATGGCAAGTATTTACTTCGTTATTTTATCACCAAGTCGTGTATATATCATTCATACTGCATCACCATCATCATCATGGAAAGGTAATACGCGCTAGGGGGTGAATAGAGTTTAAAAATTTATAGAGTTTATAGCAAAAGTATTTTGAGAAAATGTGATTTACGACTTATTGGAGTTATGCAAGGTTTAATGGCTACGACAAACTTATTAAGACTATGCACAAATGATAAGATTCACTTTGAATTGAGAGATTCTAAGTAATCTTAACACAATCTAATATTAATAAAATTCACACAAATTAAAAAATAAGTACAATCTCAAACCAAACCTAAGAGCAATTAATCAATTATACTAATGAACACAATTGTGTCAGTGTCTGATAAATTGACAATAGATTGAAACTAAGTGTGATCTTAAGTAAAGTAATATCAAGCAAATTCAAAGAACAATTCAATTTTAATGGTTTAAACCTAGATCACACTCAATCTCTACACTAGCAATATATCAAGCTTCAAATACACAATTAATCAAAATTAAAGAGGATAGAGAAGATGGAAGACACCAAGATTTATAGTAGTTCTCCCTTTCGTCCTCGCTTCAGGCTACATCTACTCTTCTCGATGGAAAATGTCTCCATTGAGGACTTCTACTAGAATGATAATGTTTGATTACAATGTGATTAGAAGAATTCCTTTGAAATTGGTGCTTCTTGATGTCTTCGAATCTTCAATCACCCGTATAACCCTTAAAGTTCTTCACTCGAACTCTTCAATGCTCCGCCCGGATATTAGATCTCGTTGAGCACAAGAACTTTAGAAAGAACACCCAAGACCTTTGGAGGTGGAATGAGATTATTCCCTTCACTTTAGAACCTTGATTTATCCAATCAATTTCCTTAGATGAACCAACTTACAATCCCTATAACACTATAGCAGTCTATGACTCAAAGATCAAAGTGATTATAAGAAAAAATGTTTAATCTTGAAGAATATATGAACAATGAGGTTGTGAGAGTCTAGAAAGAATATATGTAAATGATTCAATGTTTTGCATGTTATGAGGAAGTGACTATAATTAGAAAAGGATGGCAACTGTAAAATTTTGGCCAAAAACAACACAGTGAATCGATTCACTAAATGTGTGAATTAATTTAGACAGCTAAATGACAAGTTTAATGAACTATGAAGATACTATGAGGATTTATACACATCAGACCAAATTTGAATCGATTCAAAAGACCCAGGATGAAGGTTGGAACGATTCAAATTAATTTGAATCGATTCACTCACAAGTTAGGGAGTTTCCTTGATACGATTCAAACAATTTTGAATCGATTCAAAGGTGATAAGATTCAAAATTTCATGAAACGACTCACCCTAGGTCAGAGACTTCTGGTGATATGGTTCAAGCTTATTTGAATCGATTCAAAGGCTTGTAAAGAAGGTTTTACCTGCAAAAATGGTATGAAAAACACTAAGAACACATAAGACACAATGAGACATGGATTTCTAAGTGGTTTAACATGATTCTATGCTATATTGCTAGGAACAAAACAATCACCAAATAAAACTACTAATAAACATCATCTAGGAACTATTAACGAACATCATCAAAACATGAACCTAAAAAAACGCAGGATTCTACAACTTTCACATAGACTCTCATGCATGCAATGCTTTAGTACGACTCTTTATGCATGTCGTACCGTTATTGGATGTCGGAGTTATGCATGAACATTTCACCAAGACTCGACAATCCACACATTCATACGACTCAACAACTCATCATCAACAACACTTCTTTATATCATCATCATAATCATTATCATCATCATAATCTCATCATCACGTTTATCATATCATTGTCTCGTCATCATGTTTATCACATTAACAACACACATCAATAAAACAACATCACTTCATTTAGCCAATTTGCATCTTAGACAGTTTGTCACTTCACTTAGTTAATCAATATTTCATTCACATATCATTAAACAATTCAACCATTATTCATCACCTTATCATCATCATATAACCAACTACAAGTCAACATGCCATAATTCATCAATTCACTAAGTTCGTCTATTTTAAATAATTCACAAAGTCCGTCTATTTTCAATATACACCTAAGCCAAGTTTCATGCTCACATACATATTCATTTATATTCAACATATAATCATATCAACATGTGTTCACATTATCTCATAAGCAAATTCACCATCATTGTATAATCACATCATCCTAAATCATCAAATATACCTCATTAATCATCTAATAAGTTCACCATCATTACATAACCCAATTTAGAATTAAATCATAAGTTCATTAATAATTATTCCAACCACTATGTTTATTCAAAAACATTCTAAGTTAAATCATTCATGTTATGCTAACTTATTTCATCAAAATCAAGTATTCATCATGTGTAAATCAAGTATTCACATATTTAAATTACACATTATCTTCACATAATTAAATATCACAACTTTATATAAATACATGTTCAATTATTCACTCTAACTACTTATTTAAACTCATTATTAATTTCAAGGATATTTCATGGTCCACTTAAAAGTTATGCTCAAGTTTCAAGAAAAACGCAACATGACCTACGTGTGGTATTTTGACCATAACTCAAGTTCTAGAAATTTAAATGAAGTTAAACCAACGAAAAATGAAAGCTAACATCCATATCTACAACTTTTATGTTTACACCGAGACGCAGTTTAGAGCGGAAAATTGTGAAACAAATCGATTTTCCCAAGTTTTGAGCAAAATTCGAGAGTTGAACTCAAAAATCAGTTTTTAAAACACATTTTTCACCAAATAATCACTTCGAAAACCCTTTAATCAACCCCAACACATTTTAATCTTTCAAAAACATTACCCTAGGTTATCCATTTCATTAAAAACACTTACACACACCAAAATATCATTTACATTTTTCCGAAAAAATCACTTCAAACTCATAAGAACGGAACATTAACATACCTAATGTCATAACAAGAAGATAGAATTTAAATTCAACATCAATCATCATCAATTTCATTCAATTAAGCTAAAAACTCATAAACACCAACTTATCATAATCAAACATGGCTTCTCATGCAAACATGATTTTACAAATTTTCACGTACTCAAAATAACCATAATAATTAAAACATGAAATTAAACTTAACTCAACGACAAATTCATGAAAGTATAAGAACGCACATAATCTCTAATAAAAACCAACTAACTCAACAATTAAAACACATCAAATAAACAATAAACAATTAAAATAATAATTTCCAAGTTATGCTCCCGCTGGTAGGTCCTACCCAAATCACCTTCACCAATACGATATTTTTCCTCTTAACCCCTTAACTTCTTGCTCTTCAATCCTTAACAACATAGTCTCAACAGTCAAGTTATCTCTTACTTGCAAATCATCCACTTGAAGCACATGCGACGGATCGTAGACATACTTCCAAAGTTGAGACACATAAAACAAACTATGAAGGTTCGACAACGATGGTGGTAACGCAATCTGATAAGCCATTTCTCTTACCCTTTCTATAATTTGATAAGGACCAATAAAACACGGTGTCAACTTCTTGGACTTCAAAGCACGACCAACACCAGTCCATTGGTTAACTCTCAGGAACACATAATCTCCGACTTGAAATTTGATATCCTTCCTCCGCTTATCATGATAACTCTTCTACCTACTCTGCGATGATTTCATTTTCTCCTAAATCATCTTAACCTTTTTCGTAGTCTGCTGGACAACTTTCGGTCCAATCATATCACTCTCTCATGACTTATACCAACACAACAATGTCCTACATTTCCTTCCACACATCGCTTCAAAAGGTGTCATTCCTATACTCGAATGAAAATTGTTGTTGCAAATGAATTCAATCTGTAACACTCTATTTCTATTAAAGCGATAAAACACGCGAATAATCCAAATATTCAAGAAATAGACGCTACGTCTTCAACAAATATCAAACAACATACATATATAAAGTTCATCAACAGTCGCAGCGGATATAAGTCATACATCTCCAAAATATACATGTCATAAGATCATCATACATCGACATATAAAATCTCCAAATCCGACATATGGACAAAATCTCCAGACCATAACATATCCAGAATAATCAAACTAGAATAATCGTAAAAACGGACATCCTAGATCAGAGCCTAATCTAAGACATCGAGACATGAAAATAGAGGAAGCTTCCGCTATCCTCAAGCAACTCACCAAATAAGCAAAACTACTCTTACACTCCGTCTACCCATTCATACAAACAGGTAGGCGGTCAAAACCACTGGGGTTAGCTTCACATCAATCATAATCAAACATAAACAATCATAAACATTCAAGGATCTCATGCATAACACATATACATACCCATCTCTCCTAGAATATTAACATCACATGAATATTGTTCCCCATTCCATACACCTCAAACTATCACATTACTAACATAGCGTAGCAAGCATATTCAATCTCTAAACAAGTCATCGA
>Ga0315915_1006728_pt1 | contig 13974 bp, 10 predicted proteins | sample MpolbnodulesMG_FD_207738 | JGI IMG/M metagenome (GOLD analysis project Ga0315915, IMG submission 207738) | Medicago polymorpha root nodule microbial communities from Los Angeles, California, United States - branched nodules | ecosystem: Host-associated > Plants > Roots > Nodule | place: USA... | reverse complement strand
TCAGTGTTACATGCGTTAGTATTAATATACGATGTTTAATTAATAACACAATAACAATACGTGCTATTAATATATTATGTATAAAACCAATGAATTTGCCATTTAATTAATGTTTATATAATAAAAGTAAATAATCGACAATCTAGCCCGTGTTTGGCATGGGTGTCCAAATTAGTTTAACGAAAAATTGAAACCTGCGATGTGTGTGGGTTATGGTGTTTTTGATGTGCAACAACAATGGTGGATGTGGAAGAGGTTAGAGATGAAGATAGCAGATGTTAGAGGTTAAAGATGTGTTTTTGCTGTTCTTTCTCTAGATCTATCATTTAAAGAAGGAAAATATGAATTTCCTATACTGACCCTGTAATATTCATACCATTAAAATGTAAATGAAATTATTAAAAGAGTTATTTATATATTTTTCACCTGCTAACTAATATATCAAACCTGCAAAAACAAGTCATTTAAGCTTAAAAAAAATTGGCATCTTCCACGGTAGGAGATCTAATAAGGTCACCCACTTTAAACGGCGCCGTTAACATGTACTACTTGGCAAAAACAAATATTTCCGTTGTGGTGACTTTTTGGATTGTAATTTAGAAAGATCATCCATCCTTGTGGACCTTCTAACAAATAAATAACAAATAAAAAAAGAAATAGGTTGTATGCACAATGAAACTCAAGGATTGTCGAAATTGAAACATTAAGTCAGTCATGCAATATCAATAAACTCTCAAGATTCACTTTCATATTTCTCGTGCTTTGCGGTTGGGTTACGTCGTAAATCTCAATAAATTCAGAACACCGACTTAAGCATAGACTTCGTGTATGAGGGTTGCGACATGTTCTAACTATACTTATTAGCTGGGTCTTTATCATGCAAGGCTCATAGGCCCATCACTAAGATCACCAATCCCTAATTCGAATAAATTTTAATTTTACTCGGTGAAAGGAACGATCAACAAGGCAGAGATATAAAGAGAATAAAACGAAAGTTATCCGAGAGATAAATGAGTCATCTATAACCATCGAACACATTTATTACTATTTTACAAACAAAAAATCCGAGAGATAAATAAGTCATCTATAACCACCGAACACATTCATTACTATTTTACCAACAAAAAAAAAACACTAAACGCTAATACCTTAGATCAGAAGTATATCATCGTTAACATGTACTACTTAGCAAAAACAAATATTTTCATTGTGGTGACTGTTTGGATTGTAATTTAGAAAGATCATCTAGCAAATAAAAAGAGAGATAGGTATCCTTGTGGACCTTAAAGCAAATATAAAAAGAAATAGGTTGTATTCACAATGAAACTTTTGAGAAGTTCAAAATTGAAACATTATGTAAATCATTCAAATTATGTAAATCATTCAATTTAGATGCAGCTATTTTTATTAATTTCTTAAGCTTCGCCTTTTACATATAAACGTATAAAAAATGGTAGAAGTATTCAATGTGGGACTAAAAGCAAGCAAATATGATATGCACACTCTACTGTACTTCTCAAATTTTGCCGTAGCCAAGTGATTTCCAAAGACGCATATCTACCTCTCGTTGAATTTCGGATAAAGCCAAGAAGTTTGCTCTTCACATTCAAACCATGCGAATACAATGATAGATAGTATAGCAACCTTTTTATAGTTTATTGTCACCTCAAGGGTTAAAGACCGAAAATGATGCATTCTTTATCTTCCCAACCCAATAACTTTCCCATGCTAGAACTAGACTGGATAATTATGGCCGATAATACCAACAAAATTATATATATTTGAGGTTGCTAATTTACACCCACCTAAAAATACGAAGGTGTAAATTAACAAGCTACATTCACTTATATTTTACTAAAACACTATTTTATTTCTATTCTAATTAAATTTAAATAGAAGGGCAATTTTGTAACTATCTTAAGGAAGATCCTTAAAAAAAGAAACAAAAAAGACAATGACATGCTTAAGGTACAAAACATGTAATAGAGACAAATTTTTAAGGAATTAACAATATTTGAAATGATGAAAGTGAGTGTAAATTAGTGAGGTGTTTTAAATATAAAATACACTATAAGAACGACGTCCTAATTTAGACGAGTGGCAGCTGGGGTTAGGAACGACGTCCTAATTTAGAGGGAAATGGGGCTGGACTGTTTCTCTCTGATACCATATAAGAAACAGAAAGAAAGGAATTGTATAATGTAATTGATAATTACAAGTTTACAAATACTGAATAGTAGAAGTAAGGCTAGCTATAACAAAACCGAATAACTATTGGTGCAAATAATACTAACACATAAGACTTTTATTTATATGACTAAGCCTCTGTATATTTCTTCATATTATCCGACGTGGAACATTTTCTCATTATTATTGATAACTCTTACTCACACTCTCCTATATGCGCCATTTATTGGATGAAGGCTATACGACCATAATATAGTGTCTATACAATTTTCCATACAACCATAAAAAGGATACGCTAATAGAGCCTATACAATTGTCTGAAGAGGATACGACCTTTGGTGATATACGAGCAGTGATCAAAGACATCGATGTAATGTTACATCGTTCAATATTGTAAAATATGTATACATATTAAATAAAAATTTGTTGAATAGTTGAGTCACACCAGTTATTGATTTTATTTGCTTATATATGCGAAAGCGAATTTTTATGTAGATATACAAGAAAGTTGATATGATAAAATTTTAAAAACTGACTATTTTCAAAATCAAAATTAATGTATTTCTATTAAATCACTTTTTATTTTATATGGAAAAAACTGTTCAATGTTTGTACCACACCCATTGAAGATTTTATGTATTTATATATGCATAAACAAATTTTTATATACATATATGAGAAAATCGATATGATAAAATTTTAAAAACTAATGACTATTTTCAAAATCAAATTAAAGTAGTGTTTCTATTAAATAAATTTTTATTTTATATGCAAAACATTGTTCAATGTTTGCACCGTATCCGTTGCAGATTTTATGTACTTATATCTGCATAAACAACTTTTTATATACATAAATGAAAAAGTTGATATGATAAAAAAAATTAAACTCGCGATTATTTTCAAAATATCAACATTAATATAGTGTGTCTGTTAAATAAATTTTTATTTTATATTTAAAACAACGTAAAATATTTAAACAACACTCGTTTAAGATTTTATACGTTTATATATGCAAAAGAAAATTTTTATGTACCAATATGTGATAGTCAATATGATAAAATTTTGAAAACTCGTGACTATTTTCAAAATGTCCAAATTAATGCAATGTTTCTATTAATTAAATTTTTATTTTAGATGCAAAATATTGTTCAATGTTTGCACCGTCTCCCATTGTAGATTTTTATAACTGCATAAACAAATTTGTATATATATATAGATGAGAAAGACGATATGATAAAATTTTGAAAACTCATGACTGTTCATTGTAGACATAGAAGCGAAGAAGAAGAAGAAGAACATAAAATAAAATAATAAAAAGGAGAATCAATATGTTTGTTAGCTACTCTATTTATAGTCTACAACTTAAGCCCCAAGAAATACATCAATAGAAAGTTCCACAAGAAACCACGGGTTTTAGGTCAGAAATAAACTAAAATAGGTAGCTTGTCGGAGAAGCAAAAGCAGCATCAGGCTGCCTGGAGTGGTGCCACCGGAAGCACGGGCCGTGTCAAGTCTTCTGGTTGGTGGCTTCATATTTTTGTGCCAAATCTTCGTATTTTCAATCCGAATCAGCTCCAAATATCCTTTCTTTTGCTCTAAGACTCAATCCTTTAAATATTTGTTCCTGAAATTAAATAACTTGCAATTGAAGTAAAATAGTTTTAAAAAGGAAATAAAAACATATAAAATCTAAATAAAATAGACTCAAATAATATATTATAAACACTAATTATTGACTCATTAAACTCCAAGTTAGGCTTAGCAAGCCTTTGAGGAAAAGGAATCTTAGGGATAAGAGGTGGTGAAACAACTGGCTTTTCTCCTATGGATTTCTCACTAAGAAGCTTGTCACTCTCTATCTCACCCTCTTTGTTTTTAGCTTTCACAAAGGGGTCCTCTAATTGTTTACCATCCCTAAGGGTAATAGCATTTATATGGGCTTTGGGGTTGGCTTCAGTTTAACCTGGGAAGACTCCCGGGGTTTGAGAGGAAGCAACCACTTGTTTGGCTACTTGGGAGATTTGAGTTTCAAGCATCTTGGTATGAGTAGAAATGGAGCCCACCTTGGATGTGAGTTTGGCAAGAGAGTCATTCAGAATTTCGGTTTGGTTTTTTAGCTCTTGGAGTTGCTTGGATTGATTCATAACATAACTTTCCATCAAAAGTTCCAAGCTAGATTTTGGAGGGACTCTCTAGTTGTTTGCATAATCAGGTGGTGCTATTTGTCCATAGGAATTTTGAGGAGTTTTATAAAAAATTTGATTTTGCCTCATTCCTTGGTTGTATTGAGCATAATTCATTTGCTCAACACTTTCAATAGCACTACCTAGTTGGCAATCAACACCAATATGGCCAAATACACCACAGACTTCACAAGGGGGTGAAACAAGGGCAGGGTGACAACACTAGTATTCATTTTGTCAAATTTTAGTGTGAGTGCGTCAACCTTAGCAGCTAGGTGATCAAGGGAAGAAATTTCATACATATCTGCCTCTTTTTTAGAGGGTGAAGAAGCAGTGATGACTCTCTCATTAGTCCACTGATAGTGGTTTTGGGCCTTGTCCTCGATCAAGGCATATGCTGCTGTATAGTTTTTGTTCATTAAAGCTCCACCTGTAGCTGCATCAACAATCATTTTTGTAGTAAATGAAAGACCATTATAAAAAGTGTGGACAATAAGCCACTTCTCTAGACCATGATGGGGACAAAGTCTAAGCATTTATTTGAAACGCTCTCACGCATCGTAAAGAGATTCGCCATCTTTCTGAGTGAATCGTGTGATTTGATCCCTCAATTTAGCAGTTTTAGAGGGAGGGAAGAATCGAGTAAGGAATGCTTGCCTCATTTGGTCCCATGAAGTGATAGAACCAACTTCCAATGAATGAAACCAAGCACTAGCTTTATCCCTTAAGGAAAAAGGAAAGAGGTGCAGCCTTACGGCTTCTTGGTTTGCCTTCAAGGTTCCACCGAGTCTTAAAAAAGTTGAAATATGCAGATTCGGATCCTCAGTGGGTGATCCGGAAAACTGGTTTTGCTGCACTAAGTTAAGGAGTGCAGGTTTAATTTCAAAATTGTTACCCTCAACCGTTGGGTACACAATAATAGTATGTGGCTATTCCGTAGAAGGGGTTGCATACTCTTTGAGAGTGTGTTCCGCAGCCATAACGTTATTAATTTGTGCTTCTCTTTTCCTTTTATGCAAGAATCTTTCGATCTCGGGAACGAATTCACCAAGACTTTTGCTTCTTCGCATAAAAGAATAAGACCCCAAGAAGTTAATGGTAAAAGAATAGAAGAAAGAAAGAATAAAAAGAAAAATAAAAATTCTAACCACTGCTAAAAAGTTAATCAAATTGCTAAACCCCCTGGCAGCGGTGCCAAAAACTTGATGGGGTAAATCCGCAAGTGCACGATTTACCGAAGTAGTAATAAAGAGTATCGTTCCGACATGGAGTTATGAATTTAATCAACTTCTATAAATGATTAGAAGAGAGTTTTAGTTTGAAAAGTTGGGAATCGTCACATTGTCGATGTAACGCCCTATTTTCTTATTTAATTATTTTTGGTTGAGTTTAGAGTCTTTTATATGACTTATATGATTTATGTTGACTTATGACGTGTTGTGGTGTTTTAATATTTTATTATATGGCTTTATATTATTATTTAGTAGGTTATGTTGGAAAATTAGAATAAATAGACTTGAGGGGCTGGTTTGGATTTAGTTAGAAAATACGTGGATTTAGTTAGAAAATATGTTGAGGGTGTGGGATACAAAAGCTAAGAGCCAGACACAAATTAGGTTTACAAGCTTTTGGAGAAAAAGAGGAGAACCAAGAGAAGAGAGAACCTGTAGAGTCTTGCAATCACCAATCTAAGGTAAGGTGGGACTAATATTCTCTAATCTTAAGTGGTATAATTCTGAAATTGAATTTAACATGTAGTTTGGTTGTTGTTCAGGTGAAATTGAGAATTAGGGTTAAGAATCGGATTTGAAGGTAGAACTTGTAGAATTGGATGTTAAGAGTGTAGAAAGTACGTAGAATTCATAGATAAATGATGTTCAGGTTGTAGAATGATCATAGGTTGAGTTTCCTATCAAATTTGGGATTGAGTTGGATGAAAATTGGGTTTTTGGGGTGAAAAATCGCACTTCCCGACAGAAAACCTGTTACGTTCGCCACCGCGAGTAGTCTGCTCGCCACCGCGAGCTATACGTGACAGAGAGCAGTGTTTGCTCACTACCCACTCGCCACGGCGAGTAATTGTGTAACAGAGAGCAGTGTTTGCTCGCCACGGCGAGTAAGATCGTCCGCCACGGCGAGTAACCTTGTAGTAGTGTACCTTTTCCATGTTCTTGTGTTGTATTCATACATTTCTGCTTTGAATTAGTCTTTGGTGCATACTTGAAAGCTTTAGGTGATATTATCAGTTACTCAGATGGTTTGTTTGTCAAGAATGACATGATTTATGAATTGATATATGAATGTACACATTGATGGTCTATTATATGAATAACTTGTTGATGAAATATTACATGAAGGTATGTATATATGTTGATGAATTACTATATGAATGCATATGTTGAATTAACATGATGACTATATGATGTTGCAATTAAATGATGAATATCTATGAGATTATAATGTTGTTGGTCGTCATTGTTGTTGATGTTGGCAAGTCGTTGTTGTCGTACATTGTTGTTGATTAAGTTGTTGAGTCCATGCATACTCATAAAGTTGGGGGCTCATGCCCTGTTGAATGTTAATCATTCATATCACGTTGATTTGAGAGCCTATGCTCTACACATTGATTTAGGAGTCGATGCTCCACACGTTGATTTTAGGAGTTTATACTCCACACGTTGCTTTAAGAGCCACTGCTCTACACGTTGAATTGAGAGCCTATGCTCTAACACGTTGATTGGTACCACATGCATATTGCATAGTCAAGTTTGTCATTGTGTCGTTGCATTGTCGTTAATGTTGAGTTGTCGTCGTCGTTGTTGAATAGTTGTTGTTGATTTTAATGCTAAGTAGAAATAAATGAAGCATATGTGAAACATTATTGATAATAAGTATATGTGAACTATTATTGTTGTTAATTATTATTGTTTAGGTTGTTAAATTCCGTTGATGAATTATATGCTTGTTATTATTGAATGTGAAATCTCACCCCTTCTGTTTGAATGTTGCCTCTACGTGGGTAACATGCAAATAACCTGGATTAGCTGCTGATGTGAGTTGACTCTCTCATGCGTCGTCTTAGGGTCGCTCTGATACGTAACGGGATGAGGATTATTTGCTTGTTTTCCACTGTTGCATATTAATTATGAACTATGTTGTTGAACCTTTTGAATTAAGATTTTTAATTAAGTTATTTATGATGAGGCCGTAGCGCCAAAGTTGTTGAACTATGAATCTATTTTCCGCTGCAATGTCATTGAAATTTTGACAAGGTTGTTTTAATAAATAGTAACTTTACTCTATTTATATTTTAAATGTAGTGTGGTATCCCGTTTTACGTTGAATACTCTGATTATTTGTATTATTTACATTGTTGGGAAAACGGGGTGTTACAGTCGAGACTGGTCTCGCCCTTCTCCATCACTCAGGCCTACCCCTCACCTATTGGCCTCATGCCATGACTACTGCAGCCTACCTTATAAGTCTCCTTCCCACTCCAATTCTTGGGTACCAATCACCCTATTTCAAGTTGCACAACATTAACCCGGACTATCATAAATTAAAATGTTTTAGATGTTTGTGTTTTCCCTGGATTAAGCCATATGCTAACCATAAACTTGCACCAAAGTCTACTATGTGTGTTTTTGTAGGTTACTCGGTTGATCAACATGCATACTTGTGTCTCGATCCCACAACGGGCAAGATTTACACCTCTCGCCATGTAAAGTTTGTAGAATCGAAATTTCCATTTAGCTCCCTTGCTACTCAAACACAGGCACTCGCCCCAGATTCGACGCTCGCTTCGCCAAACCAAAACAAGCTCACCCAAATCATTCAACATCCTGCAACTCCAATCCCAAATGAACTCATCCATATCACTCACCCATCTGTGCCGTCATCACCAATGCCCAATGACCCCGCCCACACCACTTAACAACAGTCGCCATACTCACAAACCTCTAGTGAGCTAGCCCAACCCACACAAACATCTTCGCCCACTTCACAAAACTCCAATGAGGTCGCCCCCCAACATCCAATGAACTGTCCCACATTACTTCATCACCAACGCCTCCACCACCACCCCCACCCACTGCTCGCCCACACAAAAACCAGTTAACCAATGTCGATGGGATCATTACCCGTTCTCAAATGAACATTGTTAAACCCATCAAAAAGCTTAACCTTCATGTTCGCCCCTAATGTCATGTCGAGCCCATCAATATCACTCAAGCCCTTCGTGACCCTGGCGCTCGGCTATGCAATCTGAATTGGATGCCTTGCACAACGATAACACATGGGATCTTGTTAGCCGGTCATCTGCTCAGAATTTAGTTGGGTGTAAATGGGTTTTATGTATCAAACGAAATCCTGATGGCTCCATTGATCGTTACAAAGCACGACTAGTTGCCAAAGGATTTCATCAATGCTCTGGTTGTGACTACATAGAAACATTCAATCTAGTTGTCAAAACCGATGACTATTTGAATTGTCCTTACATTTGCAATTCGTCAAGGATGGTCCCTTCGTCAGCTTGATGTCAACAATGTGTTCTTCCAAGGTACGCTCAAGGAGGAATATTCATGTTACAACCACCTGGATTTGTCAACAAAAACTTCCCTGATCATATTTGTCGCCTCAAAAAAGCACTTTATGGGTTAAAGCAAGCACCTCGTTCCTGATATACAGAACTTCGATGTATTCCTATTATCTCTTGGCTTCGTCAACTCCACTACTGATGCCTCTTTATTTATCCACCATAAACCAGGTGTTACACTGTACTTATTAGTATATGTTGTTGATATCATTGTCACCAGGAGTTCTCCTGCAGAGGTCTCCACACTCATTGCCACACTCGCCGCTCACTTTTCTTTAAAAGACCTTAGATGTCTTAATTATTTCTTGGGGGTCTAAGTGATTCCCTCTACTGCGGGTATATTCCTTTCCCAAAGGAAATATATCACTGATCTACTTCATAAATCAGGCATGGCAGATACAAAACTAGCATCCACTCCATTGTCTGCCACATATAAGTTACTCAAGGATTCTGGTAATCTCTTACCGTCCCCAACTGAGCATCGAGCGCTCGTTGGAAGCCTCTAATACTTGAGTCTTACTCGCCCAGACATTGCCTTCAGCACAAACAAACTCACCCAATTCATGCAGAATCCCAGAATGGCTAATTGGTCTGCACTCAAAAGAGTGCTCAGATACTTGGCGGATTCTTGTGACAAAGGCGTCTTCATCTCAACGACAGCCCCACCCAATCTCCATGCATACTTGGATGCGGACTGGGCAGGCGACAACGATGATTATATCTCCACCACTGGTTATCTGTTATATCTTGGCAGCACAACCATCTTTCAGAGCTCTCGAAAACAACGTTATGTTGCTCGATCTTCCACAAAAGCAGAATATAAAGCCTTGGCTGACACGACAAGTGAGCTGCTATGAGTCCTTTCCCTATTCACTGAACTTGGCCACACTCCAACAACCAATCCAATCATCTATTGTGACAATCTTGGTGCTACCCACCTTAGTGCTAATCTTGTATTTCATTCTCGGATGAAACATATAGCCTTAGCCTATCATTTTGTCCGAGAAAATGTTCAACATGGCAAGTTTCGAGTATCCTTTGTTTCTACCGATGATCAACTTGCTGATATTCTAACCAAACCCCTGCTTCGTCCTAGGTTCGATTACTTACTGTCCAAGTTGCATCTCTCTTTCAGACCATACAACTTGTAGGAGGATATCAATAATAATGAGAAAATGTCGCACATCGGATAATATGAAGAAATATGCAAATGCTTAGTCATATAAATAAAAGCCTTGTGTGTTAGTATTACTTGCACCAATAGTTAGTGAGTTTTGCTATAGCTAACATTACTTCTACTATTCAGTACTTGTAAACTTGTAATTACCAATTACATTATACAATTCCTTTCTTTCTGTTTCTTATAAGAGTCCTATGTCTATTAGATGAAAAAGTAAATGTTTTATAATATGTATAAGTGGGATGATCCATATACAAATAAAAGGTTAACCCAACCGTCCGATGCAAGAGAATTGTTAGAACAAAAACCCAGTTCAAAAATAAAAAGATAGGAAAAATACAAATAAAAAACACATGGTAATTGTGCTTAGAGTTTGACCAATTATGTCTATGTCCCATATTGTAAAGTGAGTGTTAGTACATTTCTATTATTATTCAAGCTTATAGTTTACGGTGTACATCTTATGTTTAATACTATGTTTAAATTTACAAGATTATCTGAGATGTACGCTAAACTATTAGAGACGACTATTTGAATTAAACAAAAAAATTTGTTTACCAGTGTCTCCATAGCATACTTTTAAAACTCGACTCGGTCATCGACTCGGCAGAGACATTGGGTCACTGAGTCGATGGTCGAACCATTAGGTCACTGGTTGAACCGCATGATTGAATCGGATCAAACTAGATGACTCGATTAGATAACTCAGTGTTTAAATTAAATATGTATAAGTATTTAATCAGATTAAATCGGATTGAAACGGTGACTCAGTCACTCCAAAAACTAAAATAATGACACATATAGAATAGAATAAAAATAAATATCCAACAAACATAATTTTATAGACTAATTATTTTGAGTTTTAAATGAAATATTTGAGCTTGATAATTATATATGCTTATGAGTTTGACAAAGGTTTTTTTTTTTTAAAGATGATTTTGATAAAGATTATATAAGTTTATTTTATGAGGTATTTTTACCATAAAAAAATAAAAGAAAATTGAAAGGTATTTGTTTTATGATGAATATTTTGACGAGATGGTAATATAGGCAGTGATCTTTATCCAAACATGTGTTATTGTAATCATAGTAAAAGCAAATTGAACACAAAAACTAATAGTGTTTCAGTGGCTTGGAGAGTTTTCTTTAATAGTTGGGTCATGAGTTCAACTTCCACCAACACTACTTTTTACAGCATAATTTAATTAAAATATCTTCTTGCATCAAACCGGTCCAACCAAATACTCGGCCGAGTCACCGGTTTTTACCAAGTTTTACCGGTTTTGACCGGTTCTTGTCGAGCTAACTACATGGCCGATCCAAAGGTCTGCTCGAACCGGCCTACCCACCGGTTCGACCGGCCGGTTCGAGCCGAGTTTTAAAACTATGCTCCATAGTACTATTTTTAAGGATTCTAAAATAAAAAATTATTCTATAAGAAAGTCAAATATTTCATAAAAAAATTACCATTTTTGTTAACATTTTCCTTAAACAATAAATTACTGTTCTCTTTTGGAATGATTAATTGTACAAAGAACTACACTTTATAATATCAACCCGAAATTGAATATATTTTTGAGGTTGCTTAAAATCAGGTCACCGACCGTTGATTCAACATTGTTTTAGGTATAAATTCAGTTAAAAAAATCCAAGAGAAACTTGCCATGTCTTGTTTCATCTAAAAAAACACCCTTGACTTTCTTTGTGTAATTTCTTATATACTTGTCTCTTCCTTTGTTTGTTGGGTTTAATTCTTTGAACAAAGATGATTGTTCCTTTGCTTAATCAGTGAGCAGATGAACCTAAAACCACATGGTCACACACCCTATGGTTACGCAAGAATTGATATTTGTTGCTGACTTTATGTTAAGAGATACTCTCTTTAACGTGATTAGGTGAGGGGGTACCACTAGCCCTACAAACAACTACTATTTTTATACATGATATCATGCTCAACAAACCATTGATTTTAAGCAATTTATTTTTTGTGAAATTTAGTCCACATAAGCTTAATGCCAGGTGAGTTTTGATATTGATGTAATTGATATTTAACTATGTTTTTGGAGTGTGATGTACCAAAAAGGACAGCGATGCAAAATAAATTTCTAACATGTATGATCATGTATTTTTTTCTTTCTTCTCTATATTTAACCTCCGATTCTCATGAAAAAGACACCAATAATTTTAAAAGTTCATTCGGTTGAAAGTCAGTAAAAACAATGATTATTTTTGCCATAATTCAAACACGGGTTCTTTAAAATGATCCATTTTTAACTGAAATTTATGGATAACTTAGGGTACAATCACTTATGATTTATCACTATCATGTATCATTAACTCTCACTAGTAGCTTCACGGTTTAATTTCACATAAATAGATGGTGCTCTAAAAGCCAATGAGCATATATAGTCGCCCATGCACACTCATGAAGCATATAGCTTTCTAATGAAGGAAAATCGTGGACCATCCTTCTTTGTGGATGTGAATTGTGACCATTATTATGGATTTGTGATGAGAGTTATTGTTTTCCTTTAAAATCGTTCTCACTTACCACTCTTGTCATGTCTTCCATGTGGAGTTTATGGAAGATATATGCATTTGTCAAATCCAATCTCATTTCCTCCCTTTCATACTTATTCATACTTTATTTGTGTGCGGAGAAGATTTAAGAGAGTACAAAATAAATTAAAATAGTGTTAATAACAAAGTTAATTCTATAAGTATGTTAATTGTTTTAAAAATACCAAGTAATCATCTTTAAATGATGTTTGTGTGCGGAAAAGATTTATGCATTAAATGATGTTTGTGATATATCATTAATTGAATGAATTTTGTAACCAAAAAAAAAAAAGAATGAATTTAAAATGTAGATTTTTTGCTTATAACAGTGAATGGAGGGTGTATGATAATAACAAGTAACATATAAAACACATGAAAGTTCATTCTTTTAATCCATAAGTATATTGAAATTTTTTTGCCATGTTACTCTCTTTTTTATTTTGTCAATATACAATGGCAACCAGAGAAAGAGAGACATATTTTCGTATACTTTAAAAATTATTTATTTATATATATTTTAGTATCAGGAGATAGAATACTATTAAGGAACTAAAAAATCCTTAATTTTTTTTATTAAGGAACTAAAATTGGGGTGTACTTTAAATTTTTCTAATAGTGTAGTGAAAAGATTTTCATAAAATGACAAAAAAAAATTGTGAGTCTCGTCACATACAACATATATAGATATCATTAAAAAAATATAGATATAGATAGATCGATAAAATTAGAAAATAAAATAAAACTATCTAAAATTTATTTGTGTATATTTCATTAGGAAAGTAATTTTTTATGAGTAAATCGATTTCTTCCCTCTTTATTATTTTTTCTTATGCGCCAAGCAAGTGATTTCATAGTTTGATTCTTATTTTGTCCTATTCTAAAAAAAAGGAAGATAAATAAGATGGATAAATAGGTGGTCAACTTAAAAGGATTAAAATAAATTAATCATAAAACAAAATATGATATGGAAAATTTTATGAGTTGTTGGTGTGTTATACGGAAGTTTGAAATAATTGTACTCAATCGAGGAACAAGCTCTATCAAATAACAAATGTATAGAAAAATTTAGATTTTCTATATATTAGAATAATTGTTGATTACATTTTATTTATCTCTAAATCAAATTCCAAATTACTACGACATCTTCGGTTAAAAGCTAGAAGTTAATAAAAGAAAAATATATGTAAGATCGTGGATTCAACTATGACGCAGGATACTTGATATGATACGTTGATACTGATTTTTTTTAAAATTCAAGATACGATGCAGTC
>Ga0315915_1006726_pt1 | contig 13978 bp, 7 predicted proteins | sample MpolbnodulesMG_FD_207738 | JGI IMG/M metagenome (GOLD analysis project Ga0315915, IMG submission 207738) | Medicago polymorpha root nodule microbial communities from Los Angeles, California, United States - branched nodules | ecosystem: Host-associated > Plants > Roots > Nodule | place: USA... | reverse complement strand
GAATAAATGCTATGTATTTTATTTGCAAATATTATATTATAGAGATATCCTATATATAATTTACTTATCATAACAACAATAGATTTGTACCGTAGTGTGGTGGTAAAAGTAGCTAAAGCTAATATTTTTTGGCTGCCAGGAAGTAAGCTCTCTCTCTCTCTAATTGTTTTGATTTTCAGTTGGGTGCAGCAGATTATATTGCAGTAGCTGAAAACTATCACACTGTTTTCATATCTGATATTCCGGTGATGAGCATGCGCATCCGTGACAAGGTATTAATTAAAATAGGTTGAGTTGGCCTCAAATGCGTTTATAACTGCCTAATGTATTATATAAAGACAAATTGTGGGTCAAAAACTTGCTTTCTTGCTTTGCGTTTACATTTCTTAAGTTATTCTTCAAATGCAATGCTTGAAATTTTTATTAACCATCCATGACATTACAATTTAATACACTTCTCTTTCTAGACTTCCCTATCTTATTTTGAGCACAAAAACATTTCCTACTTTTCAGGCACGAAGATTTATCACTCTTATTGATGAGTTATACAATCATCATTCTTGCCTATGTTGTTTGGCATCCTCTTCAATTGATGAATTATTTCAAGGAACCGAGGAGGGCACACTTTTTGACTTGGAGAGGTAATTTTGTCTGTTTGTATGAGGTTTATGATGCATGGAGAGCTTTTGGATTACAAAGTCTAAATGCTTTGGGTCTGCTAAAGTAGTCTGTGATCATTTTATTTACCTTTTTTGTCCCCTCAATGTCAACATATTATTCAGTGGCTGGGAATAGGAGGGTTCATATTGGAAACATTTACATTAAATTCCCAATTCTAGATTGCTTGTTGATATCATTGCGTTTTGAACATTTACATGCAAGTCCCACCTTGACTTTTTCAAATGCGTTTTGAACTTGAAAATAAATTTCAGCCCTGGTGATCCACACTGTACGGTCTGTTTTGTCAAACATGGGCCACTCCATCTTTTAATTGACGTTTTATACTCATCCCAAGGTTCACCTTGTGGTTTTGTTGACCCTAGTTGATATTAGGAACTATCAGCATAAGATGAATCTCCAACTGAAAGGATTTCACACCGTTTTCGTAGTCATTTATTGATTTTTTTTGCAGTCATCATTCCCGATTGTCCTTCAAATAACTACACCGCATGCAATTAAATGATTTCTAAAAATTGTCTTACCATATAACTATCAATGCAATATTAAACAATGCAATAACCAATACAAAATTGTCCTATCATATTACTAAATTTAGACCTGTTATTTTCTCATTTCTCAGAGTAGCTGAGCCACATTTTAGTCTTGTTTTCTGCATGATCCAGAAGCTAGCCCGCGTTTGGAGTTTGGGCTCTACTTGTAAAGGATTATTATCCTTGCTCACCACCCATTCTCCAACTCTCCAATAACAGATACACCGTTATTGATTCATTCTTCAATTCTCCATTCCTGTCTCTTCTGCATTCTATTTCTCTTGCATTTTTGCTTGCTCTAAGGATTCTGTAAACTCTAGAACCCTGAAAGACCATGTAATATATAGTTATTTACTGAAGTCCATGTAATCCTGCAACAACTTTATATCTGACCGAAGTACCAAACAAGAAATCACACATTGCTTGGCAAGAAGGGAGGGTTTTTGCTCAGTGTACCAGAGAATAGATCTATGTTAGGTTACTGTTTTTTTTTATGCATAGTTAGGTTGCATAGAGCCCAAGATTTTGTAAAAGTGGTTTTACTGATTGAATTGAGAAGTTGGAGACCATATACCCTAATATGAAGGTACATTTCCAATGTGTTTCCAAACATGGCATAGAATGTAGGCTGACATAAAAATAAAAATTTGTACTAATAATTACTAGTACTTTGCATATGTTCTGTACTTTGGACCAACATTCTTTTTATTGTAAGAAGGTTCTATGATGTATTAACCAACACTGAATATCAGATTTCCTTTTGATGAAAATTTAGTGGTCTTATAATTAAATGATTCATCAGTAACTGAACATCCTCACTCTTGTTTTGGTTCCAGTTTCCAGTTTGAAACAGAGGCTGAAGGCGGGAAGCTTCGCCGCGATGTCTTAGCAGAAGGCAATGTGGGCACAGGAGGTACCCCTGTCGGCATCACATCCATACTATCTGGTCAGGAAGAGCTGTTCACTTTTCAGAGAGCTGTGAGTAGTGACAATTTCTGAACTTTAGTTGTGCAACAATAGTTACAAAACCATTTATAACATTATGCTGAAATGGTTCGCTGTAGTATTTCTTTTTCCTCGCTGCAAGTGCTGTAGTTGCATTTCTTAATGAATTTCCTTGATTTATTTCCCGTTTATGTTTCCTGCCTGGCGGCGAGTTTAACATATACTAGATTCTCATATTTCACGATAAATGGTGCTGAACATCCCCTCAAAAAAAGAAAAATGGTGCTGAACATATAATATTAGAACATGTGCTGCTGATTAATTTCTAATGCAATTCCCCTCAAAGTTTCTAATGCAATTTATCTTGTAAACGAAACTTCTGACAGACTAGTCAATTTTCAATGTGTTGTATCTGTGTTTTAAATTCTTTATATTGCTCTGGAACTTTGAAAGATCTACGAGGAAGAAAATATTAACATTGATTTTTCATTATAGGTGTCGCGCCTGATTGAAATGCAAACTCCATTATACTTGGATGGAGTCAGTAATGTCCACCCTTATTTTCAGAGGCAACATAAAACATTCCAAAATAATTGTGACAACTTACTGTCTGAGTCATCATCAATTTGAAAGTAAGTTTTGTTATTCTGCTACGAAAAGAATTTTCTGACGCCATACCCTTTGTGTAGATATTCAGGCAATAATTTAGTTATTATCAGCAATAAGCACAAGTATACAAGTGATCAAGTTAGTTTTTTCTTACAGTACTACTGATTGTTTATTTCTTACAGTATCCTAAATAACGCAGCAATGCATGATAAATTGTACTTATGAAAAGGTTCTTAATGTACAAATGCTGAAAGATTCATTCTTATCTGAGTTGCTGTTAGCTGTTATGATTGCTAAAGTTAAACAATAATTCCCGTGACTTGTCAAACGGACTGTAATTTGCAGATATATATTTTAAAGACAAGCAAAAAGGAATTAATGAATTGTTAATGGAAAACAAAACAAGTGATGCCTACAGAAAACATACAGTTGTATCACATAGTATTATATTGTTCCCATTTATACTTTGTACTGCCACTTTCTTCTCTCTATGGTGATTGGCTAAGATTGTGATAAGTTGGAAAATGGAACAGCAAGCTAGTTTAGATTGTGATAAGTTGGAAAATGGAACAGTAAGCTAGTTTAAAAACAGAAATCAAATCTTGAGATTCTGGTTCTTCACCACAATGACAATTATCAATCAATAATTTTTTTGTAATGTTGACTGTAAGATTTTGTTGTCAAAAAAGTTGTTTGATTGAGGTCAAATTACTAATGTAGTTAAACTACCGGCGGTTGGTCTAATGGTGAAGGTTTGAGACTTAGGAGTGTACTTCTCTCTAGATCTCATGTTCGAATTTCTCGGGTGCCAACATATCATGTGTGAGTTGGTTCTTGACCGGATACCTAGTTAAAAGAAAAACTAATTATTGACCTATTTCAAAGTACAACAATGATGTTTCTAGTTAACAATCGATCTATTTTCATGGTAGAAATAGTAGAAAAGGAAAACTAATTATTATTCAAAACCGAAGGCAGAGTTTAGAGAAGTCTATCTTTTTACTACTAGATCGAATCCTTATAGTTAACGAAACATTTTTAATAAAAACAACGCATCCATTGTATTCATATTCCCACACTATCTTTATATTTTGACTAGAGGAAACAAGGGCATTACATGCCCGTCAATCCGCATTTTTATGTTGTATTTATATTTTACGTTTTTAAATTTAAATTTTGAAAAAATAGATTGTTATGGAAAAATTTGCAAAAAAAAAAAATATTCAACTAAGAGATAATTTGTTTTCAAATTTCCCATAGTTTAGGCATAGATTTATATTTAAATTTTTTAAAAAATGGATTGCTATTTCTTCTTGAAAACAAACTTATTTGAAAGTCTCCTATGAAATCAAATCAAATTGTAGCAACGAGAATGAATTAGTCAAGGAAACTATTTGTTCCCCTTTAATCATCAATATTTAAATTTATGGTTAATTAAGTTTTTAGTCCCTATAAATATTCACAGTTTTGTTTTTAGTCTCTACAAAATAAAATCACACTTTTTAGTCCCTATAAAATTTTCGATCAGCATTTTTAATCCCTATAAAATTTTTCATCAGCACTTTTAATCTCTGTCAAAATATTTCATCAACAGTTTTGGTCCCGAAAATGCTTAAGAAAAATGTCACATGGACTAAAAAGTGTGATTTTATTTTATAGGGACTAAAAACAAAACTGTGAATATTTATAGGGACTAAAAACTTAATTAACTCTTAAATTGATATAGTTCAATAAATAATAAATACAGTCAAATATTAAATGTTTTAACATTTGCATTTTAATCTACTTTTTCTTTCAAATATTTTTTTCATAAATTAAATTACTTTTTACTCCCTCCAATCTTACATATAAGAAAATATTATTTTTCTAGTTTTATTAAATAATTAATGTATATGCTTTACGATGTAGACCATATACATTAATTCTTCACTAGATCTAGAAAAATAATTTTTTTTATATATAAGACCCAAGGGGGTATTTTGGTTTAGGGCAGCACCAATACATTTGGTTTAAATTCAAAATGTTCGAGACAATGTTGATATTTTTTTGATAAGCAAGTGAATTAAGGAAGCAGGATACGATAACCCATAACAATTGAGATTTAAAATGTCAACTAGAATATAAAAAAAACCATTAGTTGTAAAATAAATATCAGACCCTACAAGCCAAATCCCAGAAATTAAACTTCAATGCTAAAAGCAGAAAGCCGAGTCAAAAAAAGAAATGTGAAAAGAAGCGCATACTATATGCATTAAGATTTTGGTTATTGAAATTAAAACAGAATCAAAGATTTCATTAAAAAAAACTAATTACTTTCTCTTCTGAACCCAGGTCACAATATAGGGAAAAAATTGATGATTATATTCGGGTGTCATTGACTTTTAATGTTATTGATATATTTAGTGTGGAATATTTTAGATAAAAGAGGATGATGGCTAGTGATTAAAATGAAATATTTAGATGAGAGTGAATGATTGACTAAGAGAGATGAACAAAGACATCAAAAGTCAATAACATTAAAGTAAATCCTAGAGATTGGGAAGTGAAATTTTTTGTAATCGGTGATATTCATGAATAATATCGGCTAAAGGCAATGGAGGATAATTTAGCGGATATCCGTAGATAAAATAAAGAGGTATTTTGTTGCCCACCAATGAATGGAGCCGGATGCAAAGATATCCATAATCGCAGATACATATGTTAGTAAGTTGGTTAATTTAATTAAATTAGAGTGTAGTGTATTCGACCTAAAAGTCATCCGTTAGAGCTCTTTTAAGGTCTTTATCTAAAAGTCTTTGGTTCGAGCTCTTTAAGTGTCTTTAGAATAGGGAAAATGTAAATATTTTTGTAAACGCTTTGAATATGAAAGTCTTCTCTGTCTTAAATCTATCTTAGACCGAAGTACCATCCTCACATCCTAAGTTTTCTCTAAATAAAAAAATATGTATGAATGTGGTGTATTAATATTTTTTTGGTGTTGAATAAAAATAATTACACATAATTATAGTCAAAGGATCTTAAGAGATACTCTTTCGTTCCTTCTTAAGAGTTGTTTTCTTTTGAAAAAAAAAAGTTCTTTTTATTTATAGTTTTCAAATTTTAAAATCGTATTAAAGACTGTTTTGTCAAAAATATCCCTGACTATTAGATATTAAAGTTATTATAAAATAAGTAAATAATACATCGAAGGTAAGAAAATTTATTGAATTTTTTAATATAGCTAAACAATTTTAAAACTACATTCATAATTAAAGTTAAAATAGAAAAAAGACAAATAATTACATCAAAGGAAAGAAAATATATGATTTTTTTAATACATGTAACGACATTCAAGATAGAACGGGGTAGAACCTTATGTTACTTCGATTGAGTTTTGAAACTTCATGGAGCATCAATAAAAGGAGAAGTAGTTCCACGGTGAAGGTGAAAGTGAGAGATCACATCGTAACCCAAGTTACAAGGTTTAAATATTTTGGGTCTATAATACAAAATGACAGAGAAACATATGTAAATCATCGTATTCTAGTTGGGTAGTTGAAATGAAGAATAGCCTTATGTGTTTTATGCGATAACAAATACCACTTAAATTGAAAGGAAAATTATATCTGACAGCAGTCAATCGACGATGTCGTATGATATAGAATGTTAGACGGTTAAGAACCAACACGAAAATTAAGTAAACGTATCGAAGATGAAGATTTTATGTTGGATGAGTGGTAAGACTAGACGATATAAGATTAGAAATGACACTATTAGAGAGAGAGAGAGAGAGAGAGAGAGAGAGAGAGAGAGAGAGAGAGAGAGAGAGAGAGAGAGAGAGAGAGAGAGAGAGAGAGAGAGAGAGAGAGAGATAGAGAGAGAGAGAGAGAGAGAGAGAGAGAGAGAGAGAGAGAGAGAGAGAGAGAGAGAGAGAGAGAGAGAGTTGGGGTAGCACCTATGGTAGAAAAGAAAATAGGCTTAGATGATTTGTACATGTAGAGAGAAGACTGATAGATGTTGTAGTACGAAGAGTGGATCGGATGGGGGATAATCAAGTTATAAAAGGTAGAGGAATGTCTAGAAAACTATGAGAGAAACTATTATGAAAGATTTAGATGTTAATGAGTTGGATCAAAATATGGTTTTAGACAAAATTTTATGGCGTAATTTGATCCATGTAGTTGATCTCACTTAGTGGGACAAGACTTCATTGTTGTTACGAGTCTCTATTGATATTCTTAAACATTTTTTTGTATATTTGGTTCCACTTTTAAAAAGTGACAAAATTAATTCGGAACATGTAAAATTGATTCTAATATGCATTGTTGCTTGCAAATAACATTGATTTTGTCTCTTAAATTGATTCTACTTGAAACTAAAATTTATAACTTTTGATCCTAAAACTAATTTTTACAAACAATTTAAAATTTAACTGACATTTACATAAATATATCTACATACAAATCACTTTATTTTCAATTAGAATCAATACACTCAAAATCAATTATTTATCGCAAAAATTAAAAGAAAAAAGATAACTTGATATTTTATAAAGTACCGTAGAAACTAGAAAGAAAAAGATAACCTATATGATTTGGGTGGGTACTTATCACCCGAACCGTTTCTTACTGTTTTGTTCTTCACATATATAAATCCACTCAACTCAACAACACAACACAACACAACACAAACCTCGTTTGAGTCCCTTTTTGTTTCTGAAGATTTAGATTGGTCTGTTGTTTCATTGTTGAGACACAGATTCACCAACCCTTCTCTCTCTCTTCTCTCTCTCTCTCTCTCTCTCTCTCTCTCTCTCTCTCTCTCTCTCTCTATCTACTCATTCTTCTCCCTTTTCTCTCGCATTCTCCGCCATTTTTTTTTCTTTCTCCAACACCCTTTTTCCAAACCCATCAAAAGGGTTTACTTTATCACATCTTTTGATTAATGGGTTTCAAAGGAATTAACAAAAACAATCCCTTTGATGACAAAAGAAACAATTTTTTCTCAATCTCCAATTTAGGTTCTCAATGGAATAACCATCATGAAGAAGGGTACCCTTATCCTATTGGTGGTTTATTTGCAAGCATGAGTAGTAGTCAAATGGGACCAGGTTTTGGTGCTGCTGGTGGTGGAATTCAACCAAACCCATCTTCAGATTCATCTCCTCAACGGAAGAACAATGGTATGAAAATCCCCTGCACTGAGTTATACGTAAGGTATGTACAATCAGAAGGTAAAGTTAAGATTCTTGGTGTTCCTGATGAAGAAGAAGATGAGGTTCTTGGTGGTGAGAGAAAGAAAAAGGGTGGTCTTAAAAAGTTCAAGATTAAGGTAAAAAACCCATCTTTGAGAAGATTGATTAGTGGGGCTTTTGCTGGGGCTGTTTCTCGTACTGCTGTTGCACCTTTGGAAACTATTAGGACTCATTTGATGGTTGGAACTAGTGGTCATTCTAGTGGTGAGGTTTTCAGTGATATCATGAAGACTGATGGATGGAAAGGGTTGTTTAGAGGCAATTTTGTTAATGTCATTAGGGTTGCACCTAGCAAGGCCATTGAGGTAATTATCATGTTTATGTTTGTTTTTTTGTTTCATACTATGTTGTTGTTGTTGAATGATTTTGTGTTTCACTGTTTTGTTTTCATTTCCTCAGTATGTGTTAATTTTGGTTGTTTATTTTATCTGCGTCATTGAATTACGCCAACATTATGAAGTAATTTGATCCATGTAGCTAACTAGCATACTCCACTTAGCGGGATAAGGCTAGATTGTTTTCGTTGTTGTATTTTATCTGTGTTATCAATTGAGATAGCAGAAATTAGGGGCATGCTCAAATTCTGTCTCGCATCAGTGCTATTGTGCTGCTATAGCCGCTATTTCATACTCTCTCTGTCCCTTAATACTTGACCTTATTACGCATGTCAATGCATAATTTTGAGCTTAAATATCTTGAATAATATATTAGAAAAAATTATGAAAATTTGATATTTTAAAAATACTCATCGAGACAAATCTAACGACATCTTATATGATATTATTTATCTTTGTATATTAGTAGAAAAATATGGTCAAAGTAAGTTAGGTCAAAATTACACATTTTCAAATAGGTCATCTATTGCGTGACGGAGGGTGTAATATTTTGTAATAAATAGCGTATCAGAAAACAATAAAAGATAGCGTATTGTTTAAATTGCGCGCCACTTTTTAACAACACTGTATTTTATTTATTGAAAAATCATTGGCTTGTGTTTTGATATGTCAAGGGATTTGTTTATGTTGACTGGGTTTGTTTTTGCATTTTAGGAGGACCATTCATATTTTCAATGTAAAGAACAAGTGTTTAAGAGATTGAGTCTATGTTTAGGGCAATTATTAGTTAAAATATATGTTTCAAAAACAGGTAACAAATGGTTTCGTAAGTTGAAACGTAGTAATAAATGAAAAGGTTCAGATATAAATAATACAAAATCACTAACAAAAAATTAAACAAAGAAGTCCTTCAATCTCCGTAGATTTATGTGTTAGGTTATAAAATCAGGAATTTCACTTATATTTTATTGACCACAATGCAAATATCACGTTTGGTATGGTATCTAACTTGCTGCCAGATTTGCCTGTCATTTTTAACAATTGAATTATTCATATTCTCCTAACTGAAAAGGACATCAAGTTTGGTAGCTTTGCCCTTCTGATAGAATGATCGTTGTGACATATAGTTAGTTGTATTGCTGCTAAATTTGTTTTATTCATTCGCTTGCGACATATCCCTAAGTCAGTTTTTAATATCTGTAGCAATTTTAGCGTTAACTTTTGTTTGGTTTATGTTGATAAAGAATTTTCATGCGGTAGTTCTTTGTATATGTTTTTTCCTTGTGCTGGTGATTTGGGGCTGTTGGTGGTATGTAAGGATCCTTTGGGGCGCTTTTGAGAGGTCTCTAACTGGATTCTACGAATCAAGAAAATTTTCTTCGATAAAAAGTACATTGGACAATGTTTTTTCTCGTCACTTCCGCACATCTAAAACAAATAAGCTATAAGGTGTACAAGTTGGAAACATTTTTATAAGTAAAGCGGAGTTATATCACTTTTGGCGGTCACAGTTTTTGGTAACTGCTGTTTTGTTTGCGTCTTCTCTTCTTCAATTTTTTCATACTAGGCATGTCACTGGCTGTCCAAGTTAATCCTGTAGATAGAGCTTCTATAATTTGACTCCGTGATAGAATGCTGATTCATGGAACCACGTTCATGATAAGTAATAATAGCCTTCTTTGTTGCCACAGATAGTATTTTTTGTTTTCAGACAAGAAAGTGATGTCAAAACATTTAACATTTATATTGAAAACCAACTTTTAGTTTTTATTAATGCTTCAAATTTTGAAAAGATCTATGATATCTGTCAGACTGTTGTTAAATAGCTGCTATAGCGATGCGGGATTTGAACAAATCGTTATTGCTCACAATAAACTATTTAATCAAAATATTGTCAAATAGCGGCACTATAGCACTGTTATGTAGCAAAATTTGAACAAACTGCAAATTTATGCGATTCACGATTGAACAGCGATGAAGTCTGGTTGCATGTGGTAGTATTTTAACTGTTTTTAGGCATTTTGTTTTGTCTTCGATTAGTAATTTAATAATCCCCATGATCATAGATTTAACTCCAGCATTTTTTTTATGCATCTGAATATATTGCATTTTTTTCTGCAGCTATTTGCTTATGATACAGTTAAGAAGAACCTCTCATCAAAGCCCGGGGAAAAGCCTAAAATCCCAATTTCTCCGTCATTGGTAGCAGGCGCTTGTGCTGGAGTTAGTTCAACTATTGTCACATATCCTCTGGAATTACTCAAGACTAGATTAACTGTCCAGGTATGTACTTGTAAAACAAAACAATCTCACACTTTTTCATATTTATGATTCTGCAAAATTTAAGGTGGATTGGCATTTTTTACAGAGAGGTGTTTATAACGGGCTATTTGACGCGTTCGTGAAAATAATTCGAGAAGAGGGTGCTTCAGAACTTTACAGAGGACTTGCACCTAGCCTTATTGGAGTTATTCCATATTCTGCTACCAATTACTTTGCCTATGACACTTTAAGGAAAGTGTACAAGAAAGTTTTTAAACAAGAGAAGATTGGAAACATCGAAACCCTTTTGATAGGATCCGCGGCCGGTGCTATTTCAAGTACTGCTACTTTCCCGCTTGAAGTGGCTCGTAAGCAAATGCAAGTGGGAGCACTAAGTGGAAGACAAGTTTACAAGAATGTGATTCATGCACTTGCATGCATACTTGAGAAAGAAGGTATCCAAGGTTTGTATAGGGGATTAGGACCAAGCTGCATGAAGTTGGTTCCGGCTGCTGGAATCTCTTTCATGTGCTATGAAGCATGCAAGAGGATATTGGTAGAGGAAGATGATGAAGAAAATAATGAGTAGAATACCATAACTTAGTGCTGATTTTACCCTTTTTTTCCCTCCGAATTTCGTTAAATTATTTTGGATTATTTATGGATTTTTTTGGTCCCCGGATTTACTTTTGAAAAGAAATTGAGAATTGAAGAATAGTTTTGGTTTTTTCTATTCACTTGCTTAGTTGTGCTTACTAATTTCTCATATATTTCTATTGGTTTAGTACCTTATATTGTAAGAAAGCAATTTTCACTTTTTTTTTCCCTTCTCAACACATACAATCTGTACATGTGAGGACAGGAGTAATTTTTTTTTCATCTTTTGATGCAACCTTTTTTTTTCTTCCTTAAGCTCTAAATTATACTTAAATTTTGATGTTATATGATGAGCACAATAAGCACCTGATGATATTTTTGTTCGTATCTATTGAAAAGGTGCAACAACTCTTGCTTTTTTTGACAATATTCAATAACGAGTCAAAATATTGAAGTCTTCAAAATGGTAAGCTCTTCTTTGAAAAATAAAGTAAGTTCTTAATGGGAAGTTATATGACTCTGAAATGAATGTGGACACATTACATGAATGGGGTGGTAAAACTGACGAGTCCACTATAAAAAAGAATTGTTACAAAAACAACAAAAAGAATCATCAATAAGCTAAAATCCAAAATACTGGTCTGTTTGACTTTGTTCATAATCAAAGCAATCTATAGTACCAAGTACCAACTACTACCAAGTACCATGATTCATCCACCATTAAAGAAAACAGTTGGCATAGTATGTTTGGATTGACCAAGAGTTTAGTGAAATCAATTTACTGTAGTTTTAAAGTGCAGTTTTCGTCAAAATCACAATGTATTAGTTCGCTAAATATCAATTTAAATATACACTTATAAATATACATGGGGTAGTTTTTGAGATGGTTGATCGTAATTCTAACAAATTCATCGTGATATTAAACTTAAGACTTATAAATTGTCATATAAAGTCTATGTCTCGGCAACACAATTTAAACTCCATTCTTTTTAGGATGAGTTGCATTTTTTTTTTTTAAATAATCACGAGCTCAAACTCCGATTCTTACATATTTACCTACCAACTCGACCAACGTTTGTGGTGGAAATGAAATTTTTATTCTGGATGTAACATTGGCTTGTAAAAATGGACTTACTGTTCCCTGCCATTGCTTCAAGCATTTAATAGTTTCTAAAATTCTTAATGCCTCAACCATACAACAGCATCGCTGCACTTCCACGCACCCGCGTCAACAAGCATTCTTTATTGACTAACTTTAATATAGATTTGTTGAACCACTAAAATAGAATAATTATCAGCCTGCTGATGTTTGGAATTGAATCCCAAATAAAACTCATTATATTATATATTTGGCATCATTGGTTGAATATTCTTGGTTTATTCTTGCTTTATCGCCGTCTTATATGAGAAGCACAAGTGCACATATATAGTACCAAATACCAAAACATATATAATAAGTTGAACCTTGAGACACTAAATTTACATACAAGTATTTTAAAATTCTAAAGATTTTAGCTACTACTCACTCATGATGGAATTTCTTTTCACATGCGTGTGTAATCATTTAGCACCTATCTAAATATTTATTAATGTATTTAGGAAATAGTATTGTAATGTGATATTACAGTGAAATATAGTTTAATGGATGTTAGAATTATTTTTACACTCTTAGTGCATAGCTGTTGAACTCAATTATTAACACTTCAACAATACTTTGTGGTTAAGCCAAACAATTGGCTTAAATGTTTAATGAGTTACACCAATAGGCAAATTGTTTGAGAAAATCCAAATAATTTTTAGATGGAACAATTATTAGTTATACTATAGTTATTTAAACTCTTTTACCCTAAAAACTAAGGGGTTAACACTAAAAAAGACTCTACGTTGTTTTGGATTTTCCTTTGTCACTCTTATAATGTACGTTGTTTTTGAGTTTATAAACTCAGTTTGCTTGTTGGTGCTTCCAAGATTCCAAATAGTGTCAATTTTAATTTGCTCGTGTGTAATATTACGAGAATGGTAAATGTTTTACTTCTATGTAGGGTTACCTTAGACATAAGACAATTCAAATCTTCGCTTTAGGCCTCCAAAAAGATAAAAAAAAAAACTATAATTAAAAAAAAAATAATTGTATTAAAAAGAAAATGCTAATAAATATTCTTATAACGTTGTTTACAAAACAACAATAAGCAATTTTTGTATTGAAAATGATGTGATTTTTGTTATAAACAATGTTATAAGGATATTTATTGAAAAGGAGTAGCGTCTGTGTTTGTTTATTGAAAATCATTTGATTTATGCTTTCAAGACAAATTTCCCTTTTATGCATTTCTTAAACAATATTCTTATTTAGGAGCATGACCTTTGTTTCAGAGTCCTTTAAGACCTCAAAAAAAAATGTTTATTGTTATTATCAGGGTATTTCTAACTTATGCCTTAAGATGATATGTTAAAGAATTCAAGATAGAGTCCATGTGAGATTGATTCAGTTGAGAGAGATATTGTATATTATATGATCGGGGTTTGAAATCCAGACATCCTATTTATTCACCTTTAAGAGGTGAATTTATAGCCATTAACCCACTTGGAAAAAACAAAAAGAATCCAAAATGCACCAATCAAATGCACCCCACTTTTTAATCAAATGCACCATAAGCTTGATAAGTGGTAAAAGTAAACCATCCAAACAATAAGGAATTCTGCTCTTTATCCAACACGTTTTGCTCATTTCCAACTGAAATTTTAAATTACCCCTATGTGAGTTAACTCACGCAGGGGTATTTTTG
>Ga0315915_1006721_pt1 | contig 13985 bp, 7 predicted proteins | sample MpolbnodulesMG_FD_207738 | JGI IMG/M metagenome (GOLD analysis project Ga0315915, IMG submission 207738) | Medicago polymorpha root nodule microbial communities from Los Angeles, California, United States - branched nodules | ecosystem: Host-associated > Plants > Roots > Nodule | place: USA... | reverse complement strand
TCTATATATATATATATATATATATATATATATATATATATATATATATATATATATATCACACAAATATACGTATTGGAATGGAAGTTATGAAGTTGACTACTTCATCCTTTCTAGTCATGATTGGGACTTATTTTCATTTTATCTCGTGTAATTGTAATTTGGATTTCCATGCGGTTATTTATTGTCTGCATTTACGCAGTCAACACATGACTAACGATCATTGAAGTAATCGAACGTTCTAAATATCGAGTAAATAGGCAATTACCCTCGAAATTGTAAGTTTCGTCAATTACCTCTCCGACATTAACAAAACTACAATTACCCCCATGAAATTGCACAACGTTAATCAATTTACCCCCTCCGTCAAATTCTTATGTTAATCAACATGACGTTTTGCAAATACCCCCTGAAGTTTTGCACTTATGTGCAAAATGCCCTCCGAACTTGAAAATTTATATATTTTTTTCTTATCCTTGACTCAAAAGATATTAAAAGCAAACAATTTCGAGGGTAATTGCCTATTTACTCAAATAAATATTGACAACCATACCATTAACTTTGCAGACCCACTATGTCCATGATTAATGCCCTTAATAGCACTACTCTATCCACTTTGTACATCATTGAATCTATCCCAAATCATAACTCCCCCATATTTAGGAGAACTCTTAATCGCTGGAAGAACTTGAGAGGTCAAAACATCAGAAGGAATAAAACCACCACTTGGAGCAGAAGCAACATTTGCAGGAACACATAAAAACACTTGTTTAGCTTGACTTGAAGTCCATTGATTCCAAGCATTAACAAGATTGTTAGTGTTTCCATTTGAGTATTGACATTGTGGATTATAATAAAACTGAACCCAAACATAATCAAATAAACCAGTATTAATAGCTGAATCCAAATAAGCATCAGGGTAAGGACATTGTGGTGCTGCAGACAAATAAACTTTCTTCTGTGAACTAAACCATCAAGTGCTTTTGCAAGTTCATCCCAATATTGACCATCACCGGCTTCAATATCAAAACAAGTTGATGCCTTTGCTTTGACAAGTTTGGATATCTTTACTAAAGTTTGTGCAGCCATTTGTGGATGGATCACAATGGTCTGCAAGGTTTAGTTGTGGATTTTGGCCATTGCCAAAAGTGGATAGAAAAGCTATGTTTACAAATTGGTAGTTTATTGTGATACAAGCATCTCCTAAGGAGCCTTCATTTCCATTTTGGCCCCAATAGACTCCATTTCCTGCAGCACGAGATGATTTAAATAGGGAAATGAAGACGAGAGGAAATAATAGGATTGAAACTTTTGAAGGATGCTGCCGTCTTTTGAGTAAGTATAAGAAAAAAATAATATAAATTTTCAAGTTCAAGGGGCATATTGCACATAAGTGCAAAACTCTAGAGGGGTATTTGCAAAACGTCATGTTAACTAACATAAGAATTTGACGGAGGAGGTAAATTGATTAACGTCGTTTTGCAATTTCATGGGGTAATTAAAGTTTTGTTAATGTCAGGGGTAATTGACAAAACTTACAAATTTAGATTTATTTAGAAATAGAAAATACTAAACTTCAAATTAAAATGGTCGATTTCAATTCAACGACCACCAATTAAAGCAATCAGTGACACCAAAGAATGTGAATTCCTTGAACTCATGGTTTAGGAATCAAATCATATATCGTCTTTGTTTCTTAAAAAAAAAAAAAAAAAACTCCTTTGTCCGTCACTTTCCTTTCAATTGTTCAATAAAACATGACACTTTACCAAAATGACAACAACAAATGGAGTAACATGACGTGCTTCAAAAACTGATCCATATCAAGTCTTCCCCTTCCTTGAATTCTACTATGAGGGGAGTTTTGTAACAATAGACTGTCATTTTCTAGGGACGGATAGAGGTTTTATGACTAGTCTGTCATATTTTATTAGAGAAACAAAGTAGAAGAGGAGAAAGAGAATATGTGATTTTGATTCATGATTGATTTTTTTGGCAAATAAAATTAAATATTCAGTACCGATTAAAATAAGTTCAAGAATCAAGAGAGCGATTCAAAAGTTTCTTTGAACTTCCTCCTTTAAAAAAAAAAATTTCTTTAAACTTCAGCTCAAAAACAAAAAAGTCTCTTTGAATTTATCTTTTTACACTAACACTTAAAACATATGATATAATTGATCAAGCTTAAAAAACACTTGCTTCGGCACAATTACAAATATAAATGATTTGGATACACACATAAATCAATCATAAATATTACTTGATTTGTTTTTCTTTTATCTTCTTTCGCTTATGTGTGCGCCAAAATTATTTTAATTTGAGGTTGTGATCAAGTAAATCTTACCCTCAAGCTTATAAAAATAACTTACCAACTCCTTAGACTCTTTTAATCTTGTTTCAATTAGGATTTGTTTGGATTGATATATTTTAGTTTATCTATAAGCACTTGTTAGACTATTTGGGAGTACTTCTGAAAACAACTTATAACTTATAAAAAGTAATTTGATTTGATTTTATCTTTAGTTATAGAAATAAAGTATACATAAACACTTATATGATAATCGCTCAAGTTATATATTTAAACAAAGCCCGAGTTTATGAAGATTAACTTATATAATCTCTTTAGTTATAGAAATAAAGTATACATGAACACTTATATGATAATCGCTCAAGTTATATATTTAAACAAAGCCCGAGTTTATGAAGATTAACTTATTGTTAATACCAAAATTAAAATATTTTGACATGTTGTAAAGTGCAAATAGATTTCGACTAAGAGCATACAAACTTCGACATACCGCATTTTCGACCAAGTGATTTAATGTGTTGCATGCATATAGATTTTGACCAAAAATAAGGAGAAGTTACATGAAGTTACAATTTGATTGCATAGAAGTTATTTTCTGGTGTCTTGTAATGTTATGCCAAGTGTAGGGCTTTAATTATAAGAAATTATTTCTACTACTAATTTAGATCATAGGATTTAATGGTAGTTTTTCCTGCAACGTCAATATATATATATATCAGTTTGTAATAAGAAAAGGGGCAAAATCCTTGATTCCTAAAAGTTCGGTAACACTCACGCCATGGGAGCAAACAGATTCATGAGTGGACATATAGACAGGTTTAAGCCACCATCATATTTCATGCAATTTAATTGCTTTATTATTGCTTTATTTTCCCCTTTTCTTGACTACATTATGCACTTTTTCTTTCATTTTCTTTCTTCTTCTTTCTTTTAAATGCTCATTTGAATCTTATTTCTTTTAAATGGTCATTTGATAGCTTGTTTTATTAAAGTTGTTGGAAGCAATTCTAACACTAATAAAAACAAATTGATTTGTTCTCAACAAACAATAAGGAAATATACCATAAATCGCTAAAGCCAAAGAATCCAAAAAAAATTTTTAATTCAATCGTTAACTATTTTTGAATAATATTGTTTGGATTACCAAAAATAGTATAAACAATTATATAAAAGAGTCGATTAACATAACCTATAAAGTAGTTACTTAATGGATACTGATACTAGTAAGCACTTAATTTAGATGTGTACACAAAAACGCCTATAATTGGATAACCATAAATTTCAACCACTTTTCATTAGCAGCTACTAATTAAATATGGTGTGACAAATATTTCTATTCATTATGAGAAAATAGTTTTGTTCACATGGACCAAACTAATAATATTCGATATTGCCAGTATGAAGTCAATGACATGATGCCATTGTTTTCATTTTCGTTTCCTATTTCTATATTGAATATGTGTTTAGCTTAATTATTTTGTTAAACAACTTATAAATACTTTATATATATAGAATTATGTTATGACATATCATTATAAGATCTTAAAATATTATTAATTAATAATTTAACAATTTAATCTTTATAAATTTATCCATAACTTTAAATTAGAGATTTAATAGTTAAGGTGTTAAGATAATGACATTTTAAATCCCTTCAAAAAAAAAAAAGATAATGACATTTTAAAGTCTTTACAATGATATGTCATAAAAAAATTACTTGAAACATGTGTGATATTTTGTAAAACAAAACTTGTTGTTGTAGCTTAACTCAGTTGATATGGACAATGTATAAAATATGTAAGGTCCAGAGTTCGAACTCCGGCCACCAACAAAAAACAAAACTTGTTAACATTGGTAACAAAATAAATTGAGAGACTAAAGTTTGAAGAAATTTTCATAAATAATATTTATTGTTGGTAATAAATTATAACTTCAAGATTAATAAATTTAATTAATATGGAATATATCCGAATATAACTTTATTTTTCTACTTCTTCATTGCTTGGATATGGAAACCGAACTAAAAAATTAGATACTTTTTGTTACCGAATATAAATTTCCATAAATTAGATAACTTTAAGTCAGCTATAATATCCGAGATACTTTCCCTAAAAAATAAAAAATCCAAGATACTTAAATATCCGAATAGAAATTTCGCAATAAAATAATTTAATATGGAAAATATCCTAATATAACTTTTTTTTATATTGAGTTACCATATTATTAGTGTGAAATTTTTACTGCATGACTAATCTATATCAGAGATGCACTACCAAAAAAAAATCTATATCAGAGATCCTGTAAAAAAAAATACAAGATAAGTTCTCATTTGATGGACAGATCGAATTTTTTTCGGTGGTGTTATATTATTGTTACGAGGCCTACAACACATACGACACGCATAATGGTTCATTGCTTTTAAATACTATTTTTTTGACCGCACTTCTTCTAAATAATGATCAAATCATAGTTTTTTTTGGCAAACTTTTTTAATATTAATTCTGTTGTGAATTTGGTCTCAAATCTCACACCAATACAAACTATGATGTGTGGAACAAAGGGAAGTAGTAGCCAATATCAAAGTAAGCACAAGCAATAACAACACCTAGATCTAATCTAGGAATCAAAGTGAAAAGCACAAAACCACAAGCAAAAGATAAAGGGAGAGAAGGGAAACAAACACACCAAAGATTGTTGACCCAGATCGGTCCAACTTGACCTAATCTGGGGGAGAGATAGATCTCTCCAATCCACTATCAATGAGTTCTCACAATGAACAACCCTAATTTCTACCCATTTTTCCAATCTTACCAATGAACAAGACACTCAATGATTTTCACTCACCCAAGGTGTTTACAATGTTTCCCAACCCAAGAGAACTCTAATCAAAGACCCTCAACCCTAAAGTTACCTCCTTTGATTTTCCATGTTTCTCTCTCTTCAAGCTTCTCATCAAAATCTGCACATAAACACTTAAATAGTACCCTGCAACTGTCAAAATCGTGTCACGTTTTGCCAAATCGTGACATGATTGGTGCGTACGACCCAAGGTACGACCAACCTTATCCTAAAAAATTTGTCACAGCAAGCCGAAAATAGAAAACATGTCACGATTGAACACTCAGAAGACATGTTCTCGGCATTACCAAATCGTGACACGCTTGTCAAATCGTGTCACGATTTCTCTGTACCTCACAATCACAAATTAAAGGCATAAACAACAATTCTATCCAAACTTTATTGCGTCAGACGGGATGGACCCAAGATTTACAGGGTCAAGTCAATATCACATTTTGATTTTCGTTTATTTTTAGAAATGTTTTAACTAGTTTTAATGTACAATTAATTATTCTATATTTTATGCTAGCCACGTGGGGAAAAATAGGAGCATTCACAGCATGCATTATTATCCACAAAAAAAACTCCGTCAAAGAATGAGACAAGAGATATGGCAATGAATCAAAGTTTGTTTTGAGTTCTAAGAATGTGGCACTTCAACAAAATACACTTAAGTCTAGTTATATTTTCTTTCATTGTTTTTGTGGTATTTTTTGGTATTGATTCATTTGATGGTGCAAAATGGGTATCCAACATGCATGCATCCACACCCCATTACTCATTGAATTATCAAAGGGTTCAAAAGAAACATTCAGGATCTACCCTTTCATCATACAAGGTGTATATATAATATGAATGAATGAATACTTTGTCTTGTCTTTTTTCTTTCTCTTTCCCACATACATGTGATTTTGATTTTGTGCACACCTAGCTAATGGTAATTGATGTTTGGTCAATATTTTGTTTTGTTGTTTTTGTACATGTAGGAGGATGAGGGAAGATATAATTCAATGGCCTACAATGGAGAATTGAATTTAGTTAACAAATTGCCTATAAGAAGATCAATGCAAGGAGATAGAAATTTGGAGAAGGTTGAAGGAAGTCTTGCAAAAGCAAGAGCATTGATAAAACAAGCCTTGTTGAGAACCAATGACACCGTAGTGCCTCTTGAGGACTCTCATGATTATGTTCCACAAGGACACATCTACAGAAATGCCTTTGCTTTTCATAGGTAAGATTTTATGAACTATATCATGAGAGATAAGGATTTTATTACTCATCAAAGGTCAGATTGAGTTAGTGCCACTTAAGTATAGCAAAGTTTTTTTTTCTTCAAAAAAGTTAAACTAATCCACCTAAAGATTGAGTTAGCGCCACTTAAGTAATATAGCAAAGTTTTTTTCTTGAAGAAAGTTAAACTAATCCACCTAAGTTAATACCGGTAGAATCGAACCTGCAATCTAGAGAGAACGTAACAAACTTGTTATTGAAGTTGTATTAGAGTTTACTTTGTCAAAGCTTTCATATTGTTATATGTGTATATGGAGTTGGTCATCCTCATCATGTGAGCTAACTTTAGTGAGATTCAAATTCATTTAAAATAGTAACCGAGCAGCGTAAAGTATGATAATGTGAGAATTTAACCCAAGTTTCACGTGAGACATGAAAGTGAGTATTAAAATAGTTTCTCAGCATGGAATGTGTGTATGTGGTTGGATACCCTTATTTTATGAACAAATTTTTGGGAGTGAAGTCCATTTAACATTTGTGTTCTCACATTCACACCTCATAACCAAGTGTTGAGCTGAAGTGGTTAAACACCTTCATTTTTTAAGCTAACTTTTGGGATGAAATTGGAGCCTTTTAAGAATTTCATATATTAAAGGTGAGGTTTGATATTGATGTTGTGGAAATTGTATGTACTTATGTGGTTGAGATCAAACCATATTTAAGAATTTTAACCTCTTACATGTCATGCTCTATTTTTTCATTCTTTTGAATTTTTTTTACATAATGATATGATATAGGAGTTACCACTTGATGGAGAAGCTATTTAAAATCTTTGTGTATGAAGAGGGAGAACCTCCTCTTTTTCACTATGGTCCTTGCAAAAATATATATTCAATGGAGGGAATATTTATCAACTTATTGGAAAGCAATACATTGTTTCGGACTCATAATCCAAATGAAGCTCATGCCTACTTTCTTCCATTTAGTGTTGTTATGATCCTTGAGCATCTCTTTCACCCAATTATTCGTGACAAAGCTGTTTTGGGAAGAACTATTGGTGATTACGTTCATATCATATCACACAAATATGCTTATTGGAATAGAAGTTATGGAGCTGACCATTTCATGCTTTCTTGTCATGATTGGGTACTTACTTTTCAAATTTTCTCCGTTAATTATAGTGTGAGTTTGTGACTAATATATTTATATTTCATGAAAATGGTTTTGTGTATAGGGACCAAGGGCAACATGGTATGTGAAGGAATTGTATTTCATTGCAATTCGAGTACTTTGCAATGCAAATATCTCAGAGCATTTCAATCCAAAAAAAGATGCATCATTTCCTGAAATCAATTTGGTGACAGGAGAAACAACAGGTTTACTTGGTGGCTATCCAACATGGAACAGAACAATTTTGGCTTTCTTTGCAGGACAAATGCATGGTAGAATTAGACCGGTGCTTTTCCAACATTGGAAGAACAAAGACAAAGATGTGCTAGTTTATGAAAAACTTCCAGAAAAAATTTCATACCATGAAACAATGAAGATGAGTAAATATTGTATTTGTCCAAGTGGGTGGGAAGTGGCAAGTCCAAGAATTGTTGAGGCTATTTATGCTGAATGTGTACCTATTATAATATCACAACAATATGTACTTCCTTTTAGTGATGTTCTTAATTGGGATTCTTTCTCTGTTCAGATTGAAGTTAGTGAAATTCCCAAGCTTAAGGAAATTTTGTTGGGTATATCTGTGGAGAAATATATGAAATTGCAAGAGGGTGTTAAGCAGGTGCAAAGACATTTTATAGTGAATAATCCTCCTAAGAGATATGATGTATTCCATATGATTATTCATTCTATATGGCTTAGGAGGTTGAATGTACTTGTGAAATAAGCTCATAGTCTCATTGTATTAACATAGATGTGAGAAAGATAAATGGAACACTGTTTATATACATACAATGACAAAAATGCGTGACAAACATTTAATTAGTTTTATTATTTGAGCGACAAAATCACCATCTCTTTTCTCTATAACATAACTTGTTAGAATTTGAGCCACAAAATTGGAAGTCTCATAGCCTCCATGATGGGGGAGCTCTATTGGAGGAGAAGAATTTCTTTCTTTTGTAAAAAAGAATTGCTTATAATTTACACGCGTTAACTCTGTATGCATCCAAAAATCTCTATATGCTTTCTTTCCAAAAAAACGTCCTTAATGAAGGAATAAATTCACGTGTTAATGTTAACTCTATATGCTTCCAACCCATTGTGATTGATACAAATACTATATGAACTCTCATATGAATATTCTCCAGCCATTCTGCCACGAATTCCGCTACAACCTTCTCCAAGAGTTCCAACTTGATGCTTCATTTGATTCCTCGGTTTGATACTTGATATTCCCAAGATTTGAGTGGTGAAACTATACTCATAAGATCGTGCACATCTATAAATGAAGAAAGTGAAAGAAAAAATAAAAAAAATTGGTCTACTCTATAACAAGAAAGTCATATGTAGACACAGTTTACTGCTTTAGAGGTAAGTAAACCACGACGGTCCAACATATGTGAGATGGAGGATTTAATTTAATTTTCATTTCATTTCTATTGGGACCCATAAATAAGGGGAGAAACGGCTGAATTCGGAACAGAAACAGTTGAAACATCATGAATGAGGCATATAGGAACCTTGAGGCTCAAATTCAAATCTATACGGAGAAGTCTCGCAACCTAAGTGTACGCATCTATCTATCTATTTCAATTTTGTTTTCAATTCCATTCTTACATGTTTAATCCTTTGATTTTGAATTATCTGTATAATTGGATGATATCTCCCACCATTTCATATGAACATATCTATCAATGTCTTGAATCCTCTAGAGTTTCTTAATTTTTTTTTATTGATGGTGAATTTAGCTTTGGAAAAGATTTTGATTTACATGAAAACCTTTGTCCATTACATTCTAGAGTCACCGAGTCAATAATATTCAAATGTATAGTTGGTGCTTGGACATCGTATTCATATTTTGAAATCACATACTGACATGCATAAGAGTGGTTGTACTCATTATGATTCTAACACTTATTTTAAAGCAAATAGAAACATCTGAATTGATGAGTGAATCAAGTGTCATTTAATTTGTGGTGGAAAATCATAATGACGTGTGGTTGTGTCATACTATCACATTGATATTATTATTGGAGTTTTTTAGAAAGTTTAGACACATTGAAATTAAGATAATTGAGTATCCCTCATGATTCTTATAATTGATAAAAGAAAATTAAGCTGGCTTTGTTCCCGATATGAGTAAAATTGGGGATGGAAAAAGTATTGATCAAGCATTCAAGCTATTATTATTAAGATGACATCTTATACGTTAGAAAATGCATTTCAAGCAATTATAGATCAGAAGTTAAATTGATTTTGCATGCCTCGTCAAAGTTCATATTGAGTGAGTGCCACTTAAGTAACACGTCAAAGTTGTTATTGCAATTCCAAACAAGCAACTTGTTGTATGTGTTGTATTTTTAGTTATTATATCATATTTCAAAAATTAATTAAATGTAGCCCATCCAAAATATGTTTTACTTGCTTACTTGGTCAAAGAATTATGTATGAGATGTAATGTTTACTATCGTCCACCTCAGATTATGAGATTGCATAAAACCTTACGGACAGTGACTATGTCCACCTCAAATTGCATAACAATAGTGTATTGTTTTGTAGGTTTCCTCTTATTTGATTTTGGAAGATTTTATTTATTATTAGTCTTGTTTATTTGTTCGGATATTTCTTTCTAATTTCTTATTTGTGATAATTCTATGCCTAGTTTTTATACTAATAGTATGATTGGAAGTTAATGTTGATTATATGACCCAAAACACTGAATCCCCCTGTTTCTCACCTCACACCCCTCAACCTCTCTAAGTCCAACCTCCCAACCTTCCCTGCAATAGGGTTGCAAACTATTCTGAATAACACTAAATCAACCTTGACCTCTCTAGTAATTTTTACATTAATGACTCATTGTTTTTTCAACCGTGTGAGTTTCTACAAGAAGTGGTTATGTTTGATTGCCCTTTCCTAATACGTGCCGGTATTGCTACTGAAATCCACCAGAGACTGACATTAAATTCTTTCTATGTTAGAAGCTTTACGGAAGCAATACAAATAAATAAAGTTACTCCATAATTTGTTAATTCATTGAGTTTGAAGGGATTAACTTGTCTTGATTTGTCTTTTTCATGCATTTCTTGCTTTGCTCTTTAGCACTTGAAGCTCTTCCTTTGAGGAACTTGCCCTCCAAGGTTGCATCGGTTATACCATAGTTACATAATTCGTGTGATACACTGAGAACCGCAAATTGATTCGCGCGAACCGGTTCACAGTTCTTTTACGTACTGGATCTCCCAAATTCGTGAACAAATTCGCAAAAACAAGCATACCACACGAACCCGCAGAAAAATTCGAAAAAAAAAAAGCATCCTAGTAAACCGAGAATTTATTTAATGAAGATGAAGAAAAGAAATAAATCGAAATATTGAGTGATGGCGAGAGTTCAGGGCTTTGTAGGAAAGTGCTGGAGATGGGTTGAAGAATTTTGGAGGAGGCGGCTGCTATTTCACCTTTGAGTGAAAGGAATAAGATGATATTAGGGTTTGACTTGTTGGACTTATTTTTACATTCGGTTTGGGTTAGCTTGGCCCACAATGAATTGTAAAAAGAGTGTTGCTTTTCTGTCATTCAAAATGTCCTAGGAACACAAGTAAAAGACCAAAAAATCTGGCGACAGTTAACTGCCGCTGGGTTTCTAGTTATAACCTAACGGTATTTAACTACCGCTGGAGGTATTTTAGTAATTTACTTGTGTTGTTAAGAACTTCTGAATGTCACAAAAACAATTGTCTTGTAAAAATAACCTAGTATTTTGGCCCATATTTTCTATTGGTTTTTCAAGAAAAACAAAAACTCTAAAATTTCACTTTTTGGAAATCAATGGAAGTGTATTTGATTGATGATTTTTAATTTTTTTTACTAAATGCTTTTTTGTTTGGTATTAAAAAGCTAAATTACACAATTAGTCCCTTAACTTAATTTTAAGTAACACTTTTGTCTTTTATCTTTTGAGTAAATTACACTCCCCTCCCCTCAAAGATGCTTGAATTACACTCCCCTCCCCTCTTATGTTAAAATATACACTTCCCTCCCCTCTTATTTAAAACATATTAGAAAATATTTCACTCTCTCCCTTGAGAGAAGCTTGAATTACATTCACCTCCCCTCTTATGTTAAAATTTGATTTTCTAGGCTTGTATGATGAAGATTTGCGTTTGCCTAAGTGTGATGTTCTTTTTTTTTGGAGTTTTTGATTATTCTTTTATAAAAAATGATAACTATGTTGTTATTTTATAACATAAAGGAGTAAATCGTGACAAAAAAAAGATAAAGAATGAAAGTGTTACCTAAAATTAAGTTAAGGGACTAATTATATAATTTTGTCGTATTTAAACTATAAATACTTCTTTATTAAAAAAACTACAAAAAGTTCTATAAATTTCACTTTTTTTTTTACTAGATTTTAAGTTTTATTTAAAAATCCTACTCAAAAACTCTTTTTAAAAAAATTATTGATAGTTTATTATACTTAATTAAATAGTACTAGTACGACGAACCGAGACGTATCGAAGCTCGATACCCCCAAACGTAACGAATTCTTTTCATCTCGCATACCGCGTACCCGAACCCGTACCACGTACCAAAGCGAATTATGAATTATGTGACTATGGTTTGGTGAATAAGAAGTGAAGTTCGTGGTGGTGATGGTGAGTTTCACATACCTTCCAAAAGATTTTGCACGGAGTTACCAAACCGCCATTGTTGATTTGATCTTAGATTAACGATTCGATGACAATGTGAGAGAGAAAGTGAATCTCATAAAGAGCAATGGAAAGAGAAAGAGTTGAATGAAGAAACAGAACATGTGTTTGCCTTGAGATGACGTGTATGTAAAAAAGAAGTAATAAATTTTCAACGTGATTTATCAAAAATAAAATGAAATTTGTTCAAACGCAGGTGTTACCTAAAATGACAATATCTTATCATTTTTCATAAAAGTACCAAAAGAAGTAATTAAACTCTCAAAATTAGTCAGATTCAAATAGTAGCTAAGTGATTTAATATTAACTACCAATTCAGTTTAAAAGCAAGTTTTCGAAAGCAAATCTTGTTTTTTCTTGTAGTGAAACTTCATTCATAAATATTAATTATTTACTTTTTTATAACTATTAACATATTGCATTAGAATATTAGTTGTTGGTTTTAAATTTTTATAATAATATTTAGTTAAATTTAATCTATTTTTTACTATTTTATATGTTTCAAGCAGGAGATTGTCTCAATTAATATGAGAGTTTAAATTTTTTTTTTTTAGTCCTTGATTTGGCATGAGAGAGACGTAAAAAAAGATAACGGTGGAATTAAGGGTGAAGATTTGTCAAAAAAACATGAGAGAAAAAAATTGAGGTAATTCATTCTCGTTTCAAGCATTATCATACTTACTCTAAATTACAAATTGTACATTTTTTATTGATATTATAAAAAAATTAATTTTACATACTGAAAGGAGTTTTAGCTCGGTTTTGGAAGTTTGTTTTATTGGTGTTGGTGGTAGCCCTCAATTGGGTCACGGTGTTTATGTTGAATGAGACATAATGATTTTCTTTTGGGTTTTCTACCCATATACGGTGTCCTTTGCTTTGTTGTTTCGATCTTGTCGGTCTCTGTTCATCTTGTGTTGAATTCTTGTCAATTTAAATTATGTTATTTTAATATATGCCATTTTAATAATTTATGTCATTGTAATAAAAAAAATCTGAGTAAATACAATTTGAATTGTATAATGCGAAAACGTCATTTACACTTCATATATTACGAAGTCAAACAAGATAAAAAGGTTAATTTAAAAGAAGCGTAAGAAGTATGTAAGTTGGGTAAGAAATCTTTAAAAATTGTTATTCAAATAAAAATGTTCAAAGCCCAAATTAGTCAAGTAATTATTAATACATCACATATAGTATTATATTAGGTGGAATTGAGTCATACACCACCAAAAAAAATAAAAACTGAAAAACCTAGATCTAGAATTCTAGATACTTCTTCTGAACTGTGGCCAACTCATTCACTATGATCAATCACCTGTACAAACTCAAACCCTTAGAGCAGTCGTTGCTGCTCCTATATATATTCTCTCCTTTCACAATTAGGGTGATTGATGAGCAAAACCGCAAGTGTACGGTTTTACCGAAGTAGTAAAAATAGAGTATCGTTCCGACAGGGAGTTATGAATTTAATTAACTTTTAACAATGATTAGAATGAAAGTTTTAAGAGTAAAAAGGTTTAGTTTTTTGTTTTGAAATAAAATAAAATAAATAATAAAAAGGTGCCTTGGGATTATTGGTTCATCATAACAACGAATCCTTCACAAACAAACCATAAACCAGGACTTTATATTGGACCTACTTTCTTAAGACAAGTTTCTCTTTAGCGTATCAAAGCCTCTCTCGAGGTGCAGTGAGTGTGTTCCTCTAATAATCAAGCCTATTCTCA
>Ga0315915_1006712_pt1 | contig 13991 bp, 10 predicted proteins | sample MpolbnodulesMG_FD_207738 | JGI IMG/M metagenome (GOLD analysis project Ga0315915, IMG submission 207738) | Medicago polymorpha root nodule microbial communities from Los Angeles, California, United States - branched nodules | ecosystem: Host-associated > Plants > Roots > Nodule | place: USA... | reverse complement strand
AACTTTTAGAAATAAAAGATGACATTTTACATAAATAAAATCTAGGGTTAATATAGTAAAGTCACACGAAAAAATTAGGTTAATTCTAGGGTTAATACTACGTCACGGGTTAACTTTTAGAAATAAGAGATGACATTTTGCATAAATTAAATTTAGGGTTAATATAGTAAAGTCATGCGAAAAAATTAAGTTAAATCTAGGGTTAATACTGCGTCACGGGTTAACTTTTAGAAATAAGAGATGACATTTTCCATAAATTAAGTCTAGGGTTAATATAGTAAAGTCATGCGAAAAAATTAAGTTAGATCTAGGGTTAATACTGCGTCACGGATTAACTTTTAGAAATAAGAGATGACATTTTATATAAATTAAATCTAGGGTTAATATAGTAAAGTCACACGAAAAAATTAGGTTAAATCTAGGGTTAATACTACATCACGGTTAACTTTTAGAAATAAGAGATGACATTTTGCATAAAGTAAATCTAGGGTTAATATAGTAAAGTCACACGAAAAAATTATGATAAATCTAGGGTTAATTTTAGAAATAAGAGATGAAAACGAAAACCCTAATTCTTTAGGTTTTTCTGTCCCCATTAATCTTCTTCAACACAAGCATCGTCTTTTACCTCGGCCGAATTTTCTTTTACAGGTTCTACTTACAATTTGAATATATTCAATTTTCTTTACCTGTTTATCTACAATCGCCTGTGTGTGTTTATATATATTCTGTAGCATCACCATGTAACTAATAAAATCTATTATAGTTTTGTTCGGTTGTTTATGCTTTTAGTTTTATTTAATTTAAATTCTGCTGTTTGCTCGTTATTAATTGCAGTAGCAATGAAGAGGAAGAAGTCTAAAAAGCCCAAGATTGCATTGCCTGATTGTATTTTATCGAATATATTTTCAAAGTTAGGTTTGAAGGATTTGGTAAAAACAAGCACACTGTCAAAACATTGGTGTCATGAATGGGCATTAAGAATGGACCTCAACTTTAATTTCCATAATATGTTTGACTCTAATACAGTTCAAGAGTTACCACAAAGTCTTCCACTCCTTCAAGGGTTTCAATCTGAATTTGCCACAAGATTGGATCAATTCATGCTGCATTATCAAGGCGATATGATTAGTTCAATCCGACTAAGTTTTCCATTAGGTCCTAAATACAATGATGTCATTGACAGAATGATTTCCAAAGGAATTGCTAAGGGTGCCAAACGTATTGAATTGCTCTTCTCATCTGAAACTAATGATCCAAGGCATTTTTTGCTTCAAATGCAGCTATACAAATTTTCCTTTACTCTCTTATCGGACACTGGCTCTCTCACTTATCTTCACCTAAAAAATTGCCTCCTAGTAGCACCTCTTGACTTCTCAGGATTGAAGAATTTGAGAACTCTTGTGTTGCAACTAGTTAATGTGCATCAAAATCTGCTCCAGGGTTTGTTTTCAAATTGCAACCATATTGTAGACTTCACCCTGGATCATTGTGATTTCAAGTCTGACTTAAAAATAGTCAGTTCAAAATTGTTTCATTTGAACATTGTTAACTGTGGGATTCAAATTGGGGGAGTGAAGAGTATAGATATCATTGCATCAAATCTCTCATCCATTGAATATTCTTTCAATTCTAGTTATCCAATACACAAAATGAACATTCAGGCTCAAATGTTATCCAAGTTTAGATATAGTGGTAATCTAATTTTCAGCTACATAGAAAGTTCTTATGCTTTTGGGTTTTCTGGACTAAAAAATGTGACAACGGTTGTATTTGATGGAATCCATCAAAATCTCCAACAAAATGTCATTCGTCTTTTGTTTTCTGAATGTCTCCAACTCGAGGATGTCACCTTTAAGAACTGTTGGATCATACATAATTTAAATATTACTAGTACAAAGTTGCATCATTTGAAAATAATTGATTGTGACTATCAATTTCCAAACCGTAACCACATAGATGTTGATGCATTGAATCTCTCATCATTTGAATATAGTGGTCATACGACGATTGGATTTAATGTTAAGGCTCCAATGTTATTGAAGGTTTTCTGGAATGCAGCTAAAAGAGAGAAAATTCAGCATCCCTTTGGTCCAATTGCAAGATTATTACATATTGAGAATTTATCTATGATTATGAGCACTTCACAGGTAAGTCACTCAACAACCAAGTTTGCTTGTTGATGTTTTATTGTTTCTACATAGGTCGTTAATCTTGCATAGCGGTGCGTAGCTGTTGGTCACGAAATTAAATAGAGGTCTGATGGATTCCGCGGCATTGCTGCTATTCAAATATGTATTATAAACTATACACTAATAAGATGTATATGTATTTCCTCAAATAAAAAATATTTATAATGAATATATCTTAATATTTTTTATACCAAAAGGAGCTGCTCTACTTGAGATAAAAGAAACTTACAATCAAGAATAAAATCATCAATAGGAGCTAAGGGAGTTTATCGACTAAACCAATCAACTACCAGTTTTGCATCCAATTTAAGCAACACCTCATTGTTAGTGTAAACATAAAAATGAAAGATTGAATACACTTGACTCATTATAATTGTTTGGTGGCTCAACGTTATATCCTAAATACCACCAACAAAAGTAACACATATTCTACAACCTTTTTGCACTTTTTCTCAGCTACATTCCTAGTTTAGTCTTCATATTTCACAGCATTTCAATCACTCAGTAGTCAAGTTGTTGCTCTTGACACAAAAAAAATTGTTTTTTTTAATGCGTTGTTACAGCCATGTAGTGTTGTGTGAGACGCGTTTATGCATTGCAAAAATAGGACACAATCTCGACTGCTCCGGCTGCAACCTTATCTCAATATGCGGCGATTGGGAGTTGTTGTGGCTTCAAATTGCTGATCCACTAGGATATTTCCTGCTTTTTTCTTCTTGACAAAAGGATATTTCCTGCTATAGACTGCCTAGGTTTTTGTTAATTATTTGAGTCGCCAGTTGCTTATAATCGACTTTAAATATTATTGGTGCAAACAGGTGGTGAAATTAAAACAAGTCTTGGTTCAATTTCAAAATCTTAGACGACTGGAGTTATTTATCGAGGGAGCATATGATCCTAATATGGACTACTTTTGGATTTTAGATATTGCAATGTCTTCTCGCCATCTCCAAAAACTTTCTCTTACGGTGAGTAATTCAACTCTTTATTTCTTTAGTTGTCTACCTTTTATTTGAAGTGTTATAATTTAACTATTTTTATGAATAATAGTTTTCTAAACAATTAAACGTAAGTCGATCTTATGAAATTAAACTTGACTTGAACTAGATGTTTTTATTTTTCTTATTTTATATTTTCAATGTGTACTATTATGGTCATTATTTTTCAATTTTCAGATTAGAAATCTACATTTGGAAAATTCACACATGAGTGGATTTAATAGGCGAAGGAGAAACTATGCAAGATTTTTTCATAATAATTTGAAATATGTAGAGTTACGTGGTTGTGTTTGCTCCATAAATATAATTGAGTTAGCTAGTCAGCTATTGAGGAAAGCAAATTCTCTTAAGCAAATCACTTTTGGTTCTAGTGACAAATTCTATACAGGAGCTGGTGGATGGACTAATGACTCTAATGGTTGTTGTCGGTTTGAACGGAATCTTATTCATAAGTTAAAGATGAAGTACATGAACAATGTCAACTTATAATTTTCTAAATTTATTTTATTTATTTATAATGAATTTTGTAGTGACATTAGCTAATTCATTCCCACAAACATTGTCCAAGTTACATTGATATGAATTTCAATATTAATTATCCTCTTAGGTGTTTTTTATTTATATTTGAAGGAATCATTGTAGTGTTAGAGATGCTGGTCTTGTTGAAAGATCTTGTAAATAAGTGGTTTTCATATAACAAACTCTTATCCTATTATGAACGCTTAATAAGTTTATAGCGCGGCCTCATACGTTTAACCTTTCAATTAGAATTAAGATATTCTTTAAAGTCATTAGTGTCGTTGTTGTAGCCTTTGATGAAGAGATTTGTTCAACAAAATTTGTGAGGGAACAATTGTGGGATAGATGAATCGAGTTGGGGAGTTTTAACTGGTGGAAGGTGTTTGCGTAAAGAATGTTTGTTGTGTTTTTCCTGGTCAATTTACACTAGTTGCACAATATTAGTACAATATTTGAAACTTGGGTTTCAAGAGCATAAGGCTTAATGCTTTAGGTGTGCAATCGAGCTGAAGGTTGTATTTGATTGTAGGTGATCGAGCTTGGTCTGATAGAGGCTCAACCATATTTAGATCGAACCGTTACCTTCTCTAATATAAAATTGAAGCCTCGGTCAATCATGTCGTTGCTGTGCATGGCACTGTTGCCTAAACATGTAGTTTGTTTGAAATGCATAACCAGAAGTCTAAGTATAGGTTGTCACATGATATGTCTGGATTTATCAAAGCGCAAAAACCTGCTACTATCATGATTTTTACAATATCTTCATTGTAACCCTCCTAACTATCAAGGCTCATTTCTCTTTTCTTTTCAATCTATTTAAATCCATTCCTTCTTTCTGTTTCTATAACAGTCTCTTAACCAAAAGAATCTGAGAGCATTATATTCTATTATGAATCTATTTGTTTTAAGTGTCTTTTTAGAAAATTAACACCAAATTAGCTATGTGTATTTTTGCACACTTTCTTCCTTTTATACCCACATTTTAATCCACCAACAAATTCATATTTTTTTGCATTGTCAGTTATTATCTTTTTCTCTAATAAGTTCCTATTTTTTTGCGAACTTCCTCTCTCATAACAAACAATTGTCAATTTTCTAAATATTATGCTCATCTTTTTAATTATTTTAAGTCAACATAAAAATTATATTGATGAAACTTCTTATTCATTGTGATCTTGTTCTTGTTATTGTTCATGAATCTTATCAAATGAGTCTTCAATTATTGCTCCCTCTTCACCTCTCATCTTGGCAATCGTACCTTTAAAATACCAAAGAGACAGTTAAATAGGAACGAAAAATTCACCCTAAAAAGACACTTAAAAAGCAACGGGTGGAGTAATTATTTGGATAACAATAATTTGAATACAAAATTTGTTATGGAACTTTAAAACTTAGACAGTGTGGGCAGTTTTTTTATAATCAATAATGATTAAGAATTTTTTAATGAAGAATTTTTGTGGTTATTAACTTTAATATATTATTATTAGGAGTAATAATCATTTTGGTTCGTACATGAGTGAATGTGTAACAAGTAACCACAATAGTTCTCAGTATATCGAAATTTTAAAATAGTATTTGATTGTGCAATTTGTTAGTCAAAATAGTCCCTAACGTTAAAATAATTTCATTGTTGACAACAACTTTTTTCTTATAAGTATCGATCCGATAATAAGTAAGTATTTATAGAGATTGATATGACATCAATCACATAAGTATATTGAGAGACTGATATGACAGTATTAGGAGAACATTTTAACCTAAGTTGATGTGACAGTATTAGCAATTTAGCATAACATTTTAACCTAAATAAATAAATAAAAAGAAAGAGAGAAGATGGTCCGACTCGGAACCAAACATGAGGTATTTTAAAATACTTCTCTACCGAATTTTTCACTGAAAAGTCAAAGACTATTCAAGGTCCAAAGTCGTATGAATGTAAGGTCTTAGGTCAAAAATTGGGTAATTGACATTATCATTGTCAAAATATGTTTATGAGTCCTTGTGAGCTTAGCTCAGTTGGTATGGACAATGCATAAAATATGCAAGGTCCAGGGTTCAAACCCTGCCCACCACCCAAAAAAAATCATGTTTATGAATTTTATTACTCCCTCCGTCTCATATTAGATGACATGTTTGACAATGTGTTTGTCTGCGTATATCAAGGAATTTTAAATTTCTATTTAGTATTCAAAAATAAAAAGACAATTTTTATGATAGACTTACATTTAGATAATTTATTTATAATGATCTTAATTGGTAATTTAATATGACTCGCAACTAATTGTAAGTTGGGTTAAATATGTTTTAAGTCACTACAAAATTACAATTTTTCAAATTTAGTCCCTACAAAAAAAAATTAGTCCATGTTCAAAAAGTTTTCAAAATAGGACTATTCTTACAAGTTATAATATTATGAAGTACTAAAATTACCATTAAAATTTTATAAAGACTAACCTTAAAAATATGTGATTTTGTATGGACTAAAAACATACTTAACCTGACAAGTTTTCACAACTCTATTTTAGTCTTATTTTTATACTCTATTATCCATCATTATAAGCTACACAGTTTGACCTTTCAAATATATACCCTGGATATTTCAACTAAAATAATGATTAGCTCATGCATTAGCGTCATATTTTATTCATAAAATTTTATATTTTTCATATATGTAATAGGACAATCATTATTTTTTTCATTTTAAGATAAGAAATTCACATAAGAAAAGATCAAATATGGTTGGATTTAAGAGGCAAAGAAGAGAATATGCATAATTTTTTTCATAATGGTTTGAAAAATATTGAGTTACATGGTTGTGTTTGCACCATTAGTATATTGAGGAGTGTTAATTCGCTTAAGTAAATTACTTTCACTTCTGGTGACAAAGTTTATAGAGGTGCCAGAGGATTGACCAAAGACTCTAGTTGTTGTTGGTTTGATAAGAACTTTATTGACAAGATGCTTAAAGATGAAGTAAATGGGCAATGTCAGCTTATAATTATGTAGGGTTATTTAATTTAAAGTTAATTTTATAATGTTATTAGTTAATTCATTTGTACAAAAGTTATATAATTTCTTATTTAAAATTGGTTATCATGTAATGTTGATCTTATACATTGGGTTTAGAGTGGTTATACATTGAATTTCGGATTTAAAAGCTATTATTCGGTAGGATTGTGAAAAGGATAATGAGTCCGGAAGGATTAAACCAAGCATGCAAAGTGTTGATGCTGTGCAAAACAACCAAAATAAATATGGCAATTAGTGAGCCAGAAAAACTCGTCATCACACTGCATTGTATCATTGTCATTATCATTATCATTTTCATTTTAAAAAAGAAATCCTTTTCTCCAATTCAATCATAGCCATTTGTTTCTTCTTCCTTCAATAATTATATATACATATAGTCACCTCCAATTTAAATCAGTCTTTCATTTCCTTTCCTACAAACAGAGAGAAATGGCAGAGAAGATGAAAGGCAAAGGAAAGTCTTCAGAGCTAATTTTGTAAGCGTGTCTAATTTAGTAACTGCTAGTATTATTTTCTGTTGTGTGGAAAGTCTGATCATAAATATTATATTGCAGAGAAAATCCCGGGATTTGGGAGAAAAGTGGTAACAATTAAGGTCTCAGAGGAACTTGTTGAAAAGAAAACAGAAGTTAATAAATATCGTGACAAGTTAGATAAGGTAAGTAAGAAGTTTGATGATCAATAAGGTAAGATAGAACTATTGTGCTATAAGATTATGATTTTTCTTATTCTTCTTCTTAATTAAATACTTGCAATCTTCCATCTTCCGACACCTCTATAATGAAATTTTCTCCATATCAAAAGTCGTTGACTAAACCTCCAACCACTTGCTTGATGAACTCAAATCTCATATCAATTGGACAATCCATTGTTGGTAATGAAATGCTTAGTTTAGAAAGATATTTCAAATACATTTTATGTGCATAGTACTTTTATAAGTACAATAATCCATGCGTTGAAAATTTTGTTCATACTTACTTGTTATTTTCAAAACTCAATGCAACATTAAATAATGATTTGTCAATAATACGGTTAGTTATTTATTTTAGAAAGAGAAACATATGAAATGAGATAATAAATAATTAAGGGATTGTAAGAAAAAGAGAAACAATGATATGAAAAATAACAAAATATATTGGTTGTATTGGTATGTGGAAAAAGTCATACAAGTAAAATCAGGTGTGTTACTTATGACGTCATGCAAAATTCAATGATTTCATTGGTTTATGGTTTGTGTAAACAACATTAATTTTTCCGTTAACAAGGAGGGGATGAAGTACAATATATGTATTAACATGGTAATATCGGCATGCCAAGTATTTCGAAGGCTTCTTATGCTTTGAGAACTGAAATTGTGTAATAAATCAACACTCCAACTACTTCAAAATACATGTTGCAATTTATAAGTGTGTCTGATTTAGTAACTTCTAGTATTATTATATGTTGTCTGGAATGTATGGTCATAAACATTATATTGCAGAACAAATGTCAAGATTTGATAGGAAAGTTATAACAAGGTCTCAGAGGAACTTGTAGAAAAAAACGCTAAGAAGTACCGCAACAACTTTACACGATCTTTCTACTCTGGGTTCTGGTTATAAAAAATGGCAAGATACAAAGAAAAAGAAGTATAAGAAAAAACTTGAGAAAGCAGAGGGGGCTTAAGACCTTCGATACAAGAAGTCAGGATTGCATATTTTTTTTTAAAACCAAAAACAAATAGGTTTGCTTTCGTAATTCTTGATAATTGTTAGAAAAATATACAAAAGGAAACAATTTCTTGTCAGAATAAACATTAAATAAGAATGAACATTAACATAACAACAACAATAAATTTTATTAAAGTATTAAAAAATTAAGCAAGATTGTGAAGCATGGACACAATTATAAACATGACACTCACACAGATGCGTCAGATTATACCTTGGTGAGATTCTCCTATGTAGTTGTAGTTGTTTATTGACCATTGTTAAGGTTTCAACTCAACAAGTTCTTCCATGTTCTTTAAATCATGCAAATCTTTAGAGCAACTAGTATTTGTTTGATGCCATTATTTTGTTTTTAATGTTACATCACAACGAGTTAATGTTGTTTTGGTTCTTGTAGTTGAAAGACATGAAGTGGAAAGCATTTAGATTAAACATCTATGTAAATAATCAATCATAAACTGAATTATATTATGGTCAGAAACCATTTGATAAACAGGCCAAAGTATAAGTAGAGCGGTATGGCTATTTACTTTTAAAGTTAGGGAAGTCATATACGCTCAATTTAATCTCTTATTAGGTAATTATATATCTTATATTGAATCTATGATGTGATGTATAAGTTATGGAGACTTCTAATACAATTTCCAAAAAAAGATAGTAATTTCTTAATATTTAGATTTTATGAAATCAAATCAAACAAACTTCACAAAAAAGTTCACTCTTTAGTTTTAAACTATAGTTCAAGATCAGGTATTTGTTATCCATAAATACATATTGTTGTAGTTGACCACTTCACACATATCAATCCACAACTTTGATCATTAATATTTTTAATTATCTATTATTTTTGAAAGAGAAATGCTAGCAACACACTTTCTAACACACACTTTTCAACACACCCTTTTGATTGGTTGAAATTCACATGGAACCCACCAAATTTATATGGGACTCATGTGAATTTTAACCAATCAAAGAGAATGTGTTGAAAAGTGTGTGTTAGAAGGTGTGTTGCTAGCATTTCTCTTTTTGAAAATATTCATCGAAACAAATCGAAATCGAACATCTTACACACGCACGCACGCACACACGCATAAAAACAACATCTTATATATTGAAATTTATAATTATATATCAATATAAAAAAGGTCAAATTATTTTACATGAATAGTGCACACTGTCATATTGCGACATGTATTTCGAATCAGAGGAAGTATTGATTTATTACACAATTTCAGTGCTCAAAGCAATACGAAGCATTTAAAATACCTGACATAAGGATATTAATGTTGCATTGAACTTTGAAAAATAACGAGTAAGTACGAACAAAATTTTCAACACATGTAGTATTGTACTTATAAAAGTAACTATGCATATAAAATGTATTAAGCAACAAATATATTTGAAATATCTTTCAATACTAAACATTTCAAAATTACCAACAACAAATTGTCCAAGTGATATGAGATTTGAGCTCATCAAGCAAATGGTTAGAGGTTTAGCAATGACTCTTGATATGGAGAAAATTCCATTATAGAGGTGCCTGAAGATGGAAAATTGCAAGTATTTAATTAAGAAGAAGAACAAGAAAAATCATAACCCTATAGCACACTATTTCTATCTTACCTTATTCTTCATCAAACTTCTTACTTAGCTTATCTAACTTGTCAAGGTATTTCTTAACTTCTATTTCCTTTTCAACAAGTTCCTCTGAAACCTTGTTCCCACTTTCTTCCTAAATCTAACATTTGCTTTGCAATATAATGTTTATAATCAGACTTTCCACACAAGACATGATAATGCTAGAAGTTACTAAATCAGACACGCTTACAAACTTAGCTCTGAAGACTTTCCTTTGCCTTTCATCTTCTTTGTTTGTTTCTTAGTGTTTGAAGGAAACGAAATGAAAGACTGAATTAAATTGGAGGGGATCTTTCTATGTTCCCTTTTGTAATTCGAAGTCTTAAATAATGACAACTTGACTCCTACGTTCATAATAGTTAACCAAAATAGTCCAAAACCAATTTCTTGGCTCATGATTTCGTTTATCTAAAATAATACCCTAATGTTTTTTGTGACACTCAGTTTATCCAAAGATTAATTTCTCATTCAACTACTTAATTTTCTATGATTAGATAAATTAACAAGAGATCACTTTACCTACCCCTTGTTACATAACCTATTGTTGATAGTGAATTATAACATAAAATCAATTCGATATTGATCAGACAATAAATAGAATTAAACACAATATGTAATGAATAAACATATGTTCAAATGTATTGATAGAGAACTCATAGATTACATGGCTCAAACAATACTATATACATTCATCCTTCAATTATAATCCAATGAGTTTAGCTACTCGTGATAATAATAAACATGTTCAAAAGGTCAAAGAGCAATACAATCAATATAGGTGGTATAATTCGATCTTGTTGCCAAGACTTGAAAATTGCCACTTTAGTCGTCAAAATTTCAAAACCCTCGTTTATGTACAAGTGTTTGCTTTAGCGTAAATCATTATCAATTGAATCAACATTCATCAACATTTTTTACGAACATCATTAGCTTTTTAAAAAATAAATAAAATGTGGATAAGATCAAAAGTTATTTAAATATAAGCATATGTTGAAGGAACGAGAATGGAGATCGAATTGATGAGATTTTTAGTTATGTTCGAATTTAGTTCAATTTTAAAAGAAATTCACAAAACTTATTTCTCATAAAACATTCTAACATAACTTGTTTTAATTAAAAAAAAAAAAAAGTAACTAATTGAACCATAATAGTTTGATACAATTTTAAAAAACTATCAACAAATTGCAATTAAACCAATTGACAAATGGGTTGATTCTCTTGTCAATTGATTGATTGAACCTTAATACTAGTTGTTAGATAAAAAAATTATTCATTTGTTTGAGTTAGAATTCATAACCTCCAGCTTTTTATCTTCTTATTCCTTAACTCAAACTAGTAATAAAAATAACAAGGTTTTTTTTATAAAAAAAAAACATAACAAGGGTTGTTGTTAATCCAAGAAGATTATTTTTGAATAGTTCCATAATCAAGTATAAATTCCTTAAACACACTCACAAAACATTAATTTTACTTTTTTGGGATTAATTTTACCTTTTATTCTCTTAATTATTTTAAATATAATAAAAAAATTAATTCTATGTTCTGCTTTGTTATGAGGCGATTTCTAACTTTTTGGTTATTATGTTTAGGTAGATTTTCATTGTCCCTTGACAGTGATTAATCTTTGAGAAATGTTAAGAAGTGTATTTGAAGCATTTGTTTAGAAACTAAAAGTAAAAACTAGGGTAGAGCATCGGGTGGGTTCGGAGGGGTTCGGGTCAAAAATTGACCACCTGAACGAAACCATGCGTCCAAAACTCAAGCCTGATTTCGACCGATTCCGACTTCGGTTTTGGCGAGTTATGGGTTGTCCGGGTCACGGGTTGCTCGGATTGGTATATTCGGGTACCAACTAAAAAAAGAGAGAAAAAAATAGAGTGGAGAGGCATCATCATCGACTTTGAGAAGAAGGAAATGATGAAGCATGGTGATTTTCTCAAGTCTCATGTAAAAGGTGGAGTTTTATGGTGGTTCTCCATTGTAGACATGAGTCGCATGAGATGAGCTTTGAAGAGCATAGAGCAGATGAGACTTTGACCTCTACACGACTTTAGAAGAAAAATGCCAATAAATGACATTTTTAGTTACTACACAATATAAAAGAAAGAAAGAAAATTAAGTAGTTGTACTTGTACTACTACTTGGTAATTGGAAATTGTAAATTAATTTTAATATGGCATTTGTATTTGGTTGTATACTGAAAAGTTGGATGTGTCATAGAGATTAAATGGTCATACAAGTACTGCTTTAACTTTCTATGGGCAATGCGGTTTACTGGTTTCTATGGACAGTGTGGTTTTGTATTTCCCAATAAACATGCAGGTGTAGTATACGCAAATAGGTGTGCTTTAGTAAAAGTTGTGATTGGACAAGTACATGTAAATATATATGTATTAATATATGGATACTGTCTTCAACAATTGTAACGTGTTCGGTCGGTTCCGAATTCCGACGGATCAATTTTTATAAACCTGCACCCGTCCGTTAACAACCGTTTGTGACTGAAAAATTCAACCCATAGACCCGTAAACCGTTACAATCCGCACCGTTTGTCTTTCTTCATTGTCGGGTTTACCGGGTTACAGGCAGGTCCCATGTTTCTGCTATGCCCCAGTAAAAACTTTATCTTAAAAATTGTGTATTTGACTTATTGAAATATCAAAAAGTAATATTTTCTACATAAAATTTAACAATTGTTTCCTTTTTTGAATCCTTAACTAGTGTCTTAAAGACACTTGTTAGCATAATCTTTAATCTATAAAAAAATTAATGGATAGAAAAAATATCATTTTCAATGATATGTTCCTTCATATTAAAACACATAATTGTCTCGTTAATTAATTAATGTAAGAACATATATCCTCCGATCACTATTGTATTGATGTATACAGTTTTGATTTATTTAATTAATGAATCTAAAATACTAATTTTTTGCTTATGATAGTAACATGAGACATATTAATTAAATTAATTTATTTATATAACCCCACTTTTTTACTTTGTCTTCCTCTCCCCTCCTTTGTCGGCGTGAAAATGTCGTCATCACTGATATCGGATTTCCTCCATCGAACCGGCGGAACCGCCATCATCGACGGTGGTTTAGCGACTGAGCTTGAACGCCATGGGGCCGACCTCAACGATCCCCTTTGGAGCGCCAAATGCCTCATTTCTATCCCTCAGTCTCACCTCATTCGTCAGGTACCTCGCCATTTCAACTCAGGTTGATTCATATAAGTGCCATTGTATGTATACAATCATCTCTCATTACGATGCTGTAAATTCATTTTCGTTTTTCCCTGTAGTTGTATGCAAATAGTGATCTTAGGGTTTAATTAACCTAATTTTATTCCTTTTTTATATGTATCATTTATTTATCAACTGTTATGAAAATTGTTAATTTTTTTTTTTTTTGGATTCAATTGCTTTTAGTCCATATGTCATACGTGACCCAATAAACTCATGCCACGTAGTCCAATAAGCTGATGTCAGGGATTCTGTTTGGATAAACAGCTTATTTGCGTCTTATAGCACAAGCACTTATCATGATAAGAGCTTATGTATAAGCTATTTTTATAGTATAAGATGAAATATCGTTAAATTGTTTTTGTATATGCTATAAGTTGTTTTAATTAGCTATATTGAAGAACTTATGAAAATAAGTTGAAAAAAGCTTATGAAAATTGTCATAAGTTCTCTCAACCAGTCTCACAAAATTTATGCCTATAGATAAGCTCAAATAAGTCATTCTAAACAGGCCCTAAAAGCAACCGTTTTTTAAATTTGCAGGGACTGAATTTAAACAGAAAAACGTACCGATTCTAAATCCAAAAAACATATATTTAAACCTTGTTTGTACTTGATTGAACGATGCTCTGTTACTAATCAAAATTATCACTGGTCATGCT
>Ga0315915_1006709_pt1 | contig 13994 bp, 18 predicted proteins | sample MpolbnodulesMG_FD_207738 | JGI IMG/M metagenome (GOLD analysis project Ga0315915, IMG submission 207738) | Medicago polymorpha root nodule microbial communities from Los Angeles, California, United States - branched nodules | ecosystem: Host-associated > Plants > Roots > Nodule | place: USA... | reverse complement strand
TCCTATTGGTTGTGGTCCTTGCACGTTCACATCAAATAATTGCTCTTGTGTTTGTGGGGCAGATTGTGACAAATCTAAAGTAACTTGTTCTCCTTGACCCTCATTGTTGGGAGGTGGTGGTGGTGGAATCCAATTGGGAGGCATAGGCATCACACCTTGATTAGTGCAGCCAAACCTATTGTGGTTACCTTCTAGACCACACCTTGAACATGTTATCACTGGATATGACCTCCGAACATTACCTGAATCGGAAGGACCCTCGGATGCATCTTTCCTTCTTTGTGTCTTTAGCCTTCCAGGTCATCTTCTTTTTGGTGTAGGCACCGGTTTCACATAATCAATTTTTTCCCAAAACTCTTCACCTTGTGTTGCCTTTATGAAATGCTCATATGTTGCATTGTATGAGCCCAAAGTAAGAAACGCATGACAATAATTTTCAAGTTTGTCATGCCTCCATACAATGGCTGCTATTCCATGAACACATGACATGCCTAAAACAAATTCAAACAAATTCATCATTATATGATTGGTAAAGCAGTTAACTTAACAAATTCATCATTGCATGGGTCCTTATTGTGTTATTGTTTTTCACACAAAATATGGGTCCTTACTGTTTTATAGAACTTGCCATTTATGCTTGATATTGTTATGAATGATATGCTAAAAAACAAGAACACCAATCTCTATGTATATTTTTATTAGACTATGAAACCAGACCATATTTTTTCATAAACTAAAGAACTCTAATTTTAGAAGTTGCTAGTCACTGTATATTAGGTGCATTATAGTTGTAATTTATAGCTAGGAATGTTCAAGTCTTTGCCTTTGCAATAAAGCTCTTTACAAATTTCCTCCAATAGAACTAATCATATTTGAGACACTAAATATGTGTTTCTCTACTTTATATTTCTAGTCACACCAGTTCACTAAACCTGCACACAAAACTTGCCCACAAACTCTTTTTTCACTGAACCTGCACTTAACACTTTTTTCACTAAACTTGCACACAAACTCACACAAGTTCAAAATATACTACAATTGATTTCTGCAAAAACAATAATGAATGCTAGGCAGAACCAAACAAGTTTATTTGCTATATAGTTTCAGAATATCTCATATCTCAGCAATCTCATGATCATGAAGTCAAAACACATCTATTTATAACCATGAACATTGAATCCACATGTCAGAATTGTCTATAATATACTTAATTCATTAAGACCTTTAATGCAGGTACTACAATATGCAACCAATAAGCCTTAGTGAATGATTTGAATTCTAACAGGTCTACAAGAAAAGTATAGCAACATGGTTTGTTATTGAAACACTAAAAATGGCTATAGCATGATAAAATACCTATTAGTTGCCACATTCTGCAGGTACATGTTTGAGCATCCAAGTCAACATTGACATGTGTTCTCCAATTATTTTCAACTTGAAATCTCCCTTCACCGACAAATATTGGTGTCCATTGATTACTCTCTCTTTTTAACTTATCCAATCTAGACTGCTGCATTGGACAAAGTAAACCAGTTTTGTTGGCCAACTTTACTTTGTTTGCACTCATTGTCTTCATAATGTAGCATCTTATCTCCTCGGACATAGTTAGAACAGGTTTGGCTCTATATTTGTTAATACTTGAATTAAAACTCTCACAAGTGTTATTTCATACGTTGTCCACCTTTGGATCGGTACTAAAGTATGCCTTGGTCCATGACTCCTTATGCCACTTGTTCAAATATGCCCATGCCTTCTCACAGTTTCTCTTTATCCTCTCCATCACTGCCTTGTCTTTTTGTTGGTCTCTTGTTCCTTCTTCTAGATGGTTCAGGTTCCAAATCAACTTCATTGAAAGTATCATCATCTCCGCTAAAATATGAAGGTGAGTAATCAGAATCCTCATCGGTTTGATATTCTTGTGCCTCATCATGAGCTTGATCTTCATTAACTGTTTCACCTTCATTGGCATCAACTACCCCTTCATTAACATCAATTTCGGCCTCAACTACAATCTCATTAACAACATCAACCACATTTTCATTAATAACATCAGCCATAATTTCAGCCTCATCATCAACAATCACAACTTCAGGTTCATGAACCACCTCTTCTGGTACAGCAATATCTGGTTCAAATGTTGGATGCTCATAATATATACGAACCTCATTGCCACAACGACGGGCAGTGTTACCTAAATCCAAAATATCGACATCTTCAACAACTTGAAGGTAACCTCCACAGTCAGGAACCAACCACCATATTTTTTCAATACCCGCGTAGTTTCCACATTGTTTTGCCATCTCTTCATGTTGATGCTTGCTAAGGTAGTCAGTGTCATACTCCTCCCAAACACAGAATTGATCATTTACATACTCCATGTTACCATTACCATATCTTTGAAAATAACTACCATGATGCAAAATCAGAGTTGATTCCATTCTAAACAAAAAATAACTGATACATATGTTAACAAAGAAGAAAAGAAAAAAACAAAACCCTTATTTTAACAGATACATATGTAAACAAAAAAGAAAAAACCCTTATATTCTTAAACATCAACTTTTGATTCTTTTTTTTTCTTTCATCATTTTATTCGTTAATTGTAGCTCATTTTATGGAAATCATAGAATATATTTTCTTCCGTCTTTGGAACCCGAGGGGGTCATTACGAGGATGACATGCACCGTGAAGCAAAGTGTACGACCATTCCAGAGAATGAAAAACAATGTCTCAACAAAAACTTGTAGCAAGTACACAACTTATATTTTCAGTCCTTTAATGACACAACTTATAAAAATCATTAACCCTAAAACGTAAAATAAACATAATAACAACAAATAAACAAAACTATCAAACATTAAGCATAAGAAACATGAAAAGTTATGATTTTGCATGATCAAAACAAGTAAAATCATAGAATTTGTTGTTCACTGACCTTATGATGTTCAGACGCGACTTTAGCAACAACAGAAGGGTTCGGCGGTGCGACAAGGAGAAGCCACAGCGGTGATGTTGAACGGCGGAGGCGCGACAGTGTGCGACAATGGTGGTTCAACGGTGAGGGTTTTGAGTTCTACGGTTCAACAACTCAACGTTTTTGTGTTTGTGTTTGTGTTTGGAGGGAGAAAAGAAATACCCAAAGGTTACTAATAAAGTGGCTTTTAGGTTTCTTTCACTTAAGTCCGTAACACATCATATGTAAAGTCAGCATAACACATATGCAACATCATCACTTTGTTAGAATTTCTTCTAATATTTTTGTCGGTTGCAATCAATTGTTGGTTTTGGTTTTAATTAAAAAACGGACTGATGTTGTAATCCATTTGATGATGCTTAGGCCCTAATAAAAGTGATCTATAAATAATGGGTTTTTGGACACTTAATCCGATTTGTGTAGAAACATGCCCAAACACTAGACCGATGATGGGTGGTGCCTAGGGTTGCACGGTTATAAATAGAGAGGGTAAGTCCCCTTTGCCATCACTCTGACAATTCTGCTCATGAGTGGTTTTCCTCATCGAAAACCCTAAGGTTCGGAGTATGTGAAAGGCAAATGAAAACTCTTGTCTCAAACCTCGGCGAATTCAGTAATCGGTAAGTGTGTTCTAATTTCATATAATAATAATAATTTGATCTTTATGATTAAATTTCTTACATGTGGTATCAGAGTCATTATTATATGATTTAGAACCCTAATTTCGATGAACCCATATTTTATATTCCGATGCTAATTGAATTGGGGTTTATTTGTTGAATCTTGAACGCTGATATTATTTTCCTACTTTGGGTTGTAAAGGGTATTGGGGGTATGATTTATGTATATGTCGAATAAAATAAATCAAATTTTGGCATGTTATTTTATCTCTTGATCTCCTGTCATGTGCTCTTTAAATGGATTTTTTCGGCAAGAATTGATTGAATCCATATGCTACTAAAGTGATATCCTTTTGGATATTAATTTATTTTATATTAATATGGACCGGAAAAGATATGCTTCTCATCATGCAATTGAATTCAAGTTCTTAAAGTGGATATTGGAGCAAATGCTGTTAATAACATAAGTGTTGTGATCATGAAGCAATCAAGCGAGCATTGTCTATTTGGGCGAGTACAGGCTCTACGTGGAGGAGGCTTCAATTTTCAAAGGTTAGTGACTAGTGTTATTGGCCATACTGGAGGAGGTGAGGGTCAGTGGGTACCCTTTTAGTTATATACTACTAATATTGCTAACCAAAGAGCTATTATGAAGCTGGTGAATGGAATTGGTGCTGGTAGTGACAGAGTCATACAAAGCACGCATGTAAGCACTCAAGAAGCTGAATTTTCCTATGGCAGCAGGTCCGCGGATTATTCTTGAAGGGGAACATTTGGATAGAGGTGTGGTGACTGATGTGACTACAACAGAAGGTAAAGGTAAGGAGAAAGCTGAAGATGAGAGTGCTGGGCTGACATTAAGGAAAAGAAACAGAACTATTACAATTGTGGAGAGTAATACAATAGCTACTAATGAGCAGGTACAATCAAATATAGTTATGGATTTGGTGAATGGAGGACGGGCTGCTGAAGGCAACACTGCTACTGTGCACACCAGCCCCGCCAGCAGCCATGAAAATCATTAGTTGGAATTGTAGGGGATTAGGGAGCCCGTGTACAATTCCTAGTTTAAAGTACCTAGTCCGTGTTTATAAACCGGACATCCTCTTTCTTTGTGAGACTCTCTCTATTACTAATAAAAATGAGGAATTAAAATATGTCTTGGATTTTTATTGTTGTTTTTCTGTTGATCGACAAGGGAGGAGTGGAGGCCTTGCATTATATTGGAATTCTTCTATTAATTGCTCAATCTCTAATTTTTCGAATAATCACATTGATGCTGAAATTTTAGATATTAGCAAAGGAAAATGGCGTGTGACTGGTTATTATGGCTTTCCTTCACATGGCAAGCGTAGAGATGCATGTAATTTTCTTAGGCAACTCGCAACTTCGTCAAATTTACCTTGGTGTATTCTAGGTGACTTTAACGATATTCTATCACCTAATGAAAAGAAAGGGAGGAATGAAAGAGCAAATTGGTTAATAAATGGCTTTCGAAATGCAGTAACTGATGCAGGTTTGTCAGATGTATATACTGAAGGCTATTTGTATACTTGGTTTAAATGTCTTGGTACCAATAGGGCTGTGGAAGAGAGATTGGATCGTGCCCTTGCTACTGATTCTTGGCAGAGTCTTTTCCCTAATGCTGTTCTGGAAAATCTGGCAGCACCTTCCTCAAATCACTATCCAATTATGCTCCTTTGTGAACCGGGCTTGAGACAACAACGCAAAATCTCTCAGTTTAAGTTCGAAAATGCTTGGCTGATTGATCCTGAATTCAAGAGCTTCGTAAATAATAAGCGGACATTGTATGGTAATTCTCCAATTGTTGAGAAGCTTGAACTATGTGCTACGGATCTGTCTACTTGGAGCAAAAACCATATTCAGCATTTTAAAAGGGATATTGATGTATGTCGTAAACAGCTTGAACATATGCGTTCTCAGGTGAACAGTGAGAATATTACTTGCTTCAACAATCTGCGAAACCGTATGAACAAACTGTTAATTCAAGAAGACGCTTTTTGGAGACAGAAAAATCTCATTGGTTACGGGATGACGATATTAATATCAAGTTTTTCCATGCTGCGGCATCCTCAAGGAGAAAGGTGAACAGAATTACGGCATTGGTGGATAACAATAATAACCGTGTCACAGATGAAGAAAAACTTTGTGATGTGGCTAAAAATTATTTTGCCAATTTATTTATGCCGCAAAATAGTGATACTGCTCCTGTTATATCAACAATTTCTGAAACAATCACTTTGGAAGACAATATTGTACTTGTTGCGCCGTTTGTTATTGAAGAATTCAAAGCTGCAATTTTCTCTATGAGACCTGATAAATGCCCAGGAGTTCCTCAGAAAACCAAGTGTTAGGAAGAATAAAGAGGTCGTTGATATAAACAACATATAAAATGACCCAAATTGGAGAATGTAACAACCCGATTTTCGCTAGAATTATTTTAATTATTTATTATGTCTGATTTATTGTCTCTGTGTGTATTTTATTCGGGATTAGTGAATTTTGTCTTAAGAAGGGTATTTTAGTCATTTTAGACATGAATATTTTGGTCATTTGGTGAGCAAGGGTAAATTAGTCATTTTATTAAGAGGGTTATTTTTTGTGTTTTAAGTGGGAATAATTATTTATACTAAGTTACTAGTGAGATGGGGTAATTATTTAGAGACGGTAATTATTCGTTATTTTGACGGTTTAAGTGTATAGTAACTTTGGTGAATTAGTTGGTAAGAATATTTAGCTCATTAAGACAATTAGAGACTTAGCCCAATTATGTGGTGACTATTTAAACACAACCCTTGTGAGAAATTAGGTCAGTACATTCATTCACTCATTTTACAAACATTTTGAGAGAGAGGTAGAGAGAGAAAGTGGATCAAGAGGAAAAAAAAAGGAGCTAGAGAGAGAGCGCTTGCGATTGGAGGCTAGGAGCTAAAGTGAAGTTAGGGTTTAGATTCTGGAAGATTAGATGTAAGGGGGATGGTCTCTATTCATCAATTAAGTCATAATCTATTATTTTCAATTATGAGTTTAAGTGATTTTGTGATAATTGTGACTTTTTGTGGTTTTGAATGATGAAATTCATGCTTCCATTTCATGTGAAATTGCGGGTATGATAAACTTCATAAAATTGTTGTGTTAAGAGTTTAAACTTCATAGTTGTTGTTGTTGAGTTGTGTTGATGATTTTTGATTAATTGAGTGTAAATCATGAATTGGTGAGTAATTGTTGTTGAAACATGTTTGAAATCACTTCATGGATGTTTGTATGTTGATGAGATTTGAATTGATGTGGTTGTTTATGAAGATTGAATGAAAAATTAGAAAATAATGGTTTTTGGTGAAAATGAACTAGATGATGATTTTGAGATGAATTGATGTTATAATTCAATGTTTGTTATTGTATTTGATGCCTTTAGATGTTTATAAACTAGTGTACAAGTTTTGGGGTGGAATTTGAGATCAAGGGGATCAAAAATGGGGATTTTGGGTGAAATTTTGGAAGTTCTTGAGAGGGAACAACCAAAACAGGGTTGCCTGTTCTGGGTAACATGCTATGGTGAGTTGGAACTCGCTGTGGTGAGTTGCATAGGAACAGAACCCCATGTTTTGGGTGTTCCAGGCATTGGGGGATCGATCCTGACCGTCTAAACTGATTCTTTTTATGTGTTTAATTGTATTTGAACTTTCTAAACATTTGGAACTATCAATTGAGTTAGATTGTACTTGGTTTTGTGAAATCGTATCATACTTTGTGAAAAATGCCAAGAACACATAATTTTTCGAAAACTCGTTTTCTCAAGGTAAAAAGGTAGGACTAGGTTTGTCTACTGTAGTTATGATTTATAAAAATGTTTTGGATGGGAATCATGAACTTTAACTTGGTTTTGCTTTGAAAACTTGAATTCTTTGAAAAACGACAAAACAATATGAACTTTGTGAAATTTTTGGATTGATGTGAATTGGCCTATGATGCCTATAGGCATATGCTATTGTGATCATATGTGAGTAGTATATATGCTTAGTTGAGGTGTTTGAACTTGTTTGGCTTATTTTGTTGAATAACTTAGAAAATGTCAAAATACGATACGAACTTAGGTGAATTTTGGTATATATCGGAATTAGCCTATGAAATGTTTATGTATATGCTACCGCACTCATATGGGAATTGTGTATATACTCGGTTGAGGCGTTTGAACTTGGTTACTTTGATTTTGGTGGAATAATCGGGAAATGCTAGTTTTCATAAACTTAGACGAACTTTGTCAAATCGATACTTTATAGTCAGATAACTTGTAGGAAACTTTGAATTCATGTTAATATGATAGAATGTGATTGAATTGATGATGTTTGGGTGTTTACTGTGATGGATATCATAATGTAGATAGATGTCCGTCTTTTAGGTGAAGTGGGAATTTGAAACATTTTTGTTTCTTTGAGGTGAATGTTGTTGATGATAATTTTTGGTGTTGATGATTTATTTATAATGATGAATTCTTACATGCAATTTGGTGATGATATCGGTGGTGTTTGCATGTATGAAAGGTGTCGGAGTTTATGTTTTTGAATTGTTGTATGAATGTATGCACTGTTGTGTCATATGTTCATGCATTCATAAGTGTCCAGATGCGATGTTTATAATACAATTTCGTTTCAAGAGGCGATGTTTTGAGGTGACAACCTTGACGATGACCGGTACCACTTGCATATAGAGTCATGTCTAGGCGCATTGGATAACTTGACAGATGTCATATTTGCTTATGTGCTTGGTGAATAATTACATTGGTGAAACGTTGATGAATAATTGCATTGGTGAAATTTGGTGAATATGCAAAGGTATGAAAATGTACTTGTGTGTTGTTATACTTGTTTACTTAATGATTTATGACAGTGTTCTGGTTATTGATCATGTGAATTTAAATTATGCTTGTTACTTTCATATGATTATGTTTAATTATGAACTGTGGACTAACCCACAGTGGTCGTTTGGTTGACCACCTACCTTATTCATATGGATGGATAGACGACGTGTATGACTGGTTTGCTTGCTTTGGTGAGTTGCTTGAGGATAGCTTGGATGCTACCCCGTTTACTGTATTTTGACGTCTTAGACTTTATGACTCTGATTAGTGATCAGTCTTTACTATTTGCTTATATTATGAATGGTGAGTTTTCACAAGATATATGCTTAAGCATCCAAGATAAATAAAAAAGGTTGTGCTTACTCTCTAATCAAGGACATCCTTTACAAACGAGGATTCACTATCCCACTGATAAAATGTCTAGGTCCCTTAGAAATCCAATATGATCTATATGAGACTCATGAAGGGATGTGGAGACATCATCTAGGTGGAAAATCCCTCGCAAAGAAAATATTGCAAGAAGGGTTTTTATGATCAACTATGTAACAAGATGATAAATAGTATGTTGCCAAATGCAGAAAATGCCAAAAGCATAAGATATACATATCGCCCCTCCTACCGATAACAAGGTTCTATTCCCCATGGCCTTTCACATGGGATGTATTCTTTCATGGTCACATGATCAAAGAAAAAGTGTTTGGTCACACACACATAAAAAGATTCTCCTCTTTTTATTTGGTCATGTCACCATGTTAGAATTTCTCTTCACATGGTTGGAAATCGATTTAATTACTCGAACCTTTCCCTAAAGATGCAGGACACGTCAAATACCAAGTATTGGTCGTATACTACTCGACAAATTGGATTGAGGCCGAAGCCCTCACATAAATTACAGCCAATAAATTTTTTTTGTTTCTTCAAAAAAACATAATTTGTAGTCATGGAATATGGGACTCAATTCACTACTTGAGTAAATATTTTTTTAACCTTTACCGTTACTTTTTGGACACACAACGTAGAACATACGTTCAAAATAATTTACTCTTTAACATGAAAACTTAATTTTCAAATCTATTGTGCATGATTTATACCTGCAACCTCCTCGGGTTCATCTATGCCTGTAGGAGATCCATACAATCTATTCTTGGTAAAACTCTTCACACTACATACAACTATATACAAACTATGAACTAAATCTTTCTACACTATCCAACTACACTCTAAACAAAAATTACTACCTAAACTGCTAACAGTGGTATAAGAGCTATGTTTGATAATACATTTGGCGAACAATATTTATCCATTTATTTCCAACCAAAAACTCCTTATATTCGACATCATTTATAAATTTCCCCTAATACATTGTTAATACCATTCAACCGTCATGTACGACTATCCCTAATTTCAATGGTAAAAACTATGATTTTTGGAAAATTAAAATGAAGACATTTTTTTCCTCTCAAGATCTATGGGAGATTGCAGGTGAAAGATTTACTAATTCCGAAAAGACTTCAACTCTCGGTGCATCTCAAGAAAAGGAGTTGAAGGAAAATAAACATAAATATTCAAAGGCATTGTTCATTTTGCAACAAGAGGTAGCAGATAATATCCTTCAAAGAATAACGGGAAATACAAATGCCAACGATGGAGGTACGGTTGGCCTACTTTAAGCAACGACTGAGCACAGCTTGGCGGCCAGTGAAGGGAGTTGACGTCATCCCTACGACTGAAAACAGGTATCTGTTCCAATTCAACCATAAAAATGATGCTGAGAATGTGTTAAATGACAGACCTTGGACTTATGACAATTGCAACCTGGTCATTGAAAGAATTTCTCCGGGTATGGTTCCTAAGAACGTGTGCCTTGATTTTATGAACATTTGGGTGCAAGTGCATAATCTGCCTTATGGGTTTATACAACTAAAGGTAGGTGAAGCTATCGGTAAGTATCTCGGAGAACTAGTGGAATACGACAGTAAACATTTAGTTCAAAGTATGTTTATGAAGCTGAAGGTGTGCATCAATGTCACACAACCTTTGAAACAAGAGTTGAAGGTTTGTACAGCTGGTGGTGAATGGATTCAGATCCTTTTTAAATATGAAAGGCTCGATAATTTTTGTTATGCTTGTGGAATTCTCAGTCACACTGACTGTGCTTGTGAGATGTTGTATGACCAGGAACATGATGATGGTACAAGAGCATGGGGCGCAAGTCTGAAACCTGTTGCTCGTAAGATGGGTACTGCAGGCTCTAATAAATGGCTGCGGGACATTGTCAAAGGAGAATCCAGTGGTGTATGCAATAAGACAGATGAACCGGCTAATGTTCCTGAGAATGTGTGATAGGTTAACAGGTTATGAGAACTACTACACTACACTAACAAGCTAAGTTTAGAAAACATCCATGAATTCTTTTATTCATTACTCCTCTATTTATACAAAAAAAGGGCCAATCATACACAATCATTGGATCCAATTATGTGGAATTGAGGACAGCTCATTAATGAGATTAAAGGACATTAAAAGATAAGTTAAAAAGGACATTAAAAGATAAGATTTGAGCTTAATGACTCAGCAGTGGCCTTGTGGATTCCTTCTAGAAGTTTCTGGATTTATTTAGCGACTCCCAAACATAGTCCTTGAGGTAATTGGGCCTTTTGATGAGTCTCTTTGGCAGAACCGTGGCAGTATTGTCTTCAAGGGGGGTGTCAACAGTTGAATGTGTATCATTACCATCCTCTGGGAAAATCACCTTGTCCTCAAGGTGATAGTTAGAGGAGAGGGCTTCCCAATTTTCCCATGTGGCATCTTCTGGAGGCAAACCGATCCATTGAATAAGGACAGTGCGGTGTGGGGGATTGGTTGTAGTGTCCAGTTTGGAATCAAGTATGGCTATGGGCTGGATAATTGGGTTATTGTTTATGGTATCTCTTGGGAGGTCACCTGGTGCAATGGTTATGGGACCATGATGAGGCTTTAGTAAGGAGCAGTGAAAAACAGGGTGTATTTTTGAGTTTGCAGGTAAATCGAGTTTGAAGGCTATAGGGCCAAATTGATCCACTATTTTGTAAGGGCCATAGAAACGTTTGGAAAGTTTGGAGAAGGTTGCTCCGGTGATGGAGTGTTGACGGTAAGGGCAGAGTTTAACATAGACTAAGTCTCCAATGGTGAATGTGTGATCGCGGCGTTTTTTATCCGCATAAAACTTCATTCTGTCTTGGGCCTTTTGTAGTTTTCGTTGAAGTGTGGTGAGGGTTTGTGTACGGGAAGAGAGGAGTGAATTAACTGCTTCAACTGATGAGGAACCAAGTAAGTAGTTGGGGATGGACAGAGGGGTCTTGCCATAGATAATTTCAAATGGAGAGATGCCAGTAGAGGAATGAACGGCAGTGTTGAATGACCATTCAGCAAGGGGAAGAAATTGGTGCCATGTGTTCGGTTTGGTATGCACGAAAGAACGAAGATATTGTTCCAAAACACGGTTGAGAACTTCAGTTTGTCCGTCGGTTTCTGGGTGGTAGGAGGTGCTCATGTGAAGTTTTGTGCCACACAACTTGAACAATTCACGCCAGAAACGACTGGTGAAGATAGGATCTCGGTCAGATACAAGACTGCGAGGAAGTCCATGATACTTGCAAATGTGGTCGAGGAACAATTTTGCCACTTTGAAGGCTGTAAAGCAAGTGGGAAGAGCGCCAAAATGGGCTCCTTTGGAGAACCTGTCAACAACTACCAAGATAACGGTGAAACCATTCGAGGGTGGAAGGCCGGTAATGAAGTCGAGGGAGAGGTCTTCCCATATGGCTGTTGGGAGGGGCAGAGGTTGGAGTAGGCCAGTTGGTCTTTTGGTCTCGTATTTGGTGGTTTGGCAAATAAGACACTGAGTCACGAAGGTCTTGACATCCTCACGCATACCATTCCAATAAAAATTCATCGAGGATTTTGTCTCTGAAATTGTTAGAGGGGTTGAGCCAAATTTTGTTTTTGTAAAAGATGAGGCCTTGGTGTATTTTGTAATCTGGGTAATTGGATGGATTTTGTTGTATTTGGTGAAAAAGGATTGTGAATTCTGGAGTAGTAGTGAGGTGTTTACGTAAGTCATCAAGAAAAATGAAGTGGGGCATGGTGAGGGTAAGGGACTGGCCTGTGTTTTCTAACCTTGATAAGGCATCAGCAACAACATTTGTTTTGCCGGTTTTATACTGAATTTTAAAATCGAAACCAAGGAGTTTAGAAAGATATACCTGCTGCTCCGAAGTCTGGATGACTTGTGAGATGAGCTCCTTGAGGCTTTTGTGGTCTGTATGTATAGTGAAGGGATGGCCTAGAAGGTATTGGCGCCATTTCTTAACTGCGGTTATGATGGCGTGTAGTTCTCGGACGTAAGTAGAGGAGCAGAGGAGACGCGGGAAGAACTGTTTGCTGAAGAATGCTATGGGATGGTTCTGCTGCATTAGAACATCACCCATTGCCTTGCCGGAAGCGTCGGTTTCGAGGTCGAATGGAATTGAGAAGTTTGGGATGGCTAAGGTGAGGGCTGTTGTCATGGCCTGTTTAAGTGTTTCAAAGGCGGATTGGGCTTCGGGTTTCCAAAGGAAGGCGTCTTTTTTGAGGAGGGAGGTGAGGGGTGTGGCTATGGCTGCATAATTTTGATGAATTTGCGGTAAAAACCGGTAAGGCCGAGAAACCCACGAAGGGCAGTGGTGGAGGATGGTATTGGCCAGTCAAGCATGGCTTGGATTTTGTTGGGATCTGCTTGTATACCTTGTTGTGAGATAATGTGGCCTAAGTATTCCAATTGGCGTTGTCCAAAAAGGCATTTGGAACGCTTTAAGAAAAACTTAGCTTCAGTTAGTTTGGTCAGGACAATATGGAGGTGTGTGAGGTGTTCTTGTAAGGTGTTACTGTAGACGAGTATGTCATCGAAGAAAACAGCGGCGTATTTGCGAAGAAATGGTGTGAGGAGGTCGTTCATTGTAGCTTGGAAAGTGGATGGGGCGTTACAAAGGCCAAAGGGCATCACGTTGTACTCATAATGGCCATGGTGGGTGCGAAATGCGGTTTTGGGGATGTCGTTACTATCCATACGGATCTGGTGGAAGCCTTGTTGTAGGTCGAGCTTTGAAAACCATGAAGCTTGACCCAAATCGTCTAATAATTCGTCGATGGTGGGCATTGGGAATCGGTCTTTAATGGTGATTGTGTTTAGGGCTCGGTAGTCTATGCAACACCTCCATTAACCGTCCTTCTTTTTTACTAGTACTACGGGGGAAGAGAATGGGCTGCGGCTGGGCTGAATGAGACCTGAGGCTAAGAGTTCGCTTACTTGTTTCTCAGTTTCAAACTTTTGATAGTAAGGGTAGCGGTAAGGGCGAACATTGACGGGGGTGGAGTTAGGAAGGAGATGAATTTGGTGGTCTGTGTTGCGAGGAGGTGGTAATGTAGGTGAGGTGTCAAATAATAGTTGAAATTTGGTGAGGAGGTCAAGGAGTTGTGGTGGTGTAGAAGATATTGTTGGTTT
>Ga0315915_1006706_pt1 | contig 13997 bp, 10 predicted proteins | sample MpolbnodulesMG_FD_207738 | JGI IMG/M metagenome (GOLD analysis project Ga0315915, IMG submission 207738) | Medicago polymorpha root nodule microbial communities from Los Angeles, California, United States - branched nodules | ecosystem: Host-associated > Plants > Roots > Nodule | place: USA... | reverse complement strand
TGTGTGTTTATATATATATATATATATATGATGGATGAATCTTGATTAGCGATGGAAAAATGAGATTTTTATTAAAAATAAGAAAAATGCCATAACAAGTGTCCTTACAATATAGAGCAAATATAATAACAATATATTGAAACTTGTGTAATCTATCTTTAAAAGTCTTAAAAATACATTTCAATTACAAAACTTCTCTTTTAAGTTATTTAACTAGTATCCTTAAAATACTTGTTAGCATATAACTTTAAAAATAAAAACAGATGCTTCTTTTAAAGAAAAATAAAGACAAATGCTAATATGTATAAAAGAAAAAGACAATTGCTAATATATGCCATAAAGACACATGTTATGAAACTCAACGTAAAATTATACACTTTAAAAATCGTACATCCAAATCAACATCTGAAAAATTAAAATGTTGCACTTTAAACATAAAACTTTTTTCTTTTTTTTTGGATATTTAACATGAGCCTAGAAACATGAGTTAGCAAGACCTAAAAATAAAAAGGATATAAAAAATGAGAGAGGCTCTCCCGCGTATTCACTGTGATGCGACACACTGTTGTCAACCTGCTGGCCATGGCACTGGTGGCACAAATGGAAGAATTGATTAGGAACTTATCTTGTTTGTTGTTGTTGTTGACAATATTAAAAACTTGTCTATTTAAAGCAAATTATACCTTTATTGCAATAGGTGTAGGTAGGTCAAATGAGTTATCTAACAAACTGCTATTCATTAGTAGATCTTGTAAACTTCTCTTTAGATATTTTTTTAGTGTTAAATATGTTTTTATTCCTGTAAATAAATTAAATTTTCGTTAGTTGATTTAATAAAATTGGTTTATTTATAGAGACTAAAAACATATTTAACTCTATTTTTTAAGATGCAATATAAGTGTAAATTAGTTTTGGTTTAGATATGTGTTTTGTCCCTATAAATATGTCAACTTTTCTTTTGAGTCCCTCTAAAATATTTTATCAACTTTTAGTCATCCAAAAGTTTTTCACCTTCACTTTTGGTCCATCTTTTAAACTAAATTCATATGTAGAATTCATATTTTTTCATAAAATTTTATAGAAAAATTATAATATTATAAGAATCTCTCTAATTTTTTTTTCTTTAAACAAAACATAAATTAAATATGAATACCCTCAATCTAAATCTCTCACTTAGAAATGTAGATCCTAGCAGTGGGTGGTGCAAGGATTGGCCTGCTATCCGCACCACCTCCAAGCTTGTTCTTTCGGCGGAGGTTTAGGTTGTTCTTGGCGTGCTCCGTTTTGTCCGGTTGTTGTGTCGGTGGTTCGTCGGATCTTCATTTGGGTTCGCAGTTGCTAAAGCTGTTGGAGGTTCTGGTCGCTGGCGTCGTCGCGACGGTTATGTGGTGGTCCGAGAAGCTTTTTGTTGTTGCCGCTGTTTTCGTTGTTTTTTTCTGTGTTTTTTCTTGCTTTTTGTTTACAGGAAGTTGCAGTTGGTGGTGGTTTGATTTAGATCTTGGCATGTTGTTAATCTTAATTCTGGATTTTCTAGATTTGAGATTTGGTTCTTCAAAAGTTCTGATTCATCTGTGTGGGTCTCGCCAGATGCAGCTCGAAAGGGTTTGGTGCATAGATGCTCCGTGTTGGCGGTAGTAGTTATTCATGTGCCTTCAGAACTGTTTTCATCCGTCGCGGTTGTTTAGGTGCCGTAGGTAGACTGTCATCTATCGTTTGTTCATTGATCTTGGACTTCGATCAGATTGGTTTGGCCCGAAAGGGCGTTTATTGCTTGCTAATGGTTTTTAGGAAGCTGTTGGACCTTGGATCATTTCTGTGTTGACAGACGATTCATACACCTACTTTGATACTCTAAACATTCGCTCTGTGTTTTTTTTTTGCAGTTCGGTTTCGTATCCGCACGTGGGTTCGCAGGACTATCCGTAGTAGTGTTGTTTAAAGTTGTTTTATTTAACCACTTGTGTACTTATTTGTTGTATCACCTGTTAGGGTTTGAGTTTGTGGTTCTCTAGGTCAGGTTCATGCCCCCCAATCTTGTACTTCCTTTTTATTTTATTTTAATTTCTACTTTGCTTTAAAAAAATTAAAATTCATATTTAATTTATATTTTGTTTAAAAATTCTAATTTTTTTTAAGCGATTTTTACAATATTTTTCACATTTATGTACAAATAGGGACCAAATGTAGTGATTGAATATTTCATAGAGACTAAAAGTTGAAAAAAAAAATTAGAGGGACTAAAATGAAATGTTGATATATTTATATGGATAAAAAACATATTTAACCCATTAGCTTATAACTCATTTGCCCCCCAGTCTTTGATGTTTAATCTTAGAGTTTTGCTAACGAGTGCTCTAAGAGCAATGTTTAAGGATTCTATTAAAGTAAATTTTGCTTGAAATACAAGTTGTTCCTTTGGTCAATGCAATGATTATACAACTTTTAATACAAACTTGCTACTTTTAGTACTTTAACCAACACCTAATGATACTTGTCAACATTTCCCTTAACATTATTAGACTTGATGTGTAGATATACATGATAGATAGTCTTATTGATAGACTCTAATAGGTGTAAATATAATAAAAAATTTATATGTTCGTTTTAGGACTTCAAATTTATATGTTCATTTGGAATTTGGATCCTCTCTGAATTTTTTTGACCTAAGATGAAACTTGAACTTTAGAATCTTATGCTTTTGAAAGAGCGTGGTTGTTTGTATGCGCCGCCCCAACATCATGTGGTTATTTGCATGATCATGGCGTGTGGCTTTGAGAGCGATAATAACTTCAAATGAAAGTTAATCATAACAATTAGTATGGGTCCTCCATTTTTCTCATTCTTGTATAAACAAACAACCCCAAACCAAATCAAATGGTCCATTATGTAAAGTAAAACCATACTAGTGTATGTGGACTTACTCACACACAAGTCACCAGTTCACACTTCGCATTATTTCTTTTTCCACAATCTCTTGCTTACTTACCCAATACTAAGAAAGAAATGTGTGTCCACCAATCCTACCGATTGGGTTTTGTTTGTTGAGTTTAAATTAAGTCCCCACACGCGTCTAGAATCTCATGCTTCTATGACTCAACCTGGCTCCACTTTCACATTCAACATCATTAATCCCACTCACTCCTTCTCACTGTTTACTACACTACTTAATGATTGGAATGTCTTCTCTGGCCTTTTCTTCTTTTTCTTTTACTAATCTGTCTACCTTTTAGATATTGAGATATATATGAATGAATATTTATATCTCAAGGGTACATCATAATAGCTCATCATGACATATGTAGTCATTTTGCTTTGACCACCACCTTTGATTAATTCCCTTCTTCTTATACTCCGACCACAACGGAGATTTGGTTTAAGAGATTAGATTTTTACAACGTTGCCAACTAAAATTCGAATTCTTACCGAGTGAGGTTCTAATTTAGTGTTTGTCTAGAACAAAATTACCTCAAATACACAAGAGTTTATGGAAAGATAAAAGTAAAACACATTAAAATAGCGGGTCTCTGTCCATATTTATTGACGTTTATTTGATTTATAAAAAGATAGTAGTAGAACCGAAAACTTTATATACGACATGATTGCATGAAATTTTAATACTAAAAGACTTTAAATCTACAGTACGCATGTTACAACAAGACATGCCCTGCTAGCTAGTAATAATTAATTAATTTGCTTCACATGTACGCTTTTGGGTGCATGAAATACTATTATGCACAGAATAAAAGCCGTTATAAATTGCTGAGCGGAAAGAAAGTGTTGGCATGCTGATTAGCTCATGTGAAATATATCAAAGCATTTAGACAAATAATGCAAATATTCTTGTGATATCATGAGGTATGGCCTCCCTAATTACTGTCTTAGTGCCTAATTATATCAAAGCATTGTGTCGTAACAAAATCTAATAAGGCATTACAGCCCCGGCTCCTAATTCTATATCAAAGTATTTAATTGATGTCCTCTAGTAGTTTATGGTGGTGAGGGATTGGACATTGAAGTTACCGTTATTCCACCTTTTGCTTGACTTCAAAAAGGGAATGAGACTGATCGATAGTTGATTACAAAATATAACATGCTTAGATTAGTCGGACATGCAAAGTCAATAGGATACGAATTTGTCCAACAAATGAAAATGATATTAGTCTCAGCCGCGTTAGTTTGTAGTTTGTACTCTGCAAGTCTGGATACTGATCTCAAATGGAGCGGAATTTTTTAAATTCTGAATAAGATACTATTAAGATACGTTGAAAAATTATAAAATAAAACATATATGTATGTAAAATACTTTTTTTTTGACAAAAATGAATGACATTCATTCATTCATTTAAATTGAAAGAGTAAATATATAAAATACAAATTCACAGTTGTTAAAAATAAAAATGATGAATCTACTAACAAATTCACATTGAAGAAAATTTAAATTCATCATTTTTCATTAATATATCATTATAAAGTTCAAAAAAATTTTTAAAAAATATTTACAATTAAAACATACAATATAGAGTTTTTGTGTAAATCATAATAGTTATATATTTTCATCCCTATTTTTGGATATCAACAAAATTGTCATCAAAAGAACTCAAAACAATTTGTTTTGTTTAATGTTGACTAACTACGTATCTTCTCTCTCATTATCATTGCACACAAAATACATAGTACATTTTAAGTTTGATTAATCTAGGGACAACTCCATTGATTTACCTATTGAATTTAATCATCTACATCTTCCTTGAATTCTCACAAATCACAATCTTGTCTCACATGTTTTTTACCTTTATTTTTTTTAGGATACGTATCCGCAGTGGCGGAGCCATAAGTTTTAGATTGTGGGGGCAATATTCATGTACTTTAAGTCTGCAACACTAAAATTACTATTTTACCAAAAAATGAAAATTTATTATTTGTGTTTCTTTAAGATGAAAGTAAAATAAACATCTACAATTATACTTCTTCTGATCTTTTTTATAAAAAAATAAAATTGTCAATATTTTTGGTTCTTTTTATCAAAAGCATTGACAAACCTTCAAATGTGTTATAAGCTAATTTCACTTGTGTTCCTATTTATTATGAGAGAATATTAAAAGTAAGTTAGTTATTGGAATTAAGAGTAATTAATACAATAAGTCCACAAGTCCTAGGTCAATTGACAAAAAAAAGAGCAAAAATTGACATCTGGACGTTGTTACTGGGGTTCGAACCCCGACTCATTTACTTGTTTGTGCGATGACTCTTGTCATTTCGTCTATCAACAAAAAAAAATCGGGGTATCCATAGAATCAATTTAAATTTATATGAGTATTAAATAAAAAATAACTATTTTCAATATTTTTCATTGGTCTTGATGGTTTATGTATTTTGTTTCTTATAAAAAGAGCTGGAAGGAATATATAGATGAAAGAGAAGCAAATATACTTTTACAAAACTACTCTTATCAAACATTAATGTATTTATAAAGTATAAATTATTGACTTGAGAATAATGCAACTAGTCGTGTACAATCATAAAAACTAATTAAGATTGCATTGAAATATTATAATTGATAAATGAGATATAATAATTGGAATAATTTTAGTTTGGTAAGATGAGTATTTTCTTTTACCTAGTAATGAGGGCATATAGTTTGTTTTAACACCATTATTTACTAAATTGAAATTAATAGTGTAGGCACATGCCCACACAAGGTTGTAAGTGGCTCCCCCACTGCGTATCCGTGAAGTATCTTAAAAATATCTCAATGTACTGGTGTAGTGCTATTTAAGTGTCTGATAAAATATTTTTTAATTTTTTTTTTAATCTTGATACTTCTTGCATATGTATCAGAGAATATCATCTAAGTACTGTGTATTTGATACATTTTTATATGGATATGTCTCCATTTTTAAAGTATGTCCATTTATATTCCACGAGGCTCAAATGATTGATTTCTATATTTTCGCGCGCAGGATACCTAGTTTGCACCAAAATAATATTAAAATGTCTTTAAAACATTGTTTAGGGAATAAAAAAAATGTAAATTAGCTAGAAAATCAAGAATTTATATCAAAATGAGAATATTGATTACTTCTTTTTTTATGAATCTTTTAATACAACCTGCATCACTCCTAAAAAAAGTTTTTTATTTACTTTGTAGTTATGATAATGATAGAGGTGTGTTATTTGATCGACCATTTGTATTACAACTTATAAGGCAACCATAAATTTATAAAAAAAAGTAGGTATTGACACAAAAATAGAAAGAATTGAGAATACATCAATATTTGATAAAATAATTTATTAAAAATATTATTTTTATCACTTTGATAAATATTCTTTTTATGAATTCCTCAAACAATGCTTTTAAAACACTCGGAAGCTCCTTTTGTTAAAAGATGATTTTGTGTATGAGAAGTGAAAGCTTGCCTCCAAGTCTTTAAGTTGACCCAACATCACATTCTTGGGACAAGTGAACCGATAGATCATACACATTATTATTTTTTTGGTTAGGCAATTTATCCATTTTTTAATAAATCAAAATGAATTATATTAATACAACAATTACCATCGGAACATTTTTTTTTAATTATAAAACATCGGGCCAAACCTTGGTGGATAATATTTGTTTATTTTTTTATCTGTTGACCCCTGTGCATAATAAAAAAAGACATTTTACGAATGCAACCTACCTTTAATCTAATGCAAAAGACAAAATGAAAATAAATAAAAAATGCACACAGTAGTACTAGTAGTATTTACGAATGTTGTGACGTTAACGTAAGTAATTACATAAAAAAAAAAAAAAAAAGGTAATGGTGGTAAAGTGACGAGAGCAATGTGTTTTATCTCTCATCTCAAAAAAAGAGTAGCAGTAATGAATGGGTTGTAATCTTTTCCTATAAATGCGGTTTTTGGCTGTGCTTCAAATACTTACAGTACAATACTCTTCTCTCTGTTTTCCTCTTCGCGTTTGGGTTGAGGGGCACACTCTCCCACCAAAATTACTAACGCAACACAACGCAATGGACCTTCCTCCTCTTCGCCTATGGCTTCTCACTCTTCTACTACAGGCAAATTACTCTCTCCAACTCCTTTTCTTCAATTCCACTTTATGAAGATGAATTTGCGCGTGCTTGAGATACTACAATTGTGAAACATAGTTGAACGAAGACCAAGAGTATCAAATTGCTTCAAGATTTTGGGAATGGAAAATCAATCATATTATTTTTAATTTAATTTAAACCATTTTTTCAAAGTTAGTTAGTTACACAGGGAAAACATCACAACATTTACTGAATTATTATTATTATTATTGCTTGATCATTTTAGTTGATAATTATTCAGTTTTATTGATGATTTATGCGCTTTATGTGTTTCAGGTTTGCTTAATTTTATCTCTAACAGAAGCTAAACTTTTGGCTTCTAATGTTAGAACACAAGGGTAAGTTACTAACTAACTAACTAACTAACTTAACTAAGTATTTTTTTTGAAAGAAAACATAAATTAAAATTATAGGTGTAATAGTATTGAGAATCTGTTGATCTGGAAAAAAGAAAAAAGTTGAGTTCAGTTTTCTTTTTGTATTGTACAGGGAAAAGCATTCTGTGGATTATTGTGCAATGTATGACATTTGTGGAAAGCGAAGCGATGGTAAAGTAATAAATTGTCCATTTGGTTCGCCTGCTGTGAAGGTATATTTCAGGGAATTTTCATTTGCTTGTTCCGTGTTTTTTATTTTTGATATAAGTTTTTGATTTTGATATGTACTTTTGAATTTTCATTTGAACTGCTGAATTCATATAAGTTTTTGATTTTGATATGAATTTTTGAATTTTCATTTGAACTGCTGAATTCTTAAAAGCATAATTGATGTATGAAATCTACTTTTAACTTTTTATAAGCTTCGCCCAGTTGTGTCTTGACTTTGGGAGCTCTTGTTTTTCCCAGCCAGATGATTTGCTTTCATCAAAGATCCAAAGTTTATGTCCAACAATTACAGGAAACGTTTGCTGTACAGGAGCTCAGTTTGACACATTAAGGACGCAAGTGCAACAAGTATAATTATTGAATTTTGCATAATTGATTCATATATTCACACCATGGGCTTATAATTGAGTTCACCATGGACTAATCATATTTATCTTCTTTCAGCATTACTGGCTTTTATAAATTAAGCTTATATGTGTTAATACATTGAATGTTTTATTCTGGCAGGCAATTCCTTTTCTTGTAGGTTGTCCAGCATGCTTAAGAAACTTTCTGAATCTATTCTGCGAGCTTACGTGCTCTCCAAATCAGAGTTTATTTATCAACGTGACTACCGTGGACAAGGTAAGATCTAGCACATCACTTTCTATTTTTAATGATTTGTCTTGCCTATTCTACATGCAATTTTATTATTTATCACTTTAAAACAACAAGAAATTTATGTTGAATGATTCCGCTTCCGAGGAAGGTGTTTTTTTCTCATTTTTCTTTCTCCCATTTTTAGACTCATGTCTGCTGCTCTTCCACTTCACTCTTCATCTTCTATCATATATATATTTTTTTGTTTCGTTAAAATAAAAAGAAAAACTCAATTAAATAGGCATCATGTCAGGTGGTTCTTTTTGGGTTCAATACTAGCAAATCTTAATGACTAAACAAATGCCCATCATATGTCTTGTTCTTTTATATTATTGTCATCAGTATTTTTGGATGTCTGCATTAACTTTACATTGCAATTATTTACTCTAGTTATTACAATTCTTAGGTTGGTGGTAATTTGACAGTGGGTAGCATCGATTATTTTGTAAGTGACGCATTTGGTGAAGGGTTATATAACTCCTGCAAGGATGTAAAGTTTGGCACAGCGAATTCTCTAATTATGCAATTTATTGGTGGCGGTGCTCAAAATGTTAAAGGTAAGTTGCACTTTTAAATCAAATCATTAACCAAATACCATTCCTCCTTCTCATGTTTCTGCTAATATATTTGAGGACATCTCCGTGATATATTCCTGACTATTTTATGCATACCAGCAAGTATTAAGAGTTAGAAGTAGATAGACACATTGGAATTCTTGGTTTATGATTTGTTTGTTTGTTTGCTCTAGCGTTAAAAAATAAGAATACATGCAATGATAGAAACAAACTTTATATTTTTATTTTGAGCAGAATAGATTTAACTAACATTTGATACAGTGGCAACAATGCAAATGTAAATGTTCTTTTTGATAGGGCTTGCTTGTATAAAATTATTCCTTAAGAGTATTTCCTAAAACTTATGCTGTAATTGTTTTTGGCAGAGTGGTTTGCTTTTATTGGTAAAAAAGCAGCCCCTGGTGGTTTTGGTTCACCATATGCAATTATGTTCCCGCCAAATGCAACCAAGTCATCTGGGATGGAGCCTATGAATGTTTCAGCCTATTCATGCGGTGATATTTCTCTTGGTTGTTCTTGTGGTGACTGTCCTTCATCTTCAGTATGCTCTAGCTCATCTTCAACTACCACCCAAAAGAGGGATTCATGCTCCTTGAAAATTGGGACTTTAATGGTAACAGAAAATATGATATGGTTTTGATATTTACCAGTTGTATTTTTTTCTTTACATGAAGAAAAAAAATAGTGTTCTTTAACTGACATGATTTTTCCTTATGACTCCTATAGGTGAAGTGTGTTGACTTGACATTAACAGTCTTATACATCATACTGCTAAGTGTGTTCTTAGGTTGGGGATTGTATTATCGGACAAGGGAAAGAAAGCCGGCATATAGAACGAAATCAGTGTCTAATGCTATAAGTGGTGGGGAGCTGAATTCTTGTAATCAGGAGAAGGACGAGAACCTCCCTATGCACCAGGTTCATAACCGAATGCTATTTCTTTATTACGAACACATGTTTGGGAGTATCTTTGCTTTTCTTAATAATTTTTGCTTCCTTTCCTTCCTTTCTTATGCATGCTTGTTTGTCCAATTCTGACTTTGTTTTGACTGGTGGTTTTGATTATAAGATTATTGAAGATGTTTCACAAAACAGAAACGAAGTACGACTCTCAGCTGTGCAAGGATACATGTCAAATTTTTACAGGTCACTGCCTATGCTATCAACTTTCATATCAACTCACATAGAACAACATCTCTGACTTTATATTTACAATCGCAATCAGGAAGTACGGATTATACGTAGCTAGAAACCCAATTATGGTCTTGGCTTCATCTTTGGCTATAGTTATTCTACTTTGTCTAGGTCTAATCAGATTCAAGGTTGAGACACGGCCTGAGAAGGTATCACATAGCTTCTACTCTATTGTTTAAAATGCTTTGTTTAACGCCTTTCTGAACAAGCTTCTACCCACCTGTAAGTTTGATCTTTATTCCCACACATTATGAGCATGCATATGATTTCCATGTATGATGGATGAATTTTTCATCTCACTTGAATCTGAAACTTATAAGCAAAAAGCTATCTGGTTTGAAATATTGCCTGTTTTTTTTGTTCATTGACTTCAAACGCTCCTGGTATTTGTGGCATGCCTTTTGGATGATCTTTTCACTCTTTATATCTCCATTCACCTAAGTTCCCACTTCATTGGTATTTATGGTTTCCAGAGATGGATTAATTTTGTTAAAGAGATTACCTGCTTCTACTTCGGACATAATTTGAAAGTGAATTTTGATTCTGTTTTGAACACCCCATGTTGCTTTGTACTCATTATTTTATGGATGTAATAACGTGGATGGCACTGTTTGAGAACTGTTTTTAATGGGCGGGATTTTTTGGCTGAAAAATCTTCTGGTGAGAGCATCAATAAGTACACAATGAGCCATGTGATTTTAAATTCAAATGGAATACAAAAATTCATGGACAATGAAGAAGAAGCTTTGATGTTCTGCTATTATGTCTTAGTGTTTAAGTATCCAGGAAGGCTACACGATTTCTGAACATTTCGCCTTTACCTTGTTATATATTTTACATTAATTGTTTGTGAAAAAAACTTTCTACACTTTTCAGCTCTGGGTGGGACCCGGGAGTAAAGCAGCTGAAGAGAAGCAGTTTTTTGACAGCCATCTTGCTCCGTTTTACAGAATCGAACAGGTTCTTACATTTTCCCATTTATTGTGTTCTCCCCAATCCCCATAATAATCCAACTTTTCATGTTCATAATAAACAGCCTTGCCTTATGCATTTCTCATTTTATTTTATTCAGTCATTTCTTTCCTCGTCTTGTGTAAAAAAGGATGCATCTTTCTTATTTCTTTGCATAATTACCTATTGACGGACTTGTTGCTGAAAGAACTGATTTTTTTTCCTTTATTAACGCTTTGCCTGAGTGCATTCTTTTCCAAAAAGCATGAAGTGACGAAGCCATGTGTTGTGCAATTGTAATCCACACTAAACAGTCTTGTCATGTTTTCTTTTATATCTTAGCGTTTATATTAATTCGATCATCCTAACAAGTCAAAACCACTTAGTATTATGCAACATGAGGCAATATGTAATAATCTTCAAGCAAGATTTATTGTTCACTTTTTTTTTTTAATTGCAATTTATTGTTCATTTATCTTGTTAAATGACAGAGTTGTTTTACTTGCAGCTCATACTGGGAACAGTTCCAGATCATGTGAATAGTACATCACCAAGAATTGTGTCAGAGGACAACATTAAGTTTCTTTTTGAAGTACAAAAGAAGGTTAGTGTTCCATTCCCTCTAGTAGTAGTATTGAAATATTTTGATGAATGTGTTAAGTTGAATCCATTGTGGTCAGGTTGATGCAATTCGTGCTAATCATTCTGGCTTGATGGTATCTCTGCAAGACATCTGTTTGAAGCCACTGGACAAAGATTGTGCCACTCAAAGCATTCTGCAGGTATAGTTATTGAATTATTGGCTGAGAACTTCAATTCGTTATTATTACTATTATTGTAATAAATTTGCATGATTTTATTTCCTTTTGATTAGCACTTGTCTCTTTCTAATTGACAGTACTTCAAAATGGATCCCAACAATTTCGACAATTATGGTGGAGTCGAGCATCTCACTTACTGTTTTGAGGTAGCAAATGTTAACTTTGAATGCATTAGTGGATGTTCTTAATTATGCTGTTGTTTTGCACGTTCGCATGAAAAAACTACTAAGATCTCCTCCAATACTGAACAACCGTATCCAGTAGTCAATGCTGTCTTTTACTGGCACTACAAGTAGGGGTGTAATGGGTCGGTTTGGTTTGATTTTTGGGAGAAAAAATTCGAACCAATAAAAAATAGTCGTTTTGATTTGGTTCAGTTTTCACAATCATTTGTCAAGAAATCCGAACCAAACCGATAAAGAACGGGTTGTTTTGGTTCATCAGTTTGATATTTAAAAAAGAGTTTTTCTAATTACACCCTGTTTAATTCTGGTAACACCCCAAAATGACAAAATGATCCTTTCATAAAATTTAATTTTCAAAAAGCCTCCTCTTTCTTTCTTGGTTACACCCCAAAACCCCTCTTCAGTTTAAGTAGGTCATGTAAACTGAATTTAAGTGTACATCTAAAAGTTCAACCTTGTTCATTGATTCTACGTAATCTCAATTTAAGTATGTACATGTAAACTTAGTTTAAGTAGGTCATGTAAACTCAGTTTAAGTAGGTTATGTAAACTAAGTTTACACGAGCCTACTTAAACTGAATTTAAGTTAACCTCAACAATGTAAAATTGAAACCGTCTTACAGTGCAGTTGAACAAGAAGAAGAAAATTGAAACTAGCATTATTGAAAAAGAAGAAGAAATTCACTTACTTATATGCAATCGAGTATGGATGAAAGATGTTTTGATTCACTCTTTAATCTTCCATAGAGATTGGTTGAACATCAAGATTGTTTGATCATTTGTGGGTGGGAGTGAAATTTTAGAGTGACAATGAATGAAATCAAGATTTTAAGAAAATTTATATAAAAGGGCAATTTTGGTATTATAAAAAACTTTTAAGAAAATTTGGGTGTAACTAGAAATATATGGGGTGTGAATAGAAAAACTCTTTAAAAATTCCAAAAATAAGAACTTTTATTTAAAATTCTATAGATTTTCTATGCTATTAAAACAAGCACATAAGCTAAAATGAGAAAAAGAATATATAATCGATGAAAAATGCATGAATACAATATATTTTTTAAGATAACATTACTAATATAGTATGAAATAAAATAAATAATAATAAAATATAATGGTTTGGTTTGGGTTTCGGGTGATTGGTTTTTAATTATGTGAAACTGATATCCGAACCAATAGAGATCGGTTTTGATTGGTTTGGACTCACACATGGAAAAAACCCCGAACCAAATTAAACCGAACCAATATGAATTTTTTCCAAGACAAACATTGACAATGATATCTATGTAATATAATATGAGAATGATCTAATTATTTTCTAATATTGTATTCATTCAGCATTATTCCTCGGCAGATCAATGTATGAGTGCATTTAAAGGTCCTCTTGATCCAAGCACTGTATTAGGAGGTTTTACTGGGAATGACTATTCTGGGGTACATTCTCTATTCTTTTGCGTTGTCAATGAATTGGGATTCATGGAGCATATAATAACTATAATCTCATTTATTCAAGACAGGCTTCTGCATTTATTGTAACTTACCCAGTAAATAATGCTATTGATGAAGAAGGCAATGAAAATGCAAAGGCAGTTGCTTGGGAGAAGACCTTTATTCAGTTAGTGAAGGTATGCTTCATTTGTTTATACAATTTTACTTCAATTAGATACTTGCCCTGTATTTTAAAAAATCCAAGCTGATTTTGTTGGGTTGAGTTATTTCCAAAACCTAAGATGCGATAAGTTCCTAGCTTAGATTCTTTGTTGAGTCATCCACCATATTATCCATACACACACCAAACCAGTGCCAGGTGTGAGAAAGTGCATATGGAAAAACCCAAGTACCACATTGACTTGATTGAGATAGAGCCTAAGAAGAGCCTATAAAGCTTGGACACTCCTCACTTTGGTTTTGTGGTGTGGAGTTAGTCCCGAAA
>Ga0315915_1006703_pt1 | contig 14001 bp, 9 predicted proteins | sample MpolbnodulesMG_FD_207738 | JGI IMG/M metagenome (GOLD analysis project Ga0315915, IMG submission 207738) | Medicago polymorpha root nodule microbial communities from Los Angeles, California, United States - branched nodules | ecosystem: Host-associated > Plants > Roots > Nodule | place: USA... | reverse complement strand
CTACTAGTACCCCACCCTCAAACTCAAAATTTTGCTAATTTCAAAGAGCAACCCCAAACTTAACTTCAAATCATACTCAGTCAAAATAATTAACTATTCTAACTCCAAGAGAAATCAAAATGGGTACCAATAAGGTGCAGGAATGTAACATGATTCGTCACTTAGTAACAACAAAAGAATTTTGCATATGGAGGCTAATGGTTTCACAAAAGATAATAATAAGAATATAAAAGGGTGGCTTGAAAGGCTCAAGGTTCCAAAGAAAAATTGCCTCGTGTGTAAGATAAAATGACCGATCATCTGTAAAGAACGGTCATAAATTTAAGCAAAAATAACATTCATATGGAACACTCATGATAGAAAGAATTTAAGTAACTAACAACGTAGAATGGATATGGAAATATTTGGCTATAAATCTCACCGGTTATGATATTCAGAAAAGAGATGGTGATCTATATGAGTACCTTCAATAGTAAGCCCCAATAGTTATCATGCTCTTGAATGTAAGGATAACATAGCCTCCTCTGTATATGTTCTGAAATAATTCTCCAAGACTACAATAAGATTAAGCATAAATGAAAAGGTTGTAAATGTGATGCAAAAGAAAAAATATTATTAAATAATACTGAAGATTAGCAACAAAAAAAGAAATGAAATTGATTAGTCAGATAATCTCATCTTAGTAGAAAATGAAATGCCGAAAATAAAAATAATGAGTTTCCTCTCATTCAGCGATTGTTTAACGTCTTAGTCCCGATGATCAATAGGTTGCCTCATATTCAGTGCTTGTTTAACGTATTAGTCCCGACGATCAATATGTTGCCTCATATTCAACGCTTCTTTTGAGTCATTAGCTTGACGAAATAGGTTGCCTTCTATTCAGTGCATGTTTTACATCCCGAGCCTGGCGAATATGTCTAACTTGTTCCTGGGAGCCCCTGACTTTCAAGCTCCTTGTCTTCTTCCTGATCTTCAGAATCAGATTCCTCTTCTGTCATGTATCCCATTGCTATTTCTTCTTCAACTCCTCTTCTGGCGTAATCATCCACAATCCTCTTAAGGAATACCCATTCTGGTGTTTCACTCATGTTTATATCATAATCAGGTTAAGTCACAACGAACACCTGGTAATCTTATGGAGTTCTGGTGTCAGCTATTACGATGTCCAGGATTAAATCGCAACCCCCTATGTTGATTGGAAAGTCATACAACACGTCATCGCCATTTCAACATGACTATTGGCATCTCTAATTGTTTCATTATATGGGCTCATTTTAAGGTTTCCTACCTCTTTTGCATTTGCTAGACTCATAAGGTTCGCATTAGCTCCAGAATCACACAGGGCCTCACTGATGTATGTCTCTTCTATGCATACTGGGGTGGATATCATCCTTCACCATCAAATTTAACGGATGCAAGCACCTCAAAGTTTATGCAACACTCTTTAGTAAGTGAAACGTACTCCTCTTCAAATGAATCTACTGTAGTTTTCAGCAGCTCTTGCCGGAAATGAATGCATCACGGGCTTTGCTTTGCCATTTCCTCTACTGGCATATGAACTTGGTATTTTTCAAGGATCTGGTGGAGCTCCTTGAAGTTTTCAGCTACTTCTTCCTTTGCCTGCTTAATTTCCGCCTCACGAGTGTCTTCCCCTACTTCAATAGAGTTGATATGCTCTTCTTTTCTAGTTGGTTTTGATTTCTGCAGCTCCTGCCGCTTTAGGTCTACTCCCTTCTGAAAGTCGAGGTATCCTGGCTCCTTCTGCAGTTTCTCCCCAAAGGATGTTGTCATCTTTTAAAATATTTATTTAACTTATAGAAGAATACAGAAAGTCGGCATATTTTTATAGATTTCTTTTTAAGCTACTATAAATAGCACAACACAAAATGGCTATATCTAACTTAATTCATATTATTTAATACTTAGCATAATTAGTATAATCTCATTTCCCATTCTCCAAATTATACTAGCATTACCCTTCAAAACAAAATATGATATTAGCATTAACATAGTTCTCTTGCCATTAAGGTATCCAAACCAAACCTATATTTAGACCTTATGGATTTGATCCATATTATAGACATCATATTCATATTCAGACCTTATGGATTTAGACCTTATGCAGAAGCCATATGACTCGTCTTATGCTCCAGTGTAGACGACGAGATACAAACATATATGAGATTTGTAATTTTTTATTTTTTTTAAGGAATGAGATTTGTAATGTTAACTAGCAGCCTAATATTAATGATATGAGAGTATCCTTAATAAAGTCTAAGCTAAGGTGATCAAACACCTTTTCCAAGTCAATTTTTATACTCATCTACTTAACCTTTCTTTTCTTGAATTTCATAGAATGTATGACCTCTTGTAACTATGACAATGTTGTCGATACTCTTCCAATGATGTTGCACTAGCATGGGCCAAACATGTCCATCACCACTCTCACCCGTCTAGCCAATATGTTTCTGATGATTTTGTAGGATACATTACAAAAATCAATTATAACTAAAATTAAAAAAGAAAAAAATTTATAACTATAAAATTATAGTTATAACTCACTTGGGTTAGTCTGGTAGTGTTAACTTGCGACCTTGGAATGTGCTCAGATTCGATTACTTATAATGTCAATTAAGGTGAACTAATTTAGCTTCTTAAAAAAAAAACTATAAAATTATGTTTAGAAGTGTTTATAGATGCCTTAGAAGTGTTTGATTTCATTTTGGGTGTTTGGTTTTTGTAATATACATTATAAATTTAAGTATTTGGTTTCACCTTTAGATGTCTTAGAAGTGTTTTTTAAGTGTTAAAAACAATTCTAACTCTATAAAGTTATGTTTCACTTTTTTTTTAGAAATCAATTTAAGAGAATTAAAATACTTGAAACTATATTCGTAGCTTTTAATTTTAAAATTGATTCTAAAAATTAAATTTATAATTCAACTCATTTTTACATTAATTTATCTAAACATAAATTACTTTATCAACGGTTCACTTTTAATCACAATCGATTAACTTAAAATTAATCTTGTCAAATCAGAACAAAAATAAGAGGATCAAATCATGAGTATCATCTAATCCTTTCATTTTATGATTCTCTAAGAACACATGGTATCATCTACACCAAGGACTCTTTGGCCACCACCCACTAGCAAAATCTGACCTTTTTTTTTTTTTGTTGTTGTAGGGAAAGCAAAATCCGACTTGTAGACCATTTGGTTTTGGGTGTTTAGTTAAACTAAATGGAAGTAATTGATATATTAATTAACTAACTGAAAAGAAGTCACACTATCCTATCCTCATTCCTATCACATACCTAGACCATGTTACCTTGCCTACTTTCCATCTAGTCTCATCTTCTCACTTTCATGCCTTTTGATTGGAAAATTAAAGAAAAGGTCTCGTTAAATAAGCAATTATTCTTTTACAAAAATCAAATATTTTGATTTATAAGACATAATTAAATGCATTTTTATAATATATTTATTCCTTATTATTTTTAAAGAGTGTTATAGAGACACTTGTTAATATTTCTTTTTAAACAAATGACTCTTACAATGTTTTTCGACTTATATATTATTTATTTATTAGATTAGATTATATATTTAATTTTAAAAGAGAGAACACAAGAATAGACAGATTTAAATCTCTATATAAACAAAAATATATATAAAAATCCATCATCCACCACGTTTAACAAACAATCATTCATATTAAAAGAAAATGATAAACTACAATATTTGAAATAATTTAAGAAACATAATAAAAAATAAAATAATTTGAAAACGAACCTACCTCTTTCTTTCCTTCTTTCTCCTAAAAACCGAATCTTCAAACAAAAACATCGTCATATTCCTTTGTCTTACTTCCATTTCAATTGTGTTACTCTCTATTTCTTGTTATTAATTAATCAATTATTATTATTATCGATTAGAATTAAAAATGTGGGAATCATTTATCTCATGTTAGTTAGAATTTAGATGAAGAAGTCATTTAAAGACCAACCTACCAACCCATATAATATTCATTTTGTGTATGATTGTACAATAAATAAGAGTTAGAATCATCATAGAGTTCATTACAAAGAAGAAAAATAAAAAAAAAATGGATCAAAGAGAGTTTGAAATTGAACCAAATTCCGATCCTAACTCATCAACAACTCATGTTTATCATCTTGCTCTGGATATTGGAGGTAACTTTCTTGTTTTTCTTTCTGGGGTGTACTTTTTATGTGATAAAGTTTAAATCTTTATTCCATTTTCACTGTTAGTAGTAGTAGTAATAATGTTTGTTAGTATTGTTATTGATTGAATTGAACACTTTTCCAATATTCTGATCAATTTGCATATCATGAATGAATGTAGAAGATTACCCACTTTTGATGGAGATTGGTGGTTTTTGCTTTTAGTTTAGTTTTAGAATTAGGCTGCTTTTGGATGACCAACTTATTTAAACGTTTATTAAATATGATTAGTGCTTAAGTATAAGTTAATGAACTTTAAATAAAGTCCAATCCTTGAGTTGAACCTTAGTTCGAATGCTAGCCGAAACAATCATCGGCCAGACTTTACACACCTGGATTACTGGAGGGTTAAGATAAAAAAAAAATATATATGTCATTGATATAATAAAAGAGGAATGCAGTTAAGCTGTTTGCATGTAAGATGTAAGCTATTTTCATAATCTATACTAGAGTGCTTACTGAAACAAGCCAAAAAATAACTTATGGCATAGGCCATAAGCTATTTTCGTAAGCTCTCTCAGACAATTACATAAACACTTATATCATAGGATAAGCCAATATAAGGTGTAAACAAGCTCTTTCAAATGCTCTCTTGGTAATTTCTCAACAATAGGAGTGAGAATGATGCTAGCACTTGCGATCAACAATAGGAGTGGGAGTGATGCTAGCACTTGATAAAATTTTCAAACTTATAGAAGGATTACGGTTCAACGGGATAACTGATACATATAACTGAATCCGCCTAATTGGATAAGGTTGTTGTTCTTGATATGATCATGGTTTTCTTTACGAAGGTTGAAGTGATCATGATTATGTAGTTGAATTGCTATCACTTAGGTCGGTCTAAGTTTCTTGTTGAGAATGGGTTGTGGGGTTGACACCGGGACTTGTTAATATCTACAGACTTTTGATATAAAAAAAAATGGGGATTTTTTCTTCGGATTTTGTCAGAATTCTGGAGGTCAAGCTCTCTCTGTTAGATGTTTTGAGAATTTGATTAATCGGAGGACTGCTAAGTTAAATTTTAGAACCATTTACTGCTATAATAATGCCTTTGATTCTCTTGTATTGTATATAGGAGATTAAATTAACACTAAGGATTCTAAGATAATGTTATTGTATTTTGACAGTGAGAAGCATTCTTAGACTAGAAAACCGTAGGTAGAGTAAGACTACCATTGTGATTGTGTCCCACATTTCGAATATTGAACTCAAATGATGTGTGGCATCTCTGAGCAGTGATCGTTGCTATGACAACCTTTCACAAACTATCTCAATCTAGTGAGGAAATGTAGACACCTCTCACCATGCGATTCTGTTTTGTTAGGTTGAGTAAAACCCAATCCAAATTCTAAATTCTAAGAATTATTTTGCAATGTAAAGTGTTTGTTTGGCTTTTGATGAGTACAATATTACTTTGGTTTCTTGGTGGTTTGTAATGTTCTCTATCTGTTGATAGGATCTCTTAACAAATTAGTATACTTCACAAAAGATGATGATCATTTTGTGGACGGTGAGGCAGAGATATCTCCTAGAAAGACTTCAGAGAAATCTAAAGGCAGTAGGAACCATCCTGTTCTTAAAGGAAAGCTCAATTTTAAGAAGTTTGAAACAAGCAAGATAAATGATTGTATAGATTTTATCAAGACCATGAAACTTCATCTTGGAGGTGTGTGCAGAATTTTGTTTCTTCATTGTTGCAAATCCTGATACTTGATAGTGTTTGTCCCATCACATTGTAATGAAATATTCTGAAGCATGTGACCACATTCTTATTACTGTCCTTCTTTTTACGTCTATTAATTGTAACTGGTGATGAATTCAGGTAGTCGGCAGCAAGAAAATCCTGGAAGTCAACCAATATCTATTAAGGTAATTAAAATTTAAAAGTTTGAACTTATTATATTATGAACCATTTGTTTCTGTTGCCCTTATGCTTCTGCAGATAGGTGTTTTCAGAAAATATAATAGATTCTATCTAAATCTAAATAAGTTACCAATTTGAGTCCCTCTGCTATGATCTGAAGCAATTTCTATTCCTTAGCTATTGAATTTGTGTCCTGGTCAGCATACATATATTCCTAGAAGCTTAGTAAAAATCAAAGAGTATTAATATTAATTTCAGAAAGTAAATATGTGCACAATCACATGCACATGCACATGTAGAAGTTTGGAGAGACATTTGAAATGAAAACTGTTCCATTCAATAAAATGTAATGTATGTTTAGTATTGAAAGGTCACGGGTTCAAGTCCTGGAAACAGCCTCTTGTGTAAAACAGGGTAAGGCTGCGTACAATACACCAAATGGTGGGACCCCTTCCCGGACCCTGCATATGCGGGAGCTCTAGTGCACCGGGTTGCCCTTTATGTTTAGTATTGAAGCACTTGGATCTTTGTTATATACTTCTTAATGAAAACTATTGGTGTGAAGGCCACAGGTGGTGGTTCATACAAATATGCAGATCCCTTCAAAGAAAGGCTAGGGATAAATCTTGACAAGGAAGATGAAATGGATTGTCTTGTTGCAGGAGCAAATTTTCTTCTCGAGGTAGAATCCTACTAACATACTAATTCTGCTAGTTTATTGTTATAAACCAAATAATAACCCATATTTAAACATCAAATAAATGACCATGTGGTTCATATCCATTTTTCTGCCATTCGTGCAATAAATATTCTTTGATGTCCCCAAAGTTTAGCACATATGTTGCGATCCCACATTGATTAGTTTTATGGCCATAATAGTGCTTATAAGATTTGGTAGTTATTTGTGTATTCCTTCTTATGCACTTTGAGAATTCGCAATACAGGATCTAATCTCTGTCTTGTTCTTCTTTCTATAGGTAGTCGACCAAGAAGCCTATACCTATATGGGTGATCAACGGCAATTTGTGCAGATAGACCAAAATGATCTGTATCCATATCTTCTTGTTAATATCGGGTCTGGTGTTAGCATGATCAAGGTTGTTATTATTCAAGATACATAATTTCTATATTCTTCCAATTCTGAATATTTTTATATTTTTTAAGAGCATTGCTACGTTTTACGAATGATTGATCACCGAAATGCAAGAAACAAGGCATGGCGGCATCATCGCATTTATTATAACAAATATAAATTTAAAATTTAAATTATATATAGTAGTTTTTCACACAATACAAAGGTTCTTGCTATTCTTCGGCAATCGATTTCGTAAGAATAAGCTTTTCCCATTTTTTAAACACTAGAAAATCTCTTAATGTTTTCAATTCATATAGGTGGAAGGAAATGGAAAGTTTGAGCGAGTTAGTGGAACGAGTATAGGTGGAGGCACTTTCTGGGGTTTAGGAAAGCTTTTAACTCAATGCAAGAGGTTATTTATTACTTATTTATTTTTGGGACATTCATTATGGGTTCTATATAGACTCACAGGATTAACATCAATGCACTTTGTGGTTCAGCTTTGATGAGTTGCTGGAATTAAGTTATCAGGGCAACAACAAAGAGGTAGATATGCTTGTTGGAGATATTTATGGTGGAATGGACTATGCAAAGGTATGACTCGTGAAAGTTTATGTCACTTTTCCTGATCAATATGATAATACATTTACTCTAAACGTTTTAAATGGAGATCAGCATTATCTTAGGGCTATTCGGTTTGCTGATATATATTTTTCTTTCATTGATAACAGATTGGTCTTTCATCTACTGCAATAGCGTCTAGTTTTGGAAAGGCAATGTCTGATAAAAAGGAGCGAGAAAATTACAGACCCGAAGATATGGCTCGATCTCTTCTAAGAATGATTTCAAATAATATTGGACAGGTCAGTTTTGTACTGTGGATTTGTAAACGCTACTGTGCACTACTCAATATTATTAAGTAATTCTTTATCATAAGCATATCCATTCGTACAATGTATCTACTGAAGTAAAACCTTTTTGCATGTCTCGATATATGCAATTTGGTTTTATTTTTTGCAATGATCTTCTTTGGGCCTTTCTATGTTTATAATGGTTGGTTAGTGGAGGATATCTCTTGTTCGCCCTATTTGTTTCTTCTCTGTATTCCTTCTCATTAGCAATTTTAAAAAAAATTTAGTGGAACATTCTTAGTTGCTAAATAAAAGAAGGAAGCCAAAATGCTACTTTGCATGTTATTAATATTTGTTTGATGGGAAAACTAGAATATTGTTGTATGCACAAAGACAGATCAAAGCTATTTTGCACTGATTTCAGTATATAGAGGCAGAGTTAAATATGATTGTGGGTATGAGCTTTTACATACATATGCATGGTTAGATATTAGCGTTTGGCATAACCAAAAAAGACATTAGTGTTTGGAGACTTATTTTATTAGTGAATCTTCTTGGGCTGCTCTAGTGTATTTATCCTATACTAGGCGCCAGTTCTTTGTATCTAAGAGGACATTCTGACCTCTCTCTTCCTGTCATTCTTTAACCTAATATCTACATAATGAAAACATTCAACATTACATCAGATACTGTTATGAAGCGAAGAAAAAGGAATGGGAAACTGCTAGAGAAGATAAAAAAGAAAACAATTGTTATTAAAATTGAACAGAAAATGGAAAATTATAATTCTCTCCAATGGTTTCCTCTTCACAAAGGATTACTTCTTTCACAGTAAACTATTCGATTGCAGAGTTAAATTCTTATATTCTAATGTCCTCCTATTTATATATTTATCGTGCAATATTTAAGTCACTTTAAGCGGGAAATGAATTTTGGCGCTTATTTGTTTTGCTATGTTGTTTGCTTTCAGATCTCTTACTTAAATGCCCTTCGTTTTGGGCTGAAGAGGATATTTTTTGGTGGATTTTTTATTCAGAGGCATCCTTTTACAATGGATACACTATCTGTTGCTGTTAATTTCTGGTAAGTGACAAAGAAGATCCTCTGTTCATCAACTGCCAATTTGGTGCTTCATAACTAATATGGATTATGTTGTGGGACATAGCCTTATATCTCTTACCAATAACAGCTCATTTGAAATTGTTTCTGTCCCTTGCAACATTCACAAAAACTTTTGGTTCTATAGGACCAAAACAATACTAGTTGAACATTATTGTTCTTATTGAACACAAAAGACAGCCTTTAGGAAGTCACCAACAAACATGACCACGATCAGGCTACGTCTGAGACTTCTCAGGCTCTTCCATGTTCGACAAAAAAAATTATATTTAGAATCATAAAATATATATGATTACAACTTTCATCTATAAAATGCAAGTATTTTATGTCTTTTCATCAATAAAAGCCAGCATTTATCTACGCTGGCATCAATTTTACAACATGCAACTGCAAATGCTTAACTACAATTTTAGCACATTCCTAAGGGTTGGCAGGGAGCAAATTAGGGTTTGAATGAGTGAGTTTGGATTTGTGCGCTAAAATTTAGAATGTAAAACTCTCATTGTTTTGCTATATTGCATGGAAAGTTTGAAAGGATTTCTAAGCCCACTTGACACTTGCATAAACTAGTGAATCTTTGTTTATTTTTTAGGTCTAAAGGTGAGGCGAAAGCAATGTTCTTGCGGCATGAAGGGTTTCTTGGAGCTGTAGGTGCCTTCATGAGTTCCGATAAACATGGCCTCAAAGAATTATTGGTCAAGCAAGAGGCCCAACAAAGTCCAACCAAGTTATCTTTCGCTGTTGATAAGATGCATGGTCAACTAGATGGTGAATTAATTGGTGATGAAAGTATTGAGTGTAGTGTGTACGCGGCTTAGATGATGTTACTGGTAGTTTTTTGCATGATTTGTTGTTGTAACTGAATTTGATTATGCAAAATAGTTGTTATACCTTCTTTGAAGATTTGTAATAGGTACCAGAAATGTAATAGAAAAATAGAGACCACTTGTTTACATCAATGAAAATAACACTGACTTGTTTCAACACTATAACATTATGAAAATTATAAAATTATAAATCAGAATCCTTTAAAGTGAACCGAACATCTATGGAGCAATCCTTTCAAATTATAAGAATATACATGCTGTAGCACTCAATTGAAAGCTTCTACGTTCGGAAGCAAATAGCCAAGATAAGACAAAAAGGTAAGGGGAAGGAGAATAACCATAATTTTTGTCCTGGTGAGTGGTGACTCATGCACAAGATAAAATCACACATTAAAGATTATTATCCATATCACATTATCTAAAAATTCAAATTATTTTGTTTAACTGACAAGACATATTAAAACTAACATCACAAGCATATGGCTATAACCAGTAATCACCAAAATAAAACAAGCAGATCTCAGGCTTTGGTGCAGACATCTCCATCACAAACCCATCCATCTTTGGGCTTCTCTTCTTCCTTGGCAGCTTTTTGTGCCTCTATTTCTTTTATTCTCTCCTCAGTGAAAGGATAAGCATCTGCCCCATAGAGCCCAACCAGATCTCGAGCCTCTTTCGTGACAGTCTGGCCACTTGGTCCGATCGCCACGAGCTTAGGAATGCCAGCTACCTTGAATTTGCGACTTAGAAATTCTTTTCTCGAGTCACCAAAGGGAAGTGCCAGCCATGGCATTTCCGCAAAGAATTCATCAAAGGAGTCTTGATCCCTGTCACTGGAGATGAAAACCACTTCAAGTGCATCACTGTCTTGTGTCTTGATCTTAAGGTATGCATCAATGAGTTTTGGAAGAAACTCACGGCATGGAGGACACCAGTGGGCTGAGAAGTAGAGGAGGACGGTCTTCCCCTTTAATTCTGACACCTTAATCTGCAATGCAGATAAATGCTGACTTGTTAATAACGAATTAAAAAGAGGGAGTGATGGGGAATCACTCAACATAATCCAATACATCGATATTTATATTATAAGAAATATTACCTTCTTCCCATCTTTCTCAATGACAAAATCTTGATCGCCCGACACCAAAACTGACTCAAGTGTTTGAGATGACTCCTTGGCCTTTGCTATTTCATCGAGTTCAGAAAACTTTTCAGGAGTGAATGGATATGCGTCTATCCCATGATCCTCAATGGCATCAGCGGCATTAGGATGAAGAGTTTTACCATCTGGCCCAATAACAACAAAGGAGGGGAGTGTTGATAGCTCAAAGTACTTAACTAGTTTCAAACAAGTTTTGTCCTTGAGAGGCAAGGATAACCAAGGCACGCTTTCTAATTCTTTCTTGAATGATTCTTCCTCATCATCTAAGGGTATAAACACGACCTCAAAGTTCTCCCCATTTTCCTTCAGCTTTTTGTAAACCTCCTTAAGCTTTTGATTAAATAGCACGCATGGTTTGTATGAAGTTGTAAAGAAATGTAAACCAACTGTCTTTCCCTCAATCTCAGAGATAGGTATCTGTTGTGCACATGAAAGGAAAAGTCAGATTGGTAAACAAACCACATGATCTGTGGAAAACAAACAAATAATAACTAAAGGAACCTGCTATATCATACTGAGTTAAGTTATTAGCTTACTTCATTTCTATCGGATGATATCACAAAGTCACGGGAATTAGAGACCAATATCGATCTCAAGGACTGGTTCCTCTTAGCTTCCTCTTCTTTATCTTTCAACTCTTGAACCCTTTTTGATGTGAAAGGGTATCCTTCAGTTCCATATTCACGGATAATGTGAACTCCATCTTCAGTAACAACTTTTCCAGTATCATCAAGCAATGCAAGATGAGGAATGCCCTTTACATGACACAATTCTTTAAGGCGATTGCGTGTCTCTGAATCAGAAAACGGGATAGCCAGCCATGGCATCTTGGAAAAGTAGTTCTTAAAGGTCTCATCATCTTTATCACGCGAGACAAAAACAACCTCAAAGTCACCCTTGGGAGAGAGTTCATTGTACACCTCCACCAACGTTGGAGTGAATCCTCGACACGGACCACACCACGACGCTGAAAAATAAAAACCAAGTTTCTTTCCCTTCAAGCTATCAATTTTAACCTGGGAATTTCAAAATATAAGAAATAGCACCACAATATTCCATTGGTATAAGTACAAATAAAACTACCACTTCAAACAACGATCAATAACAAAAACCCTAACCACGAGAAAACATAATTCATTGAACAGAACGCTAGATTCAACCACATGCAAACTTAGTCAACATAAGTTGATGCAATATCTTTACTCAAACAAAATGAATCACAACTACTTTTATCAGCTTAAATTGTTTTTCCAATTTTAACCGGTAAAATTAAAACCTATGAAGCACAGATACGTACACACACGGACACACCAACACCGTGACAAAATCACAACTCAGTGTAATTATACGTGTAGGACACGTGTCGTGTCGGATGACACCGGACACAAACATAACGACGCCATAATTCAGTGTAATTATACATTGTCCGTGCTTCATATATTAAAACATATATTTCTTCCACATGAAATAGAGGATTCAGTGATAATTTTTTACCTGATCGCCGGTGTTTCGAAGAAGAAAGTCTCTATCGGGAGAAGAGAGGAGAGAGTGAAGATCGTGAGTGACGTTAACAACAGAATCAGCCATAGCTATTGGTGGAGAGTGACTGACTAAACAAGAATAATGTAGGACTAGAAGAACAGAGGACGACTTATTTATAGTTGTGTCCCTCGTATCAACTATTTTTTTTTTCAAATTCAATAAATAATTTATGTATGTGAATCGTTTTATGGATCAGATACATACATACATCAGTAAATAATAAATATTTGTTATTATGGCCAAGATTCAAACGTACTCCAACAAATTATCTTTTTCTTAAATTCATAAACCGGTCATTTAATAAAATTTAAAACTAATTTTCCTATATTTATAAAAAAAAAAAAAAAATTGTTATCATCACAACAATTTCATATTTAACGCAGTTATTAACTTTAATTTTTAGTTTATCCCAATGACAAATTCAGAAATGTTGACTTGCAGAGGGCAAGATTTTATATGATAAATATTTATAGAAAATTTTTAGCAATACAAAATTGATATAATAATAACATCATTATCATTGAGCAAAATACTCGAGATTATGATCACTATCTTGAAGGTGAGAAAAACACAAGAAGGATGGTTGAATTGTGTTTTGTTTTTCTTCGTTTCTCTTACTGATGTCACAGTTCAGAAACAGATAACAATCAGCTTCTGAAGTAGTGATCAGAAACTAAATGTGCAGCGGATAAAAACAGAGTAAGAGAGAGAGAAGAAAGACACAATGCAATTATACAGGTTCCTTCCACAAACCGGAAGTAGTTCTGGCCCCCTTGCACTTCCAAAGAGAGTTCACTAAAATGTAATCTCAAATTACAAGTACTCAAGCCCACAAGCAAGAGATTTCTTATGCTGAAGCACACAAGCAAGAGACTTTCCTATGCTCTAGTACAACTACAAGAGACTTACAATCAAACAAAATTACAAAGAAATATGTTTGAGTTTGAACACTTGATATACAATCAGTGGTGTTCACAATACAAAACAGAAATAGACTCTTAATACTATAGAATTTCTAAAATGTGAGTTTTGCTAAGAAATTCTAAGTAACAATGAAAACAGAACAATAACAGAGTATGAACTTTGAATTGTTGAGAGTCTAGCTTTGTGTGTCTATATACGTTGTGGATTCTTGTATTGCTTGTATATCAGTTGTAATGTGTTATCCAACTGGTAGGTCTTCACTCCTTTATATAGTGGTGTGAAGAGATACGTTGGAACCTTGACAGCAATACAAAAAGAGTCGTTTGAAACTTGTTGATAATCACCAATGATTCTATGCCTGATATGGTTATTGTCCTATAAAGGATCAATT
>Ga0315915_1006701_pt1 | contig 14003 bp, 14 predicted proteins | sample MpolbnodulesMG_FD_207738 | JGI IMG/M metagenome (GOLD analysis project Ga0315915, IMG submission 207738) | Medicago polymorpha root nodule microbial communities from Los Angeles, California, United States - branched nodules | ecosystem: Host-associated > Plants > Roots > Nodule | place: USA... | reverse complement strand
AATCTTCACCAATTTTTGGACAAATGTATAACTGATTACAAAGGAAATGAAGATGTAGATGAATCTCGTTATTGCCTGCTAAAAGAACTAATGAAGGAAAGATTGGGAAAGGGGGAAATGATTGATGAGAAGTATATCAGAGACACTGCGGTCAATCTCTTCGCTGCAGGAAATGGAACAATTAGTTCAGGTCTATGTTGGTTCTTTTGGCTTGTTTCAACTCATCCTATTGTGGAAGCTAAAATAATTCAAGAGATAAAAGATAACTGCCTATCACAAGAGGAGAATTTGATCAGTAATTTAAATGTTGAAAAAATTGATAAGCTTGTTTACCTTCATGCAGCTATATGTGAAACCTTGAGGCTTTATCCTCCTATACCATTTGAGCACAAGTGTGCAGTTAATTCTGATATACTACCTAGTGGACACCATGTTAGTCCAAAAACAAAGGTGATATACTCTTTGTATGCAATGGGAAGGATGGAACATGTATGGGGTGAGGATTGTTTGGAGTTTAAGCCTGAGAGATGGATATCAGATAGAGGACAGATTATACATGTACCTTCTTACAAGTTCATAGCATTCAATGCAGGTCCTAGAAGTTGTCTTGGGAAAGATATTAGCTTTATTCAAATGAAAATGGTTGCAGCTTCTGTATTATGGAAGTTTCGCATACATGTGGTGGAAGGTCAGTCTGTTACTCCTAGGGTTTCGGTGGTTCTTCGAGTGGAAGGCTTTAAGGTCAATGTCAGTAAAAGGTGCATTTGATATAAGCATTATAAGCTGTGTGGAGTTACGAACTTATTTCCATATGTCTGTATGTCATGGTTAAATTATGTTATGGTGAGATTATGTAATTTTCTATTTGTGATTGTTGTTAGCAAATGGATGCGTGTCTTTTATATGTTTGTGTGAAATAAGGGTCACCCTTTGTTAGTTTGTTTCTAATTATTGTTATCTTGTGGCAGAGAACTCCTTCAATGAAATAAAGTAGTCTTCGTTTAAAAATTTCTATGAATCCTTCTTCTCCTCAATGAATTTGATAAAAATTCTTTCAATTTTACAATTTGGAAATGTGAATGCAATTTAAAATTGTGACGCGGTGAAAGTTTTAGAATTATGTTGAAGTTCTGAAGCATTGTTATCCAGTTAGTAAATATAACTAGCTTAGATACACTCTGCACGTGGTAAGTGTCAAATGAACGTTAACGTATCTCTATAAATCATGAAAAAACCCCACTTCTTGTTAGTAAGTTAGAACCAAATTTGTATTCGTTTCCTTGAACATTTATTCTATTTCCGACACAAAGTGCAATTAATTAAAGAATAGGAAAGAGAGGTGCAAGCAAAGATCATAAACGAAACTCATCAAGCTCTTCGCCCAGCGAGCCATACTACTTGCCCTTTAAAACAAGTTGGAGACCAAAGGGCCTTAAATAGGGGAATTTCGTCCAGTAAAGGATAATGCTCACCCAAGGAGAAATAGTGATCTAAAAGCCCACTTGAATGAGGTTGCAGTTCGCCCAACGAAGAAGATAACGCTCCCTCCCCTTGTGCGATGGTGATCTTAAGCCCCCACTTGGCTGATGTGGCAGAACCTTATGGGTAGAGAAATAGTTGTTCTCACAACGATTTGTTTACTCACCCGACAAAGATCCAAGTGATGAACCTATAAATACAGATTTTCAGCTTAATTCTTAGTGATTCTCACTTAATAGGAAAGTTTAAGAAGGACAAGGATTATAGATCAAGCTGGTTCATGCAACATCTCATCATCCTTTCATATGTCTTGTAAGTTAAACATTATGTTTAAAGACTATGTACCGCAGATGACCATATAACCCATTAAATTAGGGCCATTAAAAAATTTACCGAGGACACATGTAAATCTGTTTGACATTGATTTTAATATAATAGTAGTAGATATCTAATTGATCCACTTTTTGAGAAACAAAAACAAAAGCAAAATTATCATTTTTCAACTATAACCGTATATCCTTTCAAAAAAACTATAACCGTGTATGTATCACTAATTTCCATGTAGCCTATTAAATTAAGGCCATTAAAAAATTGACCGTGGACACATTAGTAAATATGTTAAACATTAATACAGTATAGTGGTAGATTTAATATACTGTTGGATACATGATCAAGAAATGGTAATAGGCAATTCTCTAGCTTCTTTTGAATGTTTTGTTGAAGGGATGTCTTAAAACTTTTCCTTTTGAGCAATGAATGAAGTAGTGTCCTCTCTTGTTTCCAATCATTGGAATCCAAACTTATAAGACTAATACCAAGAACTTCAAAAATTTCAGGGAAATCAGATCCTCTCCCATAATTGATGAAATTCTTGCTAGTAATGTGGTGCACATTCATGGGATCACTGGTGAGCGTAAAGTTGGCAATGTTTGTGAGAGGTAAATTCTTGCTATTGCTGGGTGATTATCATGTCTGTTTCATTTGAAGTGTTACATTCTATATGTTATATTGAACCTGAATTTCATGTATTTGATTGATATTTTTATCATGCAGGTCCTTGAATATTTTTTTCACAAACCCAATATGGGTTCCCGTGACTTGAATGCAGGTCGTTATTCTTATATTTTTCATCTTTTGGACTATTTTATAATTCAATTCGGATTGAAAGAAAACCGATAAGTAGAGAACATAAGAACAAAATGATTGATCATGAAATTCAGCCAATCATTCTTATGTATCCGACAATACAGTGGCTGCAGTAGTTTTTCTTTTAGGCACTTGCTTCCCTATGCTCCGCTCAAGCTTCTGCCCGCTGCATATATAAGTGAATAAAGCTATAGTACACACTATCCATGCTTAAAACAAGCTAACCATTATCCGTTTTTGCTGATGTTACCACAAACCATATATCCATGCTCGAGTCCATTGTCAATTATGCTTGACATTCTATATTTTGATTCTAGACACATACTCAAGCAGAAAGAAAATTTTTGGAGGAAAAGAAAGAAGCTTTAAGGAAGGCTGCCTCTGAGAGTAGGTTAGCAGGCTCAACTTTGGAAGAAAAGTTAGAAAAACTGAATTCTACTAAACCTCAATCATTTGGGACTATACATGCTGTAAGTCTCTTGCTTCTTTTCTACATATCATAAACAGAAAATTTAGTTACATCTTTCAATAACATCCATGATCTTTCAGAAAGATCATGTATGTTATTAAAAGATGTAATTTCATTTTGAAATTTAAATTTGTTCCACTGTAATACAGAAATAGATTACATCTGGCATTTATATAGTACTTTTAAGAATACTACTCCAAATATTGTCGATTCATATTTGCAGTTACATTAGTTCATTAATTTTTATCAAGGCTAATATGAAATTTTGATTTGATGAAATGGCTAATGAAGTATCTAACGAAGCAGCCGGTATAGTTGGATTTTGGAAAGTTGTCATCCTTGCTCTAATTATGGTTATAGTTTTACCAAATATCTTATAGATATATTCAGTTCATTGTTGTCAATAACAAATTACAAAAAATATATATATATATATAGTTTGTCAGATTCTGTTACGCTTCAATGTTATAGTGCCGCTATGCCTCTATTTGACAACATTTAACGATTTGTTCGAATTCCACTATGATGTAGCTGTGAAGTGCCGCTATTTAACAACACCGATTTAGTTAATATATATAATATTTGTATCATTGTTACAAGACTAAGAATTTTCATGATAGGTATGCAATCCATCGATCCAGTTTATGATTTATGAGAGTTCATTAAAGCATCTACGGGCAAAACGCTCTGCAAAGAAGCAAGGGGATATAAGTGTAACTGCCTTAGAGGTATAGAATACATTTAAATACAAGTGGAAATCATGTGTTAGGAGAACATTTTAATTTGTTCGATGTCACTTGTCTGTATATTTTTCTTGTTGTGTATATCAGTAAGAATCCTCTTGTGATTCAAAAAGATCTTTCTGGTGGGAGCAATTGCAAAACTTGGAGCTACTGTCTCAACATTACCTGATGACATCTTGTCATCATGTAATTTTTATTGTAAAATCATGGTTTTTGGAGTTCACAAGCAAGCTTAAACAACAAGGAAAACAGGAAAAATTGAAGAAAAAGAAAGAAGTAAAATCGTGTCACGTTTGCTGATAACCGTGTTACGATTTGAAGCTCAAGAAACACACATTCGACATTGGTGAAATCGGGACACGACAGGCTCTTCGTGTCACGATTTAGGTCATATATCTTTGACCCATGGGCTTTGAAAGAAGGAATCGTGACACGATTCACTTAAAACGTGTCACGATTGTGAACCAATTTTGCCTATTTAAACTGATTTCAGTGCAGAAAAAAAGGGTTACAATTTTGAGAGAGCAAAAGTGTGATTTTGAGACCAGAAGACTGGTAGGAGGGCGATTTCTTTAACCTTTTAACAGTTCATGTATGTTTTGATTCTTATATTAATTATGTTATTCGTAAACTCAATTATGAGTAGTTAAATCTCTTAGAGATTAGGTCTGAGATGATTATGATGTAACCCTAATTGAACCATATTGTTGTGAAACTCTATTATTATGATTATCTATCTAGTTTTATTCAATTCAATATTGTTCTTAATGTTTTTTATATCTTGAGCAAATGTAAACATGTTTTATTGAGAATGAATGACTACTAACCATAACTTTCAACTTAGACCAAATTGAATTGTTCGAATAAACAGGGTTAGTCTAGGAATGGATAATCGTTTATTTGTGATATTAGGTTAACGTTCTTAAAACCTTCAAAGAATATTAGCTCACCTAAGGAATTAGAGACTGTAATCTGAGAAGAGGGTCCTAAGTCAAGGGATTGATTAGGGCTATTTTAGTTAACTATCGTAAAACTAGAAAAGTAATCATAAGAAGTAGGTGCAGTGTAGCAATCAGGGGAACTCAGAGGATTCAAAAGACCTAGTCTCATCTCTCTCTATATTTTCTAATCAAATCTTTATTTTATGTTATTAAATTTTATGCAATCAACTCAAATCTACTGGCTAGGGAAAACTAAATAAACTTTACACGTCCTATTTAACAACGCTATTGTTTACTTGAGATTAATAGGGTTCTCGTGGAAACGAACTTTATTATATTACTTCAATAGTTTTTACAACACTTGCTAGATGTCTATCAATACCCATTGCTAGTTGTCAAGGTAAGTTCATATATGGTTTCTTCATTTCCTTGTCGTTATTGTAAAAATGATAAAACCTTATTCAGATATCTCAATATTGGTCCAATTATAACATCTCATGTAAACAGTTTTTAAAGTTTTTTTTCCGGTGGATTTGTCTCGTCTGAAGTGAGGGGAACTGAGTAGTTGTAGTCATCAATTCTTGATATTATTGTAGATATGTATGCATATATATTCATAAACTCGATCGTTATTTTTTTGAATTAATTCACTTTTCCTTCTAAATTGAATGCCTCATTTTCAGCTTCTTAGATTTTGGACTATTGTATAACATTCATTTTCAATGCAATTAGAGTTTTCTCTCTCTGCCAGTCCCACTTCTGGTTTTTATACCCTGGATGCAAGTGACTATTCAGTATGCAAATGCTTTACCAGACTTGCATGAACTCGTAACAGCATCAAGCTATGGGTTCAGTTTGTTGAAATCCTATTTCCTTCTCTTGTTTACGATGGAACGGAAAAGAACAGACAAAATCACTCTATAAGTTGTGACCAAAAGCGAACGGTAGGAAATCCACTGGTGATGCTAATGTGCAGGAGTTTTTTTCAATATTTGGTAGACTCTTCTGAGTCTACAAGTCAAGTATACAATCCAAGTTTACTTAGGCAGAACGGGTGTATCAAGAATATCTACTTTGACAACCTTGTCTGTTATAGTCTTTTGTGCAGTAGTAAGTATCATTTAGATACACCGTTAACTCTTGTATATGCTAATTGACTCTTATCGCTTCATGTTTCGTTTCTTGCAGTCAAGGCTTTAAGCAAAACAGGAGATTGGTGGAAATAACTCATTAAGATACTCAGGTTTGATTTAAAATAACATACTTTCCTTTGGATTTTTATATATTTTTTCACTAAGCTCCCTGTCCTTGAAGATATAAAGTTGTGAAATTATTACCATTGTACCTTGAACTTCCTTAAGATACTTTCAAGCTTGTTAAAGAATGTTCAATGTACATAAAAGGGTAACAAAATAGGAGACACAATGGTTTACTTTATTTTAAAATTTAATTTTCCTTTTTAATTGTTTTTTTTGTGGTGTCCGGGCTGGTTCGAACCCCGGACCTTGCATATATTATGCATTGTCCTTATCATCTGAGTTAAACTCACGAAGACCTTTTTAATGGTTTTTATTATACTTCATTGTTGCTTGAAATTTTTTTAATTTATTATCACAACGGAGGGATCTCATTAGGAAGAGAGTTTAAAGTTTTGTTTCCTGATTTATGTTAAGAGTCCCTGACAGCCTGAAAATGTAGTTATGTAAGTTAGAACAATCTTCACCTTAGAAGTCGTATCTGTAAGGTTTGAGTTAGGCCCAACTGAAATTCTAAGATGTGGTCAAACCATTCTAGCAAGGTAGACAAAATCACGATCCAATTCGTACGATCGTACGAGTTTGTGATCTCACAACCCCCCGCCGTGCCTGAACGTCGCCGGAATCGTGATCTGACGGGAGCGGCCGGAATCACCGCAAAAACGCGTGGAAGCGGTGGAATCGAGTGTCTCGGCCGATTATGTGCGCCTTCCTCACAACTCCGGGTTCATAGGTCGGGTACGCGACCAGGTAACTTAAAAAACAAAAAAAACGTTTTCTTTAAGTATTTTGTATTTCTGACTTTTTGTAACGTTTTTGCTCAATAATTAACAATAATTATTCCAATTAATTGCCGAAAACTTTCCCAATACACCTACTAATCCCATTAATAGTCAAGTTTTTTTTTTTTACTAAATTAATTGCCAGTTTATTAATATGTCGTTTTGCTTTTTTTTTCCTTGGTTGTTTTGGGTTTTGTTTTTCTATACTGCAAAATTCTATATCAGTACGGAAGCGTAGAGTTAGCAAGCGCTAAACCTAGATAGAAAAGAACAAGTTTGCAAGCAACAAACTTGTGAAAATAGGGTTGCAAGTGACAAACCTATCAAAATAAGGGTTTCCAGAATCCACCAGAATTGAGAGAAAAGTCTCGAATATTATTAATGAATAAAAAGTGTGCATCTTAGGCTACATAAGTTCTGCTTCTATAGTGAAAGAAATAACAAACCCATGAGCCAAAATAAAATAAAACCAAATAATAATAGAAAGTTCTAGAAAATTACTAATATTTGGCTAAATAATAAATACTACTAAATTACTAATAAAACCCTTCTGCATCATTCTCCTCCACCTCTGAAGAACTCGACCCCGAGTTCTCATTTTGATAAAGAGCTTCCCATGCATGTTGAATCCTCCAATGAACAAGAGACCATCCTCCTGGATTCCATTGAAAAAATATAGTAGCATGCTGATTAGTTTCTAGATTCTTCATTTTAGCCGCGACTTTATTTGTGGTACTAGATGACAAATCTGTGAGTGGTGTGAATTTTTGTAAAGTAATATAATTAAAAGTATTCCAAAATTCTTCATTTCTGTCTCCAAAAATATTCCTGTTTTAATACCTTTTATTAGTAAGTATATAATAATAATTTTTTGACAATACAATTTATTTGTTTATTGATTAAGTAATTGAGGTATTTTGAAGTGTTTTTCCACTTATATAATTTATTTTTAATTTTTATGTGTTATGAATTTGTGAATCTATATTATTTTAATTGTGATTTGAGTTTTTTACACTTAATTATGTTGGTTTATATGCACATATATACAAATATACATGAATTTGTAAGATTGGTAGGATCTTACGATTCGTGTTACGATCCTCCGATTCACGATCTTGTAACCCTTCCCCAATTTTGCATAGGATCTCGAGTGGTGGGAGTCCTCATCTTACAAGCCGATTTTGTAAGGGTACAAATAGGCCAAACCCAAATTTGTGTGTGGAACCCCCATGAATCCAGGAAATGACAATATTTCCATCCAATATTCATTTTTTGGGATCAAGAGATCGTAGTCCTTCTACTGGTCAAGCTTTTTCTTCCTTTCCTTGGATTCATATTTCATTACAGTTTTACATTTGTAGGACTTATTTTTTGTTAGCTGAAATTATGGTATCTGAAAATGTTTTCGCAATATTGTTGACTGCGCTGCAGAGAACATAGACAATGTCCTTGAGAACCTCTGAACCATTTTTTTAGTTTTATGTGATTCTTTTCATTTTTGAAAACATTTACTTGGTCTAGAGCCAACTTTATTATTTTTTCAAAGCATATATACCTTCCAAAAATTAAAGTTTGTTTAGCATGCTTATTGAAGATATAAAATGACTTGGAAACATGATGTGGATTTACTATGCCCTTAAAGCCAAGGAAACTTTAACTCAACAAAATTTCCACTCCCTTTTTCATGCGTTTCATGCTAAAATTTTGCTTATAATCTGCATATTATCTACTATTATAGTCGAGGTTTTAAATGACAGTGATCCATGATATTGTGGAAATTGCAGACAGACGCGATTGATATGGCCTCATTGACAATTCAGGTACGGATGCATATGCATAATAAAACTTTGATGTTGTCAACCATGTCACGTACCATTTTTTATTTTTTTTTAGTAAATTAAAAGTATCATACATGCACAATTGTTGAGATTAATCCCCTCAAGGTAACTGAGATCTATTTAAGGGGCCGCGGACCATTTATTAATACCCTAATTATAGTGCACTATTTTTTTTGAAGAATAAAAAATGTAATATATTAACAACAACGATGGTTCCTCTAAAGCATAAGGTGTATTAAAGAGGCCACCCAAAAAACAAACAATCACTGTATAATTACAAAAACAAAGGTCAGTCAATACCCAAACATAGTAACAGATCCGACCACCATCTATGAGTGTCATAAACAAAGTTGGCATTGTTAGCTTTCAGCCACCAAAATGAGTTGTATTTAACCTTTTCCATAAGTTCTATCATGGTAGTTTGAATATTCTTGAATATTATGTTGTTTCGTTCATTCCAAACTATCCACACACACAAGAGCCAAAAAAACTGTATAAAAGAACGTCGCTTTCGAGACATTCCAATAAGTTAGTAAACTGAAAAAAATGATCATGAAGATTAAGCGGATTGACTCCTGAAATGCCTATCCAATTCCTTATGTGCTGCCATATCGAACCAAAAATTTCACAAAGGAGAAACAGGTGAGTTGCCGATTTGTCCAACCCACACCCCGCCACGGGTTGAAGAATGCCATGTCTTAAGAGATTAATTTTAGTTGGCAGCCTATCTCGAAGCAATCTCCAAGAAAGAATAGAGACCTTCAACAGAACCTGCTTGTGCCAAACGAGCTCTCCCGTTACATCAATTAAAGGGGCAGCCTGATAAGTTAAAATCTGATATGCGCCACGCACTGTATAGCCCCCCACAGTATCAGGGAGTCACTGCCACCTGTCAATAACATCAATTTGCACAACAAAAATGTTAAGTAATTGGCGACACTCGCCTAACATCTCCTTCTCTCACACCCACAACTGTCTCCTCCATCTCCACGCATCCCCCTACTTCACAACCAAGAGTGAACATATCAGCCACGATACTCAACTTATTCAATGCTAAGCCAAATAAACGGTCAAAATGCCTACACAACGGAACATCACCTAACCATCTATCATGCCAAAATAAGGTATTCGATCCATCTCCTACCCTCCTCACCACCCTATCAGCAAACCACCCCCCCCCCCCCCCATCAACTCCAATACCATCCCTAATCTTCACTATGTCCCTCAACCAAATAGAAACACTCCGGCCCCCTACCTCCAACCTCCCAGCCTCCTCACCATATCTCACCACCAAAACCCTATACCATAACCCACCAACATCCTCCAATACCACTTTCCTAATAAAGCAAGATTAAATTCCCTTAACTGCCTCACCCCACAACCCACATACTCCTTTTCAGAACAAACATAGCTCCAAGCGATCCAGGAAATTTTCCTGTTATCCTCACTCCCACCCAAAAAAAAAATTAAAAAATAGATTCAATGGAAGAGATTATACCTGACGGAGCTTTGAAAAAGGAAAGAGCAAAACCAACCAGCCCCCGAAAGAGAGAAAACGACTTTGCCACCCCAACAATCTAGATTTAATGGTATTTAAAACAGGGTCCCAAAATGCTAGTCTTCTAGGGTCACCTCAAATCGAAAGGCCAAGATATAAGAAAGGAACCTTACCGACCTTCCAGTGCAAAATAGACGCCGCCTCATTTAACCAAGAATCTGCTATATTAATTCCAACCAATAAACTTTTATGGTAATTCACTTTCAGGCTTGACATCACCACAAACAAGGACAAGACCGCCCGTAAAGCTCTTACGTTGGCCCAACTCTTAGCAGCTAATAACAACGTATCATCGGCAAACTGGAGGTGGGAAACCACAGTGGCATTTGCGTGACCCACCCCGTAACCAGTGAATAAATCATTCTCAACCATCGATGTCATCATGACGTTCAAGCCCTCAGCCGCCAACAAGAAAAGAAAAGGTGACAGAGGATCTCCTTGTCGCAAGCCCCTTTTTAAAAGGAAACTCTTCAGTATAGCTGCCATTGACTAGAACTGAAGCAGTAGCTGCCGACACACTCTTTAATCTACTTTCTCCATAAAACCGGAAAGTACCAAATCGTACTCTTTCTCAAAATCAACTTTAAAAAGCATCAACTCCTTTGTTTTGCGGGCCTCATCCACCACCTCATTAGCAATGAGAATCTCATCAAGGATATGTCTATCTTTCACAAAAGCAGTCTGAGTCTCTAATATCAAACTCCCTATAACCATTTTCAGACGGTTCGCTAACACTTTCGATAATATTTTATGTAGACAACCCACCAGAGAGATAGGCCGGAAATCATTTAAACGATGAGGGCTATCCACCTTAGGAATCATAGCGATGAAAGTAGTATTAATACCTCTTGTTAACTTGCCGTTCCTGTGAAAATCGATAATGAATCACATGATATCCCCTTTCACAACTTCCCAAAACTCTTTAATAAAACCAAAATGCACACCATCTGGTCCGGGACTTTTATAATTATCACAATCCCAAATTGCGGTCTTTACTTCATCAATAGAAAACAGTTTGATTAACCCATTACCATCCACATAAAATAAATTTTTAAAAGCTAAATTCTCCACCCCCGGCCTACTGATGTCTGAATCCGCAAAATGATATCTGAAATGGGACAAAACCGTCTGACGGATAGGTTGAACTCCTTCAACAAGAGAACCATTCACCATGAGCGACACAATGACATTGCGTGTCCGTTGACTAGATAAAACCGAATGAAAATACTTAGAATTAGCATCTCCTTCAACCAAAGTAAACTCGACTGTTACCAGCTGATACTTGTATTAACACGAGACAGAGAATGAATATCGTGCGTAATACCCCTCATTTCATCTATTCCTTCGGCTGACAACCCATTATCCGCTCCTTTATCATCAAAATCTGACAATCGAACTTTTAAAGAATCAATCCTTCCTGGAATATTTTTAGCATGTGTCGAATGCCACTCCTTCAAATCTACCTTGATAAATTTCAGTTTTTCTTTGATCACAAAACCGGCTCATCCCTCAATCTGAAAGGAATGCCATTTTTCTTGAACAAACTATTTGTAACCCAGCACATCTTGCCAACACTTCAACATCCTTGTCGGTTGAGGACCCCAATTTTCTTCATCAATAGGTAACTGAAGCGGACAATGATCAGAGAGACCTCGAAGAAGGTGTACCTGAAAACAATTGGGCCAACGTAAACACCAATCTTCTAACAACAAATACCGATCAATTCTGCTCATAGAAGTATCATCTCCCTTAAACCACGTATAACTACGACCACAAAATGGAAAATCTACGAACCCATAATCTTCAATAAAAAGATTGAAAGGATTGCTATCATGTGCTAAACCACCCCCTTTTACTGATCGCCGTTCCTCCAAACTTCGCACTGCAATAAAGTCACCGTACACGCACACCTTCCGACCCCTTAATGACTGCAATCTCATTGACAAGGCATCCCACAACTCCTCTTTTGCTCTTAAATCACAAGGACCATAAATGTTGAACAAATAAAACTCCTCATTAGTACGTACAAATCTGCCATGAATTTGGAGCATGTGTTCCTGGTTAGCTGAAGACTAGAGCTCCACTTCTGATGTATCCCACACAGTAAGTAACCCTACCGATGAATTTGTCTTTAAGGGAATAAAGACGTTGTCTTCACTTAAATATTTCTATGAACTTGTAATAACCATACTAAATTTGTCCAGAATATTTGGATGATTATTAAAATTAGTATTGTATACATTAAAATTACAACATAATAATTCTTGTTCAAATGAAATACATCACAATCAAGTCTTATACAATGGTAAAATAAATACTGACTAAGAAGTATAATCCATATAATCATGTCTGAATACGTAAGTACTCAATAACGGGTACGTGGTACATAAATGAGAAATACAAAATCATATATGAGACATGTTAATGTAGGTCATCCTGCTACCTTTTGCTTAACCTTCTCGCGAGCAACTTGAGTATCAGAAATAAAATAAATAGATTGGGATGAGTTATAATGTCTCAATAAGCTCTACCTGTCCAAAGATGATAATGATCAGGGGATAACTAAGATCATTGTCTGTATACTATCGCAGTTCATATCATATTATTATGTTCATTGGTTAATGATGTTAGTGTGCATCACACAACATTATTTGAGTGATTTTATGGACTGGCCGACGGAGTAGTCCCGACACATTTTTCTGACTATCCGACTAAAATATATATCAATCATGCTAGAGTCAAAACTTCTATTGTCGTCATGCAGAATTTTCATTCGAAAAAATACATGTCCAGTACTAATGCGGAACCTCGAAGCTCAATACTAATGTGGAACGACTTGCACGACTTAAATATAAATAATTTTGTAGTCATAATCGATTTATAATGTTAATCATTATTTGATATGTGCAATTAGTAGCATAACCCATACTTAAAAATCCTATCCATTTTATCAGGAAACAAAGAAGAATGATAAAAGTGAATTCTCATTGATGGAATAATTATTAGAGAAGGTATATATACATGAACTTAAATTACAAGATAAGATAGTATGTATCTAGTGAATAATTGTCTAATGCTTATTACTTGTGATACAAGGTAAGATGGAATACTATGTAATATTGTCGCGTCATTTTTCAGAGGTCAAGCTATTTTATTAGCATAGACTCACTATTTTTATTTCACGACTGAACTTTTAATTTTTTTCAAAAGAAAGTGGAAAAAGGTTCAAATACCACATTTTTAAAGATTAAGGGTTCGGGGGTTAGTTATATTTAGGGAAGGTATTAGCACCCTAAATATCCATAGTATTCTATGGGAACCTCTTGATTTTATTCAACTTTTGTGCTATAACTTGCTTGCTTTTTTTGTTTAAAAGAAGGAATTAAAAGTGATAAAGGAGAAGAGACCTATTTATCTACATTTTTTATTGATTTAGAAGGACAAGTGTCATTTGCCTACGTACCATGAGGGATCAAAACCTCGTAGTTCGGGGTAAAAATTGACGTTTGATTGGTTGTGTTTTTTTTATTAGTTTTGAAAAAGGTTTTAAAATGAAAAGCCAAGTGGCAAATAAGAATTGGTTTATATTTTTTAACTTGAAAGAAAATAGACTTAAAGTATGATTAAATGGATTGAAATTTGATTAAGAAAGAAATAAAAAAAGGGAATCACTTGATTGTAAATCAAGGTTTATTATGAAAATATTTTTGTGATTTTTGTTATTTGAATGTTTTTGTTGTTTTGGAATAATAAATGAAAATTAAACTAACGGAGCAATAAAGATAAAAGCG
>Ga0315915_1006698_pt1 | contig 14004 bp, 10 predicted proteins | sample MpolbnodulesMG_FD_207738 | JGI IMG/M metagenome (GOLD analysis project Ga0315915, IMG submission 207738) | Medicago polymorpha root nodule microbial communities from Los Angeles, California, United States - branched nodules | ecosystem: Host-associated > Plants > Roots > Nodule | place: USA... | reverse complement strand
CATATAGGTAAATGAATCCCCCCTCCCTCCCTCCCTCCCTCCCTCTATTTTTCAATGATTTTGAGTTTCTATTTTGTCTTTGTTTTGTCTTCTATGGGGAAGTAGTTCTTCTATGGTGTGTGCGTTAACTATGTTTAAGTGTTAATCCCAAGTTAACATAATTTAAATTTACGTACTCCATCAATTAAAACTTAAAATATGGTTAACTCAAATTAAGTATTAGGTATGTACAATTAAACTTAATTTAAGAATGTGCAAACTGTTAACTAATAAAGTTTAAGTATGTAGACTTAAACTTAGATTAGGTATGCACAAATGATAACCAAATGTTAACGTTGTTTAAATTTAAGAATGACTAAATCGTTTAAAATAAGGTCAACGCAAACTAAGTTTATGCTTGTACATGTAAACTCAATTTACGTATATACAAACTACTACCTTTACCATTTATTTTTATGGGCTTTTTTTTTTTTCTCTCCAAGCTACTTCATTCAATTTGTTTTTGCTACTTCTCTAAACCCAATTTGACTATTTTGTTCTCTCCGGTAAATGGACGTTGAAGGAGAAGAAAAAGCTGCAAAACATATCAAAAATGAAAATTGAATGTTACCTTTTTAAATTGGGAAAAAAAAACTGCAAAGAAATGAGGAGAAAGTTGTACGATTGGGTTTTCGAAGATTACGAAGAGTGGGTTTCGGTGAAGAAAAAACGAAGAGGTGCGTATTCTTTGGGTTTGGGAAGGAGGAAACACATATTAGGTTTTAGAAGAGATTAAGGGGCTTGTGTTAATCTAGATGAATAAAATGATACAATGGAAATGAGGTAAAAAAGTAAATTTGTGTTCATCTTTTTTTTTTTTTACAGGGGGCAAACCCAAAAGTGCCTATATTACAGGGCTAAAACACTATTAACCCTTTATTATATTTTAAGGATACTTTAGTCAATTTAGGGCGTATCTAGGTTTTATTGGGGTTGTAACTAGAAATTTTCTTTTTTCTATGATCATATATATATAGGCCCCGTTTGGTTTGAGCTTATTTTGAGCTTATGTAAATAAATAAGCTTTTACTTTAATTTATAAACTCTCACTAACGAAAATTGTATCTTCATAAACGGGTTTTTCATAAACTACCTTAAAAACTTATAAATAGTACATAAAAACTTATTTATTTGCATAAACTGTTGTATATAAGCTCTAAAATAAGCTAATCCAAACGGACCCATAGAGATTAATTTTCTTTAAATGATTTTCTTTTTTACGACATTAAGAGATTTTTTTTTACAAATGACATTAAGAGATATATACTACTACCTATGTTTGCACATGTAAGATAACATTAAAGATAATTGATTTCACAATGGTAATTTATTTAAAATCGTAAAAATGGTAATCTGTTGAAATTAGTTTCTTTTTGTTAATACAAATTAATTAATATAAATTTATCTTTAAAATGTTATAATTCAAAACTATTTGATATTTTCTTTCAATTTTGTTTTTGATATTTATAAATTAATTATTTCAATAAAATTCCTTAAAAGCTTTTTTAAAAAGACAAATTCTTTAAAATCGTTAAAAAAAAATTCCTTAAAAGAATTTTACCAAATTAATATATGTGAAACAATTAAATGCATCGATTCCCTCAAAAAAAAATTAAATGCACCGATTGAATTCAATGATATGATAAAGGTCATAGTTGGCAATAACATTATCATTCAAAGACCAATCGTAACTGAAAACCACTATAAATTACCAATCATTTTGGTGAATGAACAAAAAAGACAAAACACTTTTCTTTAAAACACAAGAAAACATCTCTTACAATTGCCTGTGTTAAAACTGAGACAAAAATCTTTTGAAAGAAATTTCATGGCACCTTCTCTTTTCTCTACACCCTTCATTCACCCTGGTCTCCAACCTCTTGTCGCCAAAATGACCCTCTTTGATACCATACTTTTCTATGTTAGTGTTTTTGTAATTTGAGTTCAATTTTTGTTTAATAAGTTCAAACATTTTATTTAAGTTTCAAGCTAATTAATCAATCGTAAAATAATATATAGTGAATTTATGTAGGTGATACATTTTGTGGACAAAATTGTGTTGTGGCATAAGCTTCCAGTGTTGTTGGGGGCAATATACTTGGGAATTAGGAGACACTTACACTTTCGTTACAATCTGTTGCATGTTGGAGGAGTGAGTGGCAACAATTATGATACACAACACTATGCATATCGTACTCCGGCAGGCACGTGCAACCACCCCGACGATCACTTGATCGGTAGTCAGGGAACTATCATTGGCCGAAATATGCCTCCTACGACTTTAAATTACGGGGTAACTAAGCCATTTGATTCTTTGATCTTGTTTTATTTTGATGTCATATTAGTATCAATGATGATTAATTGGTCATGTATATTATTTACGTGCAGCTGTTAGACCCTCATCCTGCAGTGGTGGCCTCTAAGCTTCTAGCAAGAAAGAGCTTCATAGACACAGGGAAGCAATTCAACATGATAGCTTGTTCATGGATACAGTTCATGATTCATGATTGGATTGATCATTTGGAGGACACTGAACAGGTTCAATATATTTATTAATTATATACGACTGTCACAATCTATGTTAAATGAGAATACAAGAAAATGCTCATATTATTTTAAAGAATATCATTTCATTTTTTTTTCATTGTATTATATAAATATTATATGTAAATATTTTTGTTTTTTCCTTTTTTATATTTTACCTGAATCTAAAACATACATATCTGTATAATTCACAGAATTGTTTTTAAGGAGCTAATGTAACAAAGGGACATAATAGCAGAGTGAATGTGAATTTTACACATGACTAGGAATTAAAACTAATCTTATCCTCTAATTTTGCCAACCAATTCTCCAAAATCTTAATGTATTTTTTGTACTATGGATCAAAGCCAATTGCATTTCTTGCATAATGTTTGGAATAGGTGGAAATCAGTGCTCCTGATGGTTACTCAAGCGGCTGTCCTCTGAAGACTTTCACATTTTTCAAGACTAAGAAATTCCAAACTGGCTCCTCACACATGAAGTTTGGCTTCCAAAACATTAGGACTCCTTGGTGGTAAGTAGTTTAGTTTGTATGCACTATTTCACAGTAAAACAACAGTTTTACATATGCATTCAATCATATCTCACCATGTAAATACTTGTGAAGATATTTAAGGAACTGACGTAACAAAGGGACATAGTAGCAAGATTTGATTGAATGCACGTGCAATACCTTTTTACATCGACAATTTAAATCAGTTAAATCTATATCTTAACCACCTTTTAAATTTGATGGTTCAATATATAGCTTTTTGCTGATTGAAAATTTAGTTCAGCAATAAGGAATATTGGAAGAACATGCTCATTTAGAGTTTACTATTGTTTTTTGGTATGTGAATTATTAGGGATGGAAGTGTGATATATGGGAACAATGAGAAGGGAATGGGAAGAGTAAGGACATTCAAAGAGGGAAAGCTGAAGATCGCAGAAGATGGGCTTCTTGAGCATGATGAGAAAGGTATTCCCGTATCCGGCGATGTTCGAAATTCATGGGCTGGTTATTCCCTTCTGCAGGCTTTGTTTATCAAAGAGCACAATGCAGTATGTGACATGCTAAAAGTAAGTCAAATTATTTTCATCTGTTGCATAACTTGGCTCCATTTTTTGCCACTGCACTCATTTTTTGCCTCGGAAATTAATATGCGGTTTTGTGTTCTTTGCTTATAGGAGCACTATCCTGATTTTGATGATGAGCAACTCTATAGGTATGCAAGATTGGTGACTTCAGCAGTCATTGCAAAAATCCATACAATTGATTGGACTGTAGAACTCTTAAAAACTGATACTCTTTTGGCATCCATGAGGATCAACTGGTAAGTCTGCATAAGGATATATTTTGAAGAAAACAGGCTGTTTTTTTTAATTAATACAGTTGTCTATGCAGCTAAAGTAAAACCTTCATTTTCTTTTGGCAGGTATGGATTTTTGGGGAAGAAATTCAAAGATTCATTTGGAAATATTTTGGGACCCGAGCTTAGTGGATTAGTTGGTCTTAAGGAGCCAAGAGATCATGGAGTTCCCTATTCGCTTACAGAAGAGTTCACGAGTGTTTATAGGATGCATGCACTCTTGCCTGAGGAGCTTGTCCTTCGAAACATCAAGCCTACAACAGGAGAAGACAAATGCCCTTCAATACTTGAAAAGTATACTCTTATCTCTCATTGATTCTAGTTTTGTACCCAAGAGTTAAGAGATTTTATGTTTCTTTTGAGTTGCTTTTAACATGAAAACATTTTTTCATAGTGTGGTTCTGAATGCGAAGGGTAACAAATATAATTCCATATGTTATTTAGGGTGCCAATGACAGAAATGATAGGAAAACAAGGGGAAAAAAGGCTTTCAAAAATAGGAATGGAGCAAATGTTAGTATCCATGGGTCACCAACCATGTGGTGCTGTTACTTTGTGGAACTTTCCAACATGGCTAAGGAACCTCATTGCACATGATATCGACGGAGAAGAAAGACCTGATCCAGTTGACATGGCTACTATGGAAGGTAGTGTAGTGCAATACCTTTTGCAAGCATGCTTTTGTAATAATTTTATATGATCAACTTGTTCTAAAATGATGAATCTTCTATCTACTAGTTTATAGAGATAGAGAAAGGGGAGTCGCGAGGTATAATGAATTCAGAAGAAACATGCTAATGATCCCAATTAGTAAGTGGGAAGATTTAACAGATGATGAAGAGGTTATTGAAGCTCTCAAAGAGGTATATGATGATGATGTTGAGAAGCTGGACTTGATAGTTGGTCTCCATGCTGAGAAGAAGATCAAAGGGTTTGCTATAAGCGAGACTGCTTTCTTTATCTTTGTGATCATGGCTTCAAGGTAAGTTTTCAGCACTAAATAGTATGCAAATAAAATATAATTAATTTGGCCTGGAATTTTATGGTTTTCTGTGGTGACTACGATGTTTAGGAGGCTAGAAGCTGATCGTTTCTTCACAACAAATTTCAACTCCAAAACATACACAAGCGAAGGTTTTGAATGGGTAACCAAAACAGAGTCTTTGAAGGATGTGATTGACAGGCACTTCCCTGAGATAACTGAAAATTGGATGACAAGCTCAAGTGCATTCTCTGTGTGGGATTCAATGCCAGATCCTAAGAAATACATACCTCTATATTTGAGATGAGCCCCACAAAAATTGTTTGGTTTAGAACCACTTTCAAGTGCAACTAAGTCATAGTTTTACTCCCATACTCTTCCATTGATTTAGAACCACTTTCAGAATGTTTTGTTCGTATTTGTCTTTTAATAACTTGAGCGTAATTGCTCTGTATTTCATTTTACAACGTAAACTTTTATGTTACGATTCAAGCCGTTCTTTCTGATACCTCAAAAGTGAAATATATAGATTTATCCTGTTACTCTGAAACTTACGGAATCATGTACTATGATTTAACTGTGAAAACGTACACAAATACGTACCAAATAAAATTTATACTTAGTTTTGTTTGGAAACAAGATTCAATAAATTAACAAACAAGCATGCACGACTGCAACCAGCTACAAACAGTTATATCAATCTGGCGAAAACCAAAATGAGACCATCAGAGATTTGATTGATACTCATTGATTCCCTGTAATGTACTTGGAAAAATTCTTTGGACACCTCTGGCATATAAATAAAATGATTGTATATTGTAGTGCCATAGTAGTCTACATTTTGAAACTCACAAACTACTCACAACAAGAAAAATGGCCTTCATATTGCACAATCAAGAGTGAATACCAAACAGAAGCTTGCAAGTCGCAAAAGTCGTCTTTGTGATATATGAACAAACAAACAATCAGCAAAAGCTCACTTGTCTTTTAGAAAACATCCCCTCTCTAACTTGGGGTGATAAGCACAACCCTCTTCATCAGTTTTGACTTTTGGAAGCATTGTATAGGAACAATAAATTTGAAATTCAACAAATGTTTCCCACTTTCCCTTTACAACTTGATCTTCAGGGAGGGGTTATCTTCCAGACACGGATAAAAGCATCCTCACCTGAGCTAACCAAACTATATTCATCAGTGAATACTAACCCATAAACCCCACCTAAGTGAGCCCCCTTTATGGTATTTCTATTAGCCACAGGTTGGTCAATCTCATATATAATAACACACATGTCGAGTGATCCTGTAGCAATCCTACTGCTATCAGGGGACCAAGCAAGACAATTTATCCGTGCAGTATGATACAGCATGTTCTTGAGCTTCACCTGCACAATAACATATATAAAAAAAGATTTACATTTAAAAGCGCAATAAGCAGTTAAACGCTTTACAGATAGAAAGCATTAAACATAATACTTTCGTTATTTAAAGGTCAGCTTGGTTTGGAAAAATGTTCCTTTTTCAGTTTAATTGCAAAACTGGGTCCGTGTTTCACTTTGTTTCCTGTTTGTAATATTTGAAAGCAGAAAACAGAAGAAAAGTGTGCAGTTAAAAGCGATAAAAGAAATGTTACAAAAAAAGTGATAATAGAAACAAAAAAAAAAATGTTCTTGAACAAAACCGGTTCAAAAGTAGTACAGTACTCACATCTCGGGAGGCACGGTCCCAAACAACAGCTTCTCGATTAACATCCCCTGACGCAAACATTGAAAAATCTGGAGAATACCGTATGACACTAATAGCACCCCTATGTTTCTCAAGGACAGCCTCTTCAACAAGTGTATCACCAGAAATAGAATATATGTGCAGTTTACCATCCTGTCCACCAATAATGGCTTCACTTCCATCAGACGAGACAACAGATGCCGTAACAGTAAATCCAAGATTAATGGTTGACACAACTTTTGTGCCACGCAGCATGACAAGTCCTGAATCAATTGAAACTAGAACAAGTTCAGGAGACGAAAGTGCAACACTAAAATCCTTTGGTTGACTTCCGATATCAATGGCTTCAGCATCTCCACACTGATCCCCTTGTAAAGAAACCCGCCTTATCTGGTTGTCAGAAGAGAAAGGAAACGAAGGAGTAAGTGGAAGAAGCCATTAGTTATAAACGATTTTCGAATAAGCAGATGCCATGAAATTTGTCCCGCACAATAATTGCTAAATATCAAGAAACTGATCAGTGAAAAATAAACACTCTTTCCACGTAATATCAAGACATACATCAAAACCTCAATTGCTAACTTATAATATCTTGGGACTAAGAAGGTAGATGTTAATTTGTCACTTAGTGAGCTGATTATAACCCGTATAGAGAGAAATGTTCCGTATCAATTGGTCAAATGAAATTAATTATATTGGGCACAAGACGAAAGTCACAACAATATTAGTTTTTGGACCAAACTGATCTAGTAATGAATGTGTACGTATCAATAGCGAGAATTTAAATAAAGAACAGAGTAAGTTTAAAATTTAATTTCGATACTCTGTTGGTGTAAATTTTTTACAGTCAGCCAATCAGAAATTGTCTCGTGTGAACTAACAAAGCATATCAATTAGATCTATAAGTATCTTGTAAAACACCGAGAAAATGATTTATTTCATCCCATAAAAAGTATATTAATTAAATGCAAACGACAAGCAAGGCTGATTTGTTTATCCAAATCAAATTGGAGAAAATGGAAAATGAAAAAAAAATAATATAATGATTATCAGTCATATCCATCAAAGAGTATAAGCAAAACACTCACCTTATTATCAAAACCAGATGTAACAATCTCTTCTTCTGCAGCTGCTAAGGATTTGATTTGAGAATTTTCCTTCCTTTGTAATTTACCGCTATATCCAATCCCTTGAATCCACTTAACTATTAAGCCATCATAACTACAAGACAGGAGCACTCTAGGGTTACTTCTGAGAATGGTTAAGGAGGAAACATTTTTCATATGTCCTGAAAACGATGTCGGGGCTTTATCAAGATCACTTGCGGAAAAAATTGATATCGTCCCACCAAGAGAGACAGTGACAAGATAATCGTTTAACCACAGGCACCCTACAAGCATGTCTTCAACTCCACCAGAGGCAGAACAAATCAATGTTTTCTTCACCTTCCCAATGTTATCCTCAGATATGTCCCATACTTTTGCAGACTTGTCAGCAGATACAGTCAGCACCTAACGATAACATTACAACTGAAGATCAGATGTCTAACAGGGAAGAAAGTAAAGAGACTTGCACAAAAATGACTAGTATAGCAAAGGGAGAAAATATCAATTCAACAAATACAACAGTTTAACAGCAAGCTCAAAAGTTAACATGCACAAGAACTTTGCTAATTGAACTGTGCAAAGTATATCGAACATTTAGGTTTTGTTTGAGAGTTTGGAGGGAAGGGAGGGGAGGGCTCTGAAGATAAAGGAGGAGTAAAGGGAAGGGAAAGGCTGAGTAGTTCCCCCACCTTGAATGAGATTTATTATTCTACATCGGACTAAAACTCTCCAATATATGGGAACTCGAAAAGTACATTGACGGAGGGCTTTGGAAAATTTCGAATAAACTTTCAAAGCTATTTATTCTCTACATAAATTTTCTCAAAACAAAATTCTTATTCACAAGTATTCTCATCTTAATCCCTTCAAAAACATTCTCCCAAAAAAAGTGAGGAATTCTCCTACCTTTTCTTTCCTCCCCTCCCCCTGTTTTCCTCCAAACTCCAAAACAAAGCCTTAGACTGTTGTGCCAAAAATCTCAGTAAACTAGCAATCAAGACATGCATGTTCAACAACTAAAAGTGCAAATTTCTATTGATTTTAAAATTTCAAATAGGTCTAAAATCAATGTTAACAAAAAATCCTCTAGACTTGAAAGTGAACTTTCCCAAAAGACCAGATAACAACAAACCATAACCTACAAGTTAAAATGAGAGCAATATAATAGAAAAGTGAATATAAGTCAGGCTAGCAAGAGAACTAAACACGCTTATCAAGAAAAAAAATCAAGAGAACTAAATACAGATTCTTTTTCTTCAAATTCCTATCCCTTAGCTCGAATAACTTCTATGCACCATAATTTGCATTCAAAATGTGACTGCAGTGAAGTATTTATAATTTATATGACACAAGTTATTACGACATGCCTTTTACTTTACCACATATTTCTTAGTTTATAGTTGTATGTTAACTTCTAAAAGAAAAGCAAATTAAGTGATCAACATCATAGATAGAAAAGGAGATGGAGAGAGAGACAAATACGTGAAAATGGGATCAGTATGTGACCAGACCTGCCATAATCAATAAAAAATACTCAAAAGTTAGCTTACTTGTTTTCCATCAGGACTCCAGCTAACAGCATAAATACTGCCAGTATGGCCACCTTCAGAAGACAACTCACCGATCTTCTCTCCAGTCTTTCCATCGAATATGATACCCTTTTTGTCAGAACTAACGGTTACAAATTTACTGCCATCTGGAGAATATCTCACACAATTGACAAAATTTGAATGATCCCTATACATAAACAAATTATCGTGATATCAGTCATTTATCAGACGAATGTAATAGGAGAAGATAACAAACCAAAACAGAGGAATATGAAAAGAAATTACACTATCTTTAAACATAAAGAGAAAAGGGGACATGCAATGTCACTGAAACCCAGTTTTACCCTGACGTCTAATGAGATTTCAGTATTTGCAGATATTTTTAAAATGTGGTAGCAAAGTGAGCTTACGTGGCAATATGATGAGTTCTCATTAGATGTCGTGTCGGTTAATTTACATCAACAGTACATCTCTAATAAACTCAAACAATCAATGTTTTGAAAATTCATCAATTAAGACATTTTTCTTTATAGAAAGATAAAACATAAAAAGTATATGGCAATATGCAAAATTTTGGGTTCGGCGATTTTAATTAGACACATATTTTTAAGGACATGCAAAGGAATGGCTTTCTTTCAGTTGCTCAAAAGTAGAATTTTCCCTTCACAAAAATGCATGGAGAGAAACTTATATACGTCGGTAGAAAGAGAAAAATAGAATCAGTGCATGTATGCAACAAAATAAATCAATGTCTAAAGAGAGCAGAAGACAAACAAACATATAGAATAAAAGACTGCACCGCCATTGAGTTTCTCACACCATACCTGCGAGATTGCTTAAATCTAAAGGGAGGTCCTTCATAAAAGTTGACAAGAAAATCCTCTCCACAGGTGACAATGCGAAAAGGCCTCGTAGGTTTATAAGCACAACTCAAAACACGTCTTGAGTGGCCATCAAATTCACCAACATTAGTCCCAGAATCCCACCTATCCAATGCAGATATTGATCACAGTAAATATCACCAACTAAAGAAGTACCATATAGAGTGTGATCAAAAGAAAAGCCAAAAAATATTCACTCAAAAATAAACTGCAAAAACATCAAAATTAGATATAGGGAATGTTTGGATTGACTTATTTGAGCTTATCTACTGGCATAAACACTTGAGAGATTGTTTCGGAGAACCTATGAAAACAAGTTATAACATCTAGATAAACTATTTTCAGGTTATTTTTATAAGCTCTCCTCTCCAGGATAACTTATGAATACAAAAACAGTTTGTTATGAAAATATGTTAAAATAAGTGCTTATACATGATAGGCGCTTATGCTATAAGCTATAAATTAGAGTAAGTTGTAGTTTATCCAAACAATGACATAGCCGCCATGATTAGTTGTAAATGTGGAAGCCTGATGTAAGAGATGAATCATATCATATCATATATATAGTAAAGTGAAGTCAAATATAGTAAAAAAAATGTTGAAAAGAAAAGAAAAGAATAGATACATAAAAGCGCGAACAAAGGAGTTTCCTTTAGCTTCACCAGAAGCAACGATTCTGATACCATCAGGAGACCACTGAAGATCATCGATCCTCCCGGAAAGAACACGAAACTCCTTCTTCAAAACGAATTCATTGCGAGTTCCCCAGATCCTCACGGTACCTGACACGTCAGCAGATGCAACCCATTCACCATTGGGTGAAAATCGAGCGACGGTGGCAGGGTAAGCATGTTCGCCATAGACGGAGACTTGAAGGGGATTTTGGAGATTCATCATGATAACCGATCTGGCATTGGTGTAGGTGATGGTGTTGGATTTGGAGTCGCCGGAGATGAGAATACCACGGCCACGTTCTGTTGAAGGCGTGCAGGCGTAAGTCTCCATCAACTCAACCGAGCTCATCTTGAATGAAAGAGAGAGAAAATGCAGTGCACGATGATGATGACTCGCTCAAAATAAGCTTATGCTTTTTCAATCAACGACGAGTAACGCCATTTTCACAAATCTACAGCTAGCTCGTCTTACTCTTAGTCAAAAAGATCTGACCTTGTCCTTTTAACTTTTATGCAATTAAGGAGGGCGTATTCAATTGAGATTTTGAATTTTTATTTTTTTTAAGATGATTTCGAAAGATTTTAAAAGACTTTTTGGTTATAGGAAAATCTTGAAGTATTTAATAAAGATTTTAAAAAATTAGAAATAATTTCGGTGGTATTCAATTAGGATTTTCTTGATTTTTTAAAGAGTCCAACAAAATACGTTGGTATTCAATCAAGATTTTTCGCAACTTAAAAATTGTTCCTTGATATTCAAAAACTTATAGATTTCAATGGATTAGTGGGTAGAATGGATTTTGTGAGACTTTTTAGTTGAAAATTTTAAAACTAACAATCTCATACAAAGACCTGAGATTTCTTGAAACTTTTTTTACTCTCATTATATGTTCTTTCATCATTTCTCCCACTTCACTCATCAACGTGTGTTATTGTTGATATCCTCGTTTCATTTTTTCTTTGAGTGAACATTATTATGTCATGTTTGGTTTTTTTTTTATTCTTTTCGGATTTTAAATTTGTGGTTTTCATCATTTTTATTTTTTTAATTAACGAAGTGATTGTCATCGTTGATCACATTATTTCATTTTTTACTCAAGATCACGTTAATGTTTATTCTTTTTTTCCTGTTCTTACATGTCTATTAGTATCAATACGTGTATAAAAAAATGTAATTAAAAAATTGTTTTTTTTTTTAAGTTATGAGTTTTGATTTTATTAAATAACTATTATTATTATATTGGTAGTCATCAATATCATAATAGTAAAAAAAACTGTATATATAGCTCGTTAATTGTTAAAAAGTTATTTCAAATTTAACGTTTTTACAGTGTAGAAAATAATATCTGTTTTTTTTTAACAGAAAAACATTAATCACTTTGTTAGTAAAAGAATTTTCTGTTGGTTTTATTTTTCTTTATTCAAACGCATTTTATTTGTTTACTATTTTTATCATTCATGGTTGTAAGTTTGTTCTTTTTTTCCTAAAATTCATTGAATCCTTTGAAATATTAAAATCTCATAAAATCCTTTGAAATCCTTAAAAGTCAGAGTGATAAATCCATTAAAATCTTTAGTGTATAAAGTCTTTTACATAAAAAGTCTTTTAAAATCTCACAGAATCAGTACAATCTCACATAGTCTTTTAAAATTTAAAGACTTTTTTTTATTAAAATAGTCTTTTAAAATCATAATACAATACACCCCCCTAAATTAGACTGAATAAGATAAATAAATTAGGCTAATATATAGATAAGATAAATAGTTAATGAATCAATTTGATACTAAATGACATAATTTATAGACCAATTTCAAGATTGAATTTTTTTTTTTGGTTGGGATTTGAATCCCCGAACTTGTATATACTCCCTCCGGTCTCAAATATAAGAAAAGATTCATTTTTTAGGTTGATTGAATAATTAATGTATTTGTTATACAATGTAGACCATATACATTAACTACTCAATGAACTTAAAAAAGGAATCTTTTCTTATATTTGATTCCGGAGGGAGTATTATATATTGTTTATACCAATTTGAGGATTGACTTGACAGTGTAACAATTTATAACGACTTTCGTTTAAAAAAAAAGTTAAAAAATATTTCAAATTTTTTTTCCGATCAAATATGTACACGTGAAAGGTGTCATAGAACTCCACGTCAGCGCTTAACATGACACATCAAAACTGTTAACCGCTAAACTTAATAAAGAAACTAAATTGATTGACATTCATAAAATTCAAGGATATATTGACTATTTCAAATAATTTGGGGATGCAATTGACCGGTGCTTACAAATTTAAGGAGGAAAAAACATATTCACTCATTTAAACCGTCACAAATTACAAGTCGTTTTACAATATGAAACATTTAATACTAGTTTTTCTATTATACCCTCGGCTATTTATTACTATCTTTTTTTTCAATTTCTTAATGGCAAATGCTAACCGGTGCCCCTAGACACTGGTTAAGGATACTATAAAGGAAATTATACAGTAGCTAATGAATTGAAATTATGTAATCAATTTATAAAAAGTCAAAAATAAATTCTTTTTATGGTAATAACTTTCTTTTTTGATATCTTAACCGGTGTCCGGACACCTGTTATCATGACCCTTTTTTAATTGATCATTTTTATCCCATTAATGATTTTGTAAAATGACTTAACTCATTCCCAAACAACCTTAATTATACTTTTTAATTTATATGAAACGAACAAATATCATATAACCTTTATGCAATTGACCCACCATTCTAATTGAAAGATTCATATTTAGAGTTCATCTCTAATGATTTAAAAAAGTAAGTGATTTTAGAAAAAGAATAACAAGTATCAATGCAACGACTTTCAAATTTCTTTTCACGACTCTTCAATATCAATATAGAACTTTGTCTGATATTGTTCATGTGTTAGTTCCCTTATATTAGCCAAATCTGAGGCTTAAGGGTGCGTTTGATGGTCAAGATAAAAACACAGGATATGATAAGTCTATCATATCCTACCCATATCTTTCGTTTGATGCACCAATTAGATATGATACATTAATCATGTTATTAATCCTATCCTGATCAGCCTTTGTATTTTCTATCCTGACTATAGGCTGGGTTAGAGTTATCCTTTCCAAGGATTGGAAACTCTTTTATTATTTTGACCGATA
>Ga0315915_1006697_pt1 | contig 14004 bp, 10 predicted proteins | sample MpolbnodulesMG_FD_207738 | JGI IMG/M metagenome (GOLD analysis project Ga0315915, IMG submission 207738) | Medicago polymorpha root nodule microbial communities from Los Angeles, California, United States - branched nodules | ecosystem: Host-associated > Plants > Roots > Nodule | place: USA... | reverse complement strand
CATATATATATATATTACAAAAGCAACAACAACACCCAACCCTTATACCACTAAGTAGGGTCGGCTGCATTGATCAAATTATGCGAGTGTTCTATCATATACCATATTTGAATCTAACTCATTGACCTTTAAATTCTTTCTAATAGTTTCTCTTATAGATTCTCTAGGTCGTTCTCTACCTCTTTTGACATGACTTTTCACTATTTGGTCTACTCTTGTTATGATGACATCTACGAATCTTCTCTCTACAAACTCCAATCATCTAAGCTTATTTTCTACTATAGGTGCTACCCCACTCTCTCCCTAATGGTGTCATTCATAATCATATCCCGTATGGTCGTTAACAATTTCTTTTTAAAGTATTAGAAAAAATATTAAGGTACTGATCATAATTTTAATGGATATTTTTGTTCAATGGATAACTTTCATATTCTTGACGATAAGATCTTGAAGACTGAAATTTGAACTATGTGTAAACAAAATAGATGTTAGCAAAGCCAGTGGCAAAAAGCATATATGCTTAAATAACGTGTTTAAACTACAATATATTTTTTTATTAGTTTTACGTTTTTGATTTATTTTGACCAGTTTTCCATATTTTTAAGTTTCTCAAGCCTTTTAATGTTAGAATAAATCCATCAAGGTTGTCCACATGAGCTTAACTCAGTTGGTATGAACAATGCATAATATATGTAAGGTCTGTAGTTCAAACCCCAACCACTAAAAAAAAAAAAAAAAGTCATCAAGGTTTTTTAATTTCAAAAGTTGAATGACTCAAAATTCGATTCGAACACATCAGAATGAGGATTGCATGGGGACTTCGCAACGTATGCACGTGTGTGCTTTTTTAACCAGAAGAATGAAAAGTAATCCAGAATGTCATGCGGGTTTTATTTTTATAATAATATAAGAAGAATATTTTTATAAGTATATTTTTTATAAGAAGACAAGAAATATATTAAAAAAGAAGAGGGATCCATTAACTCCAAGAGTAACTCCAAATCTCATCCCTTTATTCTATTTTAATCTAACGGCACAAAGATATTTTTAATTAATACTCTATTGAAAAAGCTTCGCTACCCAATTCAATTTCCCCACACATATGTATCATCTCTTATGTTTGGGTTGGAGCCATGGATTTGTGCTTCAATAGCCAAACTCATACGTTGTACATGATTTGTGTCTGGATAGGCATGCTTGTGAAACTTTTATATGCGTGACAGCCAAGGTAATTCATTGATTTGATTTGAATTCATATGATATTTTGTGTAGAAAAATCCAAAAAAGAAAACAAGTTTTGATAAAAAGTTGAAATCAAGGAATTGAATCAAAACCCTAATATTTTTTTCCCGGCTGACTGCACGGGAATGAATGAGAGAGGGGGAAACAATGCTTTAATGAGGGAAAGGGAACATTGGTCACATGATACAAATTTATGATTAATTAAGGCAATTGGATTAAAATAAACTTAAAGGTTTAGATTTGGAGTAACTCTAAAGAGTTACTCTTGGAGTCAATGGATCCCTCCTCATTAAAAAAACAATAAGAACCATTAAATATAAGATGTACATAATGTTAGTCTATATGACGATTAAAAGAGAAAACTAGAGGGGTGAATAGCTTTTCCAGCTGAAAAGCGTGAGTTTGAAAACCTTTAAAATATAATGATGACTATTCGATTTATAGCTTGAATACGATGATAAGATTAAAACAATGTAATAGACATGTTTCCTTGTTTTTCTTATCCTTTTGTTCTTGTAATCTCCCTTTCATATTTGGACCATTTCTGTCACTGTTGTTGTAGTTAATGTTTGTGCTTTTCGTTGCTCTTATAGTCTTGCCTCCACCCATACCTCCCTCCACTGGAATCTCTCCTCTTCAATTCAGTTTGGTCATCTAAAAGCTGGATCTAGCTGTTGTTTTAGGTTTCTGTTGTTTTTACTAGCTTTTCTAGTTTTTATGCTAGATCTAGTAGTTCAATTCAATATGTTAGTGGATTCATCTGTTAATCCCTTTGTTTGGATCTGGTTTGGTTTAAAAAAGCCACTTGGTTGCTGTTTGGATGTGTGCTGGATTTTCTTGCCTAATATCAATTTTGCAGGTTTCTCTTTTATGGGAGATTTGTGGAGTCCAAGCCTTGTGGTGCAGGCTGCTTGTTTTTGGAAGGAGATGTGTGGAATCCAAGCTTGATTGTGCAGATTTAGATGCTAGTCCATGGCTTGATGATAAGAATTTCATTTGTGTTTGGTGTTGTCTCTCCTTAGCTTCCTTCCAATGGTGTTTTGTTTTGTTGTTCTTTATTTAGGTTTTCTGTTAAAGTTGTGGTACTATAATGGGTTATTGCTACCCTCTTGTGGATATTCATTCTTAGCTAAGGCTTTGTTACCATGATATGTTAGATGTATAAGTCAGGAGCAAATCATGTGCTTAAGAGATGTATTTGTTAGATTTTGCATTAATTCTGTACTTTACCCCAGTAGTGGGTAGTGTTCTACACATGGTGTAATCACTTGCTTTTAAACTATCATTGAATGAAATGTCCTCTTTTCGACCAAAAAAAAAGATTAAAACAATATATAAAAATAAGAATTCCATTATGAATGAAAAATTCATTAATGAATCTTATTTTACAATTCAACAATCAATACTCAATCCAAATTATAAAACTAAACTATCTCAAACCAAAACAATTTATAAAAAATCTCACTAATTAAGAACTTGAACACATGATATATGAATGAATTTTGTTGAAGCTAATTCCCAAGTTTGATTGTGAACAAGTTAAGTGTTTTAAGATCTCAATTAAGGAAATTGATATTAGGTTAATATGAAATCAAAATTCACAATCAAATGGCTATTGCCGCAATAGGAACGCCAATATCTATGTAATACCTTCATAGGGAATTGTTTCCACATCAACAACACCAATGTCTACAGAAATGATAACTAAACACATAATTTTAGACACAAATACGACACCAATGACAAACTTGTAATTTCCATTGAAGTGCAGGGGCATAATTGGGTTTTCAACAGAAATTGAGAGGGTATTTTCGTAGTTTTTCTTCCAATTCTTTCTCTCTGAACTTTCTCATCATTCCACCACCACACCGGTTCACCGTTCCACCACCATGATGTCTTCTCCCATCCTCCCTCCGCCCTTACCACACACACAAAAGAGAGAGAGAGAAGCAGAGAAGAGTGAGAACAGGGGGAGAGAGAGATTTGAAAAGGACGGTGGCCGAGTACTTTGGATCTGTGAAGAAGACAGAAAAGAGATTTGATCTGCTGATGAGGACAGGTTGTCATCGACGGAATGGCAGACATGGAAAAAGTGGACGACAAGGTGGTCGGAAGGGGTGTGCGAGAGTTGCAGAGACGGTGGTGCAAGGGATGAAGGCTGGCAAAGACGGTGGCGGGATGGTGGTGTGTGCCATTGAGAAGAAGAGAGTGCCTGAGTTGCAGGGAAAGGAAAAAGAAAAAGAAAAAAAAATAAAAGGAGTATAAGGGAACAATAGTGTATGGTGTCGTATTTTTGTCCAAAATATTGTGTCAAGTTATCATTTCTCAAGAGATGCAGCAATATTTACACATCAATTTCAAAATCAAAATCAATAGGAACACATCAAAAGACAAGTTTTCATTCAACACATAGGAAAATGACAATGAAAAAGAAGAAAAAATGCATATTATCACAATAAATCAATTCTATTCGAGTAAGTACATAGTATAACAAAAATGACTGTTATTACAAAAATTGAATTCGATTTATAGTACTGTAGCATTCAAATACCTCAAGATCAGTATGAATCTCTTCATATTCATGACCGGTATCAATTGTCACTATATCCTCAACACTCTATTAACCGAACTAGATACAATCACATCCCAATCGAAATTCATCAAAATCACGAACAGCGCAATCGAAGAAGAGAAATGAACGAAGAAGATACATGTTTGTGTGGCGGTTGAGGCCAGCGAATCGGAGACCGGCGACGACATATCAGAAACCGATGATAGTGGATCGGGGATGAGAATGTGATGAAGAAGTTAGGGTTTTGAGGTGAGGAGTGCAGTCTCCACCACATGATGAATTTTTTGATCTAGACCAACGCAAGTAAGTTTATTGTTAAAAGGAAATAAAATCTGAGATCTTAAGAAAATTATGGATTCAAGAAAATAATTAATACTCACTGAGTTTTAGTTAAGAACCATACAAAAAGCAATTTATAAAATGAACCTCAGTTTTTTTCATTAATTTGATCGGATCAAATCATGTCAAATAGGTATTTGCAGTAATATTTTAGGAACTCATTTGAAAAAGTGACATCATAAAGCTATTGAATAAATTTTTTACACCATCCGTGTATACAAATTAAAATTAAAAAATTAAAATTATAAAATATGGTCTATAAGTAATTTTTTTCATTATACAAAAAAGTTCAAAATCAGTGGCGGAGCCAGGAATTTTATCGAGCCTGGCAAAATTCTGACCGCAAATTCACATGTGACATAATATATAAATAGTCATAAATCAAAATAAAAGAGGCTCGTCATTTTGTCGATAAAAGTACAATTTGAAATAAGAGAGATGAAATATAACCTGCCAATAGTATGCTAAATAAAATTAGGAGGTAAATGCCATTTCCGAGACCTCTTTGCAGTGTATGTTCAAATAATAGCAACATCATCAAGTGACTTGAATATCTCCCGTTCGGTGTAACATATCATCAAGTCATTGAACCACACATCGTAAATCTTGTTGGTAACAATTATTTCTCACGGGCTTATAAGATTATTTTAACAGCTTATTGACAGGGCTATAACTATTGGACTTCCAACTTTTGTTAATGTTGGTAAGAGCTTTGGTGCACCCGCTATTTTGAAGATCCACAAATTATAAGTTAAAATATGATTTATTATGCCCTGTTGTAGAAGTGATTGTAAGTTTTTTTAGGTATGAAATAAGTGTAAGTTGTAACTTGATATTATGTCATTTTGTCTAATAAGCTATTATGAATAGTGATTCAAATTTTGTTACCATAAATTAAATCAGCAATGAAGTATATATAGATTTTGGTTTTTGTGAGTATTGAGTATTGGTTTGGATGAATGGTATAATAGTTCATAGTTAGGGATAATTATTCTAGTTAAGTCACTTCAAGAATTTATTCTAAAAATTGATTATAGTAATCAATTTCAAATTCCAATGATATTGATTATAATATTTTATTATATTGATTAAACTAATTTTAGTGGTAATTTTTAGAATTATTCATTTTTAGAATTTATAGTAGAATAGAAAATATAAAAAATAAAATAAAACAATGATAAATTTAAGTCACAACCGCAATCGTAGGTCGAAGCCCATAATATTTTTAAAATGGTCTCCTTAGAATTAATTACCTACGTTTTATCTGTAGATAGAGGTGAAAACATGCAATGACAACCATTTGGCAATGACACATAAATTTAGCTACGGAAATTTGCCCTATAATGACGGATTTCGGTTGTCACTATAAATCAAATTTCTTGTAAATTTCCTGCAGCGATACAAAGAAAATATGGGTTGAGCCCGGGTGTGTGCCCAGGCTAGCTGGGTGGTAAATCCGCCCCTGTTCAAAATCATGCTCATACCATTATGAAATATACGTATGGATAGCTGCTTCCTATGAAAATGTCCACATGTAAATCCACAGAAAATATTAAAAAAAAAAAATATTTCGTTCGCAGGAAGTTCCCGAGGAAATAAATGATATTACTCTAGAATTTTCCTACGAAAACATGATCCGCAGGAAATCACCCACTAGTAAAATAATCCGCAGCAAAATTCCCAGGATTTCCTGCGGATATTTTTCCGTGGAAATATTCGCTGATTTCTATTAGTGTTTGATGACATACATTTTATTTACATTTCAATTAACAAACTTATTTTCTCAAATAAATTTATTCAGTTTGTGCATGTTAATTTTTAAACAATAAACTTTCAAGGAAGTTTTGACCAAAGAAAATAGATTTCAAGGAAGTTTTGGTATTGTAGAAATACCTTAAGAAATGAGTATGGATTCGTGTAAATTCCTTAAAAATGTTGGTCTTTTTTCCGAGTAGTATATTTCATATTATGAACCTCTGTAAAAGATGAAAACTTGAGCATAATATGAAGTGAATTATCATACTAAAATTAATGCTGCACTTTCTTTACACCGCAATATTGTATATCTTAAAATTAATGTCGCACTTTCTTTATACTGCAATATTGTAGATATATATGTGAAATTCTAGCACATTTGTTTTAATATGTTCTGTATGATGTTTCAACTTTTATAATGTTCCGTTCAATGTTCCAACATCACGTAATAAGCAAAAATAAAAACAAGAAAATAAATGACAAGAAAGTAAAAAACACAGTGAGTTTGTTGACCCAGTTCGGTGACAAACACACCTACTCTGAGGGCTACCAAGCCAGGAAGGAAATCCACTAGTGTAGTCCTTATTCAAAAGCTCTCAGCAAATTCCTCGTTTACACTTTATGACCTAGGACCTACCCGTCTAGACTTCAACCTAGGAACTCCTAGATCTGAGATCCCATCTCACTATCCTATGGTCAGTCACAACCCCTGTGACCTATCAGACCTAAACACAAACGGTGAAGTTACCTTCAAACACACAACTAACACCTTGTTTCACAACTTCGGTGTAGTACATAAGAGTATCAAACTCAACACACAATCCTAAACATGTACCACAAACGATACAAGAAAGGCTCACAATAAAGGTTATAAACTTGCATAAACATGATACAAGAGTAGAGCAAATGTAGACTCAAAACCCTAAAATTCTAAACTTTTTAGAATGACGGCTTGAATGATCAATTAGGTCTTGAAGTCTCACTTATATACTGAAGCAGCTTGGGCTAAATATTCTTGTTGGGCTTCAACACAAAGCAGATCGATTCAGCTAATCTGCAAAACAGAAATCAGAAACAAATATGGAAAGTCCTAAAATGTCAAAACATCTTTAGGATCGTCCTAACCAATAACAAATATTTCCTAAAATATAAATACTATTTTAGGAATATTCCACAACTGATTCTATAAAGATATGTGTGTTGCTTGGTCAATAAGATAAGGAAATATTGTTTCCTTAAACAATAAAGGGTGCGCATACAAATAGGCATGAACCCAGGCACACTGAACCGTGTCAGGATGTTGGAACATTGTGTCCAACATCTTACAGAGATGCCTAACCACATGTTGGAACATTGGTTCCAACAACACATACAAGGATATTTGTTTTAACAACAATGCAGCCAATACAAATACCCAACAATATGTGTAGTGGCATGTAATGTCTGAGACTGACGAGGATGGAGAGTGGTCTTTGGTGCAGAAGGCATGACAATAAGCGGCTTTTAACATCTTCTATGCGAACCGAACTTACATCAAAATAGGGATCATAAGGTCTTGCATGTCTGAGACTAGATGGCTGAAGGAAGGCTTATAATAATCTTTTTGCACTACCTATACCAATAAGATGCATCTTCTTCTTGGTAGCTCATTCACTAAGAACTCCACAGTTAGGCGTGTTTGACTTGAATTTTTTTTTTGGGATGGATGACCTTTTATTTTATTTCCCGAAAAGCGTGTGCGAGTGAGGACAAAACACGTTAAAAAAACTCGTGTTTGTTTGTTGGATCAGTCAAAAATGCTTAAAGTAGTTAGAGATGTTACAATACACACACGCACACACATAAGACTTTTCCACATTATTTCATTTTTTGAAAACTGATATCGGAACATCATATGATATTTTAGGCTATGTTTTTAGTTATTTTATTTGCATTTGAAGGCAAATAAGAGGTCATTTATAGGAGTTGTCAATGGTTTGCATAACATTTTGTATTTTTTTCATTTCACTTGTAGTAATTTACTTGTATCCTATATCATGCAATCCATAGGTGTTTTGAGTCTTTCTAGTGAGAAATCATGTAAATCTGCAAAACAAGACATCACATGAAGGATCAAATATATGAAGAATGAAGATCAATGGTTCTTATAAGGTTTTTGAAGACAATGCAAGTTGGGAAAAATTCTACCTAAGTTCCAAGGCATTTAAGACAAATGAAAGCTTGAAAAAGGGACGAAAACTGCAAAATTCGAACAACCTTATGCCCAAGTGCGCATGTTACATGCGCCCCTGCGCACGAGTAAGCATCCAAGGCTGCCTCATATGCCCTTGTGTGTCACTCCATGCGTCCCGCACATGGCTGCGGCCAGAAATGTTGTTTTGCTTGCTTTCCAAGATAAATCGGCAAAAAACAAGTTTTCATCTCTTAAAACCTAAGTAATGATGCACTATAATCCTAATCATGATGCTCTTACTCAATTTTACTTAATTGTATAAGTAATAAAAAAGTTTCCTTTCTCAACAAAGAGTTGTTGCATGCATCAATGATGTGTACTTGAGTCAACGCTTGGTATAAAGGATCTCATCTCCAAAGGCTTGAACCATAGGGCGTTTACTGCCAGAGAGCTTTATCTTGATCTTTATACTCCTTGTCTTTAATCTATGACATTGAACTTCAGTTTAAGGTCCAGAGCACTGACCAATATACCAAAGTGTTATCTTGGTTCAGAGGCAGAACTTCATTTACATAGAATTTATGCATACTTAATTGCACAATAGAGTATCTTAATTATTCTCATACATGCTTTTGTTATCATTAGGCTTATGTTCTTTAACCAATTTTAATCTTACAATATCTCCTTTTTTTAAGATGACAAACACCATCATTTTTTATGAACAACTTTTCTTAAAAGTAGATACTTGACTTAATCATAGAGTAAGGTTTGTAAGCTCTTCCTAAATTAAGCCATAATTTTAAAGGACAAAAATTTAATTCAAGAGAGTAAAAGAATGCTAGTATATACATGTTTTTGCTTTAACTCTAGATATTAACTTCAACGATATAAAAATGCAGCTATTATACTTACTCCCCCTTTTGTCATAAATAAAAACATAATTTATTAATGAAAAGAAATTTAAAAACAAGAGCACTAAAGGTAGCACTTGTGTGACATTGACCTACCACAATGTCACAGGTGTCTTTCTTCTTTCTTTTTTATAATATTTTTTTGTTTCTTTGTACACTTGTGATATTGTGGTTGGTCAATGTGATCAATGTCACCAACCACAATTTCATCCAAATATTGTCCAAGTAAAAATAGAGAAAACACATAAAAAATACAAAATAACCTAGGTTTGAATTCAAAATAAAGATATCTAGAAAATAACACTGCCTTCGATCCTTTTTAGAAGAAACAAAAGTATTAAATTTTTTAGTCTTTTTTATAGGAAATTTTGACCAATTTTCAAATACATTGGGATGATCAATTTCAATAGTGTCCTTATTTATTATGAAAAAGAATATTAAAAGTAAATAAGTTGTGTAATCAAGACAATTAATACAGAGGCACTAATGGAATAAATATAAATTTATATGATTATTAAATGCAAATAACTAGTTTCAAAGTGTTTCCTTGATCTATGTGATTTATGTATTTTGTTTCTTGTATAAAGGATCGGAGGGAGTATAAAGGTTCTTAAAGGGTTTGGTAAGGAACTGAGCAACTTTGCATCTTGACTTTTAACATTCATCAATCATCCCATACAGATAGATTTGAAATCTCCAAAGCTTGAGTTCATTCCTTAAACCAAAGTCCTCAAAGCCTACTCTTTTTGAATATCATGAGCTTATTACTGTTCCCCACCACTATATATAAAATGAAACTTCTAACAAATGTTTTGTCGACAGAGGCAGACACTAAGGATAGTAAGAATGCTGTAGAGTAGAGCAATTGTGACTTAGTAGAACTTCCCTTGTTGATGAAGAAGTGCTTCCAATCTTTCTTTTTTTTTGAGAGAATGTGCTTCCAATCTTGAAGGGTCACAGAGAGAAGAAACCCATAACCAAAGGACGTTCATCTTTATTCAGGGCCTTTGGAGTCAGAACCAAATTTTGTTGACCTTGTTGGATGATAGGAACTGGTTGAGCCGAAGAGGACGCCGTGGAACGATGAAGGTTAGGTGTTTTCGATGAAAAGTGGAATTTCATAGGAGGTTATATAAAGAATTTTTTCATAGAGAATACCAAAAGATTGTGCGTTGAAAACAAACATAATTAACGACATAGGGGACTCACATTTCATTGCCTTAACTCTAGGAAAGTTTTTGTCCAATAAGTAATGGAACATTTTCAAACTCAAACAATGAAATGAACGTTTCTTCATAACATTAATATTATCTAAGACTCCTTCTAAAGACTCCTTTCATGTATAAATACCATATGCACAATAATGTTAACACTGTGTGATAGTTTGCAATAAGGAAACTAACTCCTAGACCTTGTGTTGAAGTAAAACGACAAAAGATACTCCTAAAATGTTGATTAATTTAATATGAATCTTGTTAACGACTGCCCTCGGGGCACTCTTTATGCATTCCATATTTAGTAATTATTATTTTAAAAAGTCAACTATTACAATTTTTAGTGCATTTAATACACAATTTTTCATTAAAAACTTGCTAATTAAAATGCTTAAAGAGTACACCGGAGACACTCGTTAACATTTCTCATTTAATATTAATTCATAGACACACGCTCATCCGCTGCCTAATATCTGTTAGATTAATGATTAATATAAGACGAAAAAATTTCATGAAGCAAAAAAAAACTTGTTTTGTCATTTTATTTAAAGAGTAGTGATATATGTACAACTCTTTGGTACAACTTCTATAACAACTTTGATTTTCTCTCATTTGATTGGTCAAAAATAATAGAGAGAGAGAAAAACGAAGAGAGAGAATAAGAAGATAATGTGAATATGAGAGAGAAAGTTGTCAAAAAGTTGTTAGAAAATGATTGTACAAATATCATTTCTCTTATTTAAAAGTGCAAACATGCTTCGTGACGCTTTTGGGACTGAGAAGTTGGTTGTTTATAGCACTTCTCTATATGTTGTTATGGTGTGCACTTTTTGTTGCATGCATTTTCCTTAGCTACAACCCACTTTATATTTTTCTTATTTCTTTTTTATTTTGCAACAAATATTACATTTTGATTGTAAATATAACTCCTTAGATTCGTAGATATAGTAAGAAAATTTGACACCACTTTAAACAAGGTAAATACTATTATAACAAAGAGAAAACAGAAAAAATTATTAAAGGTAAGTAAAAAATCAATAAACATAAAAGTTCTCAGAACATTTTCCTATTTAGACAAGAAATACTTACACCATGCCCATAGTTCCATCAAAGATAAACTCAGAAGGCTAAGGTTTTTAGTCGTTATGCGTGGTTTTCAACCATAAATGGGAGAATCTGGATTGATTTAGTCTCCTTTGAATATATGCAACACCTAGCAGGTAAAGTCTCAAGATAATACATAAACTTGCTTAAATATCCCCATTTTCCTAGTTTCTTCATAATAGAGTGACCTTTACATCATAAGAATAGAACTTTATCTCCTAAGTCATCCACATTTATCCACTTCATTGCAACAAAATTCATCATTCAAATATTCATATCTTCTCAGAAATAAAATCAACAATAAAAAGTTCATCATTTGAAAGAATAAAATTAAGATCTTATGCATCAAATTTAGGGATATGATTCACTATCATCCAACTAAAGTTATCATTAACAACATTTATCTTTAACTCTGCAAAATTAGCTTCACTTGTAACAAGATAAACTTTATTTTAATAAATTGTTTTGTTCGTGATATTTATATAAATATACATATTATACCGTTTCCCATTTCAAGAATCAAAGACTTTATTTTCATGCTTATACTCGTTGTACAACCACTACTCCACTACTCTACTCCTCATGTCTGCAGTAGTACAAGATAACAACTGTGACTATGCTGGTTGTTCTCTATTCATGGAATGAATTTGAAATTGTTCCTTCATAGGACAATAACCAAATCAATGGTGATTAACAAGCTTTAACAACGACTCTTTTTGATGTGCTGGCAATCCTCAACGTATCTTTCACACCTCTATATAAAGGAGTGAAGACTAGAAGATTGTAAGAGACTCACAACAATTTTACAAGTGCCAAAACTCTGCTGAAATTGTTTTCACATCAAAGTTCACTTAGAATTTCTTAACAACTTTCATAACTTCGAAATTCTAGGGTCTTATGAGTCTGTATCTGATTTTTATTGTGAACAACACTGATTGTATATCAAGTGTTCAACCTCAAACATATTTCTGTGGAATTGTGTCTATTTAGAAGTCTCTTGCTTTTGTGCTTCAACATAGGAATACTCTTGATTTTGTGCTTGAGCATAGGAGGACTCTTGCGTTTGTGCTTGAGCATAGGAAACCTCTTGGTTTTGTGCTTGAGTATTTTGAAGTCTCTTGCTTTTGTGCTTGAGCAATTGTAATCAGATATTGACTTTAGTAAATTCTCCTTGGAAGTAGAAGGGGGACATGATTACTTCCGGATTGTGGAATGAACCTGTATAATTGTTTTGTGTCTTTCTCTTCTCTCTATCTCTTTACATTATCTGTTGCATAAGACTCTAAACTTTGTTCAAGACTCTGAACTCTACCAGACTCTTAAAACTGGACTTAGTTTTAAAAAAAAGAAAAATCTAACACAATTCAACCCCCCTTCTTGTGTTTTTCTCACCTTCAGTTGGTATCAGGAGCCTTGGTTCTGTTGTCTTAGCACATAACAATGTAACAGTGTTAGCCTGTGAATTTAACAGGCTCATTTAATATGGTCAACATTTGTTTGACCTTTAACTTTGCAGGAATCGAAGAGCTTTCTCATTTGAATTGGAGAATGAAGGTGAGAAAAACCACAAGAAGGGGGGGTTGAATTGTGTTTTTGGAAACTTCTTCTTTTACGTTCTAGATAACTGTCATCAGGTTCAGAGTCTAAAGTAGTTCAGAGTCTGAGTGAGTTCAGAGTCTATGTGCAACGGATAAAGTAAAGAACAGAAGAAGAGAGAACAGAAGCAATTATACAAGTTCCTTCCACAAAACGGAAGTAGTCCTGTCCTCCTTGCACTTCCAAGGAGAGTTCAACTAAAATGTAATCTCAAATTACAAGTTGCTCAATCACACAAGAAAGAGACTTATCTTTGCTTAGGGACAACTCCAAGAGACTTCTATGCTCAATCACACAAGAAAGAGACTTCTATGCTCAAGGACAACTCCAAGAGACTTCCTTTGCTCAATCATAACTGAAAGAGACTTAACTTAGCAATTACAAAGAATTGAATAAGGTTTTGAATACTTGATATACAATCAGAGGTATTCACAATACAATACAGAACATAACAGACTCTGTTTTTCTTGACACTTAGGAATTCTAAGATAAAAACAATTGGAAGAATTCTCTAAGTTGTTGATGTTTGTTTTCGACGTTTTGCACAGAGTATTGGCCTTGTATATGCGTGTGTGTATTAGCAGTTGATCTCTATGTCTTCATCCCTATTTATAGAGGATTTGAGAGACGTTGAGAATTTAGCAGTTACATCAACTTGTCTTGCTTTGAAGCTTTGATTCTTCACCCTTGATATTTTGCTTGATTTGATAGTTGTCCTAAGAAGAACTTATTTCAAATCCATTCCAAAACAAAAGGAACAACGTCTGCAGCAATGTTACTGTTATCTTTGTCTTGTTGTAGAGACAAAGATTGCAGAGATGGTGGTTGAAGAGTTCGTGGCCGTACACTTCGTACAATGTCCTTTGTCAACTCTGGTGAAGTAGCTTCTGACGAGATATGCTTCTGATGACCAGTGCTTCTGATGATCTTGCTTCTGATGACGTGTCTTCAGAAGCTCTTCTTCAGACTCATTTCTTCAGACGCATTCTTCAGACGCAGTTCTTCAGACTCATTCTTCCAGATGCTTTAAGCTTCAAATAAATTCCTTTGCTCTTGAACTTGTTCAATCAGAATCTTTATGAATAGTACTTTGATTAT
>Ga0315915_1006696_pt1 | contig 14006 bp, 8 predicted proteins | sample MpolbnodulesMG_FD_207738 | JGI IMG/M metagenome (GOLD analysis project Ga0315915, IMG submission 207738) | Medicago polymorpha root nodule microbial communities from Los Angeles, California, United States - branched nodules | ecosystem: Host-associated > Plants > Roots > Nodule | place: USA... | reverse complement strand
TTTTCTCATTGAATCCTTCTTTCCAATACCCCTTTTCACCCATCAAAAGTTTGCCAACACAAAATTAAGAACCTGAAAGTGGGGAAAGGAACATCAAAAGAAAGGTAATGAATTTGGAGGGAATGGCGACGAGTGTGGAAGAGGTGAGCAAAGATAGAGGATAAATTTCCATAAAATGAAGGGTTATTATATAGAGCTATGTTGGGAACTTTGTCTCTGAAGTTTTAGTTATGGCTTCTAACGTTGCACCCTATTGAAGCCTGTCATCGACAGAAAAAAAAAATCAGGATGGCTAAAGTTCTGAGACTGTTTGTGGTTGGTTTATTGAAGTTTCATTAATCGCGTGTCACAATCGAGGTTTCGAAGAGTGCTTTTGTCTTCAGAATTATTGTTTTCTATCGATTTGTGTGCACTTTTGTTATTGTAGGGAAGTGGATTGATGCGTTTAGCCAGTGATCTTGTAGAGGTGGTTGAGTTTACTTGAGACCACTGTTATGTAATAACTTCAAATTGAATTAATGCAATGTTGATGTTCTCCTAATACTTTGAACCTTGTTGATGTTTTTTCATTCACATTCATAACTAATGGTGTATTGATATGGTATTGTACATAAAAGAGTTTGTTGTACTATTTTAACATTTTCATATCGCATCGTCTAAGTGACTTTCTTTTATGACATGTCATCGATAATGCCTATAAATGTCATTAGTTTAATAATTTAACTATTTTTCTTAGTGACAAATATATATGTGTGCGTGCATGTGGTTGTGTGTGTGAGATAAATCTCCCAAAGGAATATAAAGTATAAACTTATACAAATGATGAGTACGAGAAGTACTCTAGCCAAGCGATAACAAAACAAAAGGTATCCCTTTCAAAGAAACAAGAGGAAGACTATGAACATAATCTCATAATCAACTAACCCTTAGACAAATTTGTCACATGACACTATCGATGCCACTTAATTTATTTCATGGGTAACACTTGGCTTCATGCATGTATTCCTCTTGACACTTGACTTGTTGCATGTATTCCTCATGAGTCATGATGCTTGGTTCGATGCATGGGTAACACTTGGTTTGCTGCATGTATTCCTCTTGACACGTTTTGTATGTATTCTTCATGAGTCATGATACTTGGTTCATTGCATGGGTAACACATGGCTTGCTGCATGTATTCCTCTTGATACTTGGTTTGTTGCATGTATTCCTTAAGGTCATGACACTTGATTTATTGCATGGGTAACACTTGACCTAATGCATGTTTTCTCTTGACACTTGGTTTGTTGCATGTATTCCTCATGAGTCATGACACTTGGTTCAATGCATGGATAACACTTGGTTTGCTACATGTATCCCTCTTGATGCGTGTTGCATGTATTTTTCATGAGTTATGACACTTGGTTCATTGCATGGGTAATACTTGGCTCGCTACATGTATTCCTTTTCATCCTTGATTTGTTGCATGTATTCCTCAAGGTCATGACACTTGGTTTATTGCATGGGTAACATTTGGCTTTATGCATGTATTCCTATTGACACTTGGCTTGTTGCATGTATTCCTCAAGAGCCGTGACACTTGGTTCAATGCATGGGTAACATTTGGTTTGCTGCATGTATTCATCTTGACACGTGTTGCATGCATTCTTCATGAGTCATGACACTAGGTTCATTGCATGGGTAACACTTGGCTTGCTACATGTATTCCTCTTAATACTTGGGTTGTTGCATGTATTCCTCAAGGTCATGACACTTGGTTTATTGCATGAGTAACACTTGACTTGCTGCACGTATTCCTCTTGACACTTGGCTTGTTGAATCTTGCATATATTCCTCATGAGATTAATGACATTTGGTTCATTACATGAGTAACACTTAGCTTGTTTCCTGCATTACTCTTGACGTTTGGGATGCATTTTAGGCGCCCAAGAGTACAAATGGCAGGGTCCTTTTGTTGAAGGGCAAAGAAGGGTGGGGTTGTCATTTTGAGATGCTAGGGTTTTGGTGATAATAATGAACAAAATAGTGTAAAATTATAGGACTTGCTTAGGGTTTTGCTAGGGTTTCATGATATTACTAAATATACGGTCCTAAAATCAACTTCCAAAGATGTGTAATTTTTTAGAGATGTTGAGTAAAAATATTAATTGATAAATATTTAGGAAATCAACTATCCGTGAAGAAGAATTGTGTCGCAGAAAAGGCTAATTGAGTATGGTTGTAGAATGTGATTTTAGAAATGAGAAATACAACCGATATTTTATTTTTAATGATATTTTTAATCTCTGGTGAATTTTCCTAGTTACACCTCTAACTTTTCTGGTTACACCCTTCACACACACTATTCAACAATAATATTTAAAATATCCCTAGCCTCATATTTATTTTTTAAAACACGTTACAAACCTTTCATTAATATTCGATTGTATATATTACTGATCATTTTACTATTCATGTTAGTCTTTCTTTTTCTTTTCAAGTAGTATAGTAGTTAGAAATTCACATTTTTAAGGTGAATAAGTGGGATATCCAGGGTTCGAACTCCGACCCCTACATATATAATGTAACGTTCCTATCAACTGAGTTAAACTCGCGATGACATGTTAGTTTTTATTTTTCTACATCGTATGTGAACTTAGTTCACAAACATAAAAAATATAGATTTAACATGTGCGCAAAGTTCGTGAAAACAAACATGTGCACTATATTTGATGTGTTGTACAAAGCCTTTGAAGTTAGTTTTGATTTTCAGTGGCAACTGCATGTGTTAACCGTCTTGGAACGGTTAATAATGATATTATTTCATCTCATTTTCAATAAATGGAAGATAGATTTTTTTTGTTGTAAATTTAGTCGTTACGACTATTTTTAACATTTATTTAGTCAATGTAGTATAATTTAGTTCTTAAACCAACCAAGTTGATAATTTATGTTTGGGTCCGCCCTGCGTATTTGTACGGAAATTACACGCGCACAAGTGAAAATTTGTGTACGTGAATTGTATGAGTTATTTTTTGTGATCCATTTTTTATTACCTATACATGATCTCAACACATAATGTATGAATTCATTATGAATTTACAAAAATTGTCTTTTTTAACGTAGACCTATGTTAACAAAAACACAGACATTTTCTCTTTCAAAATTAAGTGATTTATGTGTGAACTAAGTTTATATTCATTTTTGCGAACTCGTTTTACATGAACTCAATTCACGTATATCCCTAGCTTGCGAACTCGTTTTACCTTAACTCAATTCATGTATATCCCTACCGCCACATTGAAAGGAACACATGTGACCGCGAATAAAATAGTTTGTGGAATATGGGTGGGGGAAATGATTTGAAAGACAAAGACAAAGCCAAGGGAAAGAGTGACATAGGATGAAGAAGAGTACTAGAGAAGGAAGACAAAAGCTAATAATTGAAAATTTGAAAAAGATTAGGGGTGTTTTTATCAATTGAGGGTGTAACCCAAAATACATGGGGTGTAACTAAAAAAACAAATATTAAATCTCATAAACATAGGTTACCTAGAAAATTTCTCATTAATGAGAAGTATTTGAACTCGTCAAATTGAAAAGTACTTGAAATTGTATCGAAGGTTTTTTAATGTTGGCAATATTTCTCTCTATAGATCATACATGTGGAAAAATGCTTTAACTTTCACACAATTCCAAATTGAATGCAAACAACATACAAAATAGAATTGATTAATTGATGACACAGTTGTACCTATTTCCAGTTAAGATTGATTATGGAATTGGAATTGGAATGTTAAACTATTCATTCATAAGAGGATAAGAACTAAGATGACAATTTTTAACAACAATGGGAAACTGAAAGACATAACATACAAAAAGATGTTTCAAAATGATGCATGTCATTCACATGTTCGGTCAAAGAAACGAACTAGAATTCTTACTCAAGAAAAAAAAATAGATATCCAAAATTAACTGTAAACATAACTGGTACATCATCATACAAGGAATGAGATCACTCCCAATTCCTAAGGATTTCTCATCATCATCTTCATCTCCTCGTTCTCTTTGCTGAGATTTTCAACACGGGACTGGAGAATGTTAATCATGGTTTGAGCACTTGTCAACTCGAACCGCATTGTCTCCTTCTCAACACCAAGCTTCTGTGTCTCACTCTGCAAGTATTTGATGTACTTTGCAACACTCGGAGGCACACACAATTCAAGATTCGCCAAGTCAAAATCTGCCGGCTGAACTGAGGTGTGGTTTTCCTTCTTCGATTCAAGTGATTCTAGCAGAGAAAACTCCACCAGTGCAGACAGAAAATGTTTCTTCGGTGCAGGTTTGGCAGTTGTGACAGCAGCAGCAGTTGTCGGGAGAGTTGTCGCTGCAGTGGTTATTGTGGACGAGCATGGATCCTGACTGTTAGGGTGGAATGAATCTCCAGATACATTTGAATGATTGGAGTTCAAGTTATAGCGCCGCCTTTTGTAAATTTGAGGTATTGGCTTTGGGTTATCGGTTGGGGGTAACGGGTACTCATCATCAACATGGATATGCTTAGAATCATCCTTTTCAGGTGATGAAAACTCAGTCATGCTCTCCCTCTTGCACACAGCAAGAAGATTTTGAGTTTCAATTGGCAGCTTGTTCACATCAAGTGGAGTTTTGTTGTTGGATTGAGTGTCCTGTAAACACGACGAAATGTTAAGCCGGCAAATGATACATAAAATAAGAGAAGTTGGCAGATAGATATACAACAAGTTAGAAGGTGATTCTTCTACTAATTACATCAACAACATCATCATTTTACTAAACCATCAATTCTGAATTATCCAACATACATAATGTCACCATACAAAAGTGACTTCAAATAGATTGAGGAGAAAGAACAAAAGAACGTGAACATATCAGTATGCTTTCACATTCCGCGAGAAAAGAGGAAAAAGAATCTACATACCAAGAAAAAAACGGCATAAAAATCAGTGGATTATACTTTTACAGAGAACAGTGAAATTCACACATAAATTTTAGAAAACAAGAAACGAAGTGAAAATAGGAAATAAAATAAAGTTCTGAAACGACGCACATACATTGCAGAGTTGTTCTCATACCCAAAGAGGATTGTACCCAGCTCAGAGTTTTGGCTGTTTTCATCTAAAACATTTCAGCAGTTATCTATCTAAAATTTGCTTCGTCACTGAATTTCTATCAATCACCTTAACAAAAGCCTCAGTAGTCATCATGCAGATAATGCCCTTGACTTCTTGAAAGAAAAACATGAAAGACCTCTAATGAGGGTGGTTGGAAAAGTTTCACTGTATTTCTCCCTTCCAAACAAGGATAAATTCTTCCCCGAAGTACGATTTTCCCAGACACAACTCCCATGTGGGTATACTTCACGAAACAAAGTTAAGGTACTGTTGGACACAGACTTGCAATAAGGACTCGTTTTGAGTTCAATGGTACATCTAGAAAGGCTGTACTTATAATTTCTACCGTCATCCAAAATAAACTTGGATATTCGCTCCAATTGGGCCAAATTGATCTCCTAATTCATCCTCTACAAGCTACTTCATAACTTCTGCAGCATCTTCAATGCATTCAGAGATGGAGCCAGACTTGGATCATAGGGTTCCAACTTTAAAATGTAAACAAGGAAAGTCAAAGAAATTGCTAGCAAACTTTCTAAATACTAATTAGTCAAATGCTTTGAAGATGAATTTTCAACCAACTACTATTAACTCTACTAAATACTCAATTGATAACACTCCAGTCTTCATCAAATTCATACTAAAAACCTAGGGGTTTGGGGTTTCCCTAGCAATTAAAATAACTACTAACTATTAATTTAGTCTTGATGAAGCATCTTCCTCTTCACCTATATTCAAATTTGATTTCCTGGCCTCTACCAAAAGTTGTTTCCTTCCTTTAATCGCTTGTTCCACTAGCCATCAAGAGTCCTTCTGTTACCAAACAACCCAAGAACAAAAAAAATGTAACCTTCATTCAATTCCCATGGTAACCTTGGATACAAAGCGAAAAGGAGGGAAAGATTGAACCCAGAAATTGGCAAGAAACAGGGTTGAAGGAGAAAAGGAGGTGAGCTGTGGAAAGTCGAGTAAGAATTCACCCTTGACTTCCTTCAACACGCGGCTAGAGAGAGAAGGTCTTCAACCTTCTTGACTCAAGATGAGGAATTAATGGAGGATGCTCATCGTGGCCAGAAGAAGTTGGGGGTAAGAGTGAGAAGTTGATCCAATAGTTAGTTTTGAAGATGCTTATCCAAGGGCTTAAATTGCTACTGCCTTTTACCCCCCCACCACAAAAGCATTATTCAAGCTGACACCTTCTTACTATGTCCAATCAAATGGTGCTGATGAATTTTTTACCTTTTCTCATTGCTCATTTGTGCCGGCTGATCAACGATAACCTCACATATGCTAATATCACCACTCTTCCTTATCTACCCCAGTCAGTCTTTCTACAAAAATAGCATGCCTTACTTATGTTTTGTCAATAATTCAGGGTCAACCTTGTTATCATCATCTAGGTCATATCGATTGAATGGGTCGCAATTTTTCCATGACTTGTACCTATTGATTTAAGATGCTGCTAGATTCAGGATGATCCCACCATACAACAACTACAAGTAGGTAGCTATTTCTTTTTCAGTTAAATGGTAGATAACAAAAACAATATAAGGTACTCCCTTAATACACGACAGGATCCAACGCCCATCCATAATTTCCAAATATCTCCAAACAGCTTCTAAAGCTTCAACATGTCGAAAAAATGGTATGACCCGACCAAGTTTCAACTTACCAATTCCATGACATGTGGGTAACTTCTCTGAATGGAGAAAAAACAAAGCCTACCTATTATGAGGTCAAAACTTTTCTGAACAAGAATAGTGTGGTATCTCCAACATAAAGGGATTACTCTGGTATTTATATTTTATTTTCAAGGAACCAATCCTAAGTCAACTAATTTGACCGCTGGTCATATTACATTGACTTCAAACTATTCATTATAAAACCAACCTAAATACTCTATAAAGCCCTTGCAAATAGCTAGGAGCAATATTGCAAGTATACTATATAACCTGTGAATTTGTTGGCCCCGACTACAAGGGGCTCCGAGCCGGTCAAAACCATCACACGACGATACCACATGGAGTTTCCACCTACATTGAGCTTGGTTTGCCAACTGAGCCACGTGCCATCAGTGATTCTAGATTGTCTATCCCTGGGAAGGCAAACTTTCATATCGCAAGAACCATGCAAAGATAAGAAGTGCACAAGGTACGAAATCACTCATTTAAGAAAGCTAAAGGATCAGCAAAGATAAGATATTGCCTCCTTCAATAGGGATTCTGCCCAAACAAACAAAGGTATATCAAAATTTATTACTTAGGGTATGCATTGATACCCAGTCATCAAAATTTTGATTGTGCGGACAGGAATGAGAAGGTTCATTGCATCAATTGATATTTATGTCCCTCAACCCCAAAAAGCCGTATAACTAAGGGAACATAAATTTTTTGTTTTCACTTTTCAGAAAGGAAGGTCCATTAAGCCGAGGATAGAAAAGCAGACAAATATGAAGGACAAGGGTTCCAGCGTTCCGGCATAAATGGAAAGGAGAAAGCGACACAATATAAAAGTAGACCGGATAACATTATTATTGTACATCCAGAACTAGCACGTGATGAACATGTTAAATTAAAACTCCGGACATTCCGGTAATGAATTATACTCTTTTTTCACAAAGAAAAAAATCATAAAGACAAAAAGAAGAAAATACATAACAGGAAAACACGAAGTAACCGAATAAAAACAAATAATGCTACAAAGCTTCCCAATCCCTTAGCAAACTTGTGAGTTTGACTATTGAGCAACTTTCCATATTTCAATTACTTTTTCACAAACACGTAACGGACGTGCATAAATTAAATGAAAAGCATCAATAAATGTATTCCATTGCATATCGACAAAAGTAATGATAACAAATTGCATATCGACAAAAGTAATGATAACAAATTGCATATCGACAAAAGTAATGACTAACGACAAGATTAGATACGCACCCAAAAAGACTGGGAGAGAACGAGAACAAACCTGCACAACAGGATTTCTTCCTTCACTGCATGAAACTCCACCGTTCCATTCAAGACGCAGATGGCGGTCAACAGGACCATTACTCACAGTCACAGGCTCAGCGCCAGGAACCATTCCCGATCCTTCTTCCCACTCTTCTTCAACAAAAGGTGCATACCGTTGTCCATTTGGAGGCCCAATGTTATTCTTGTGAAACACTCTACACAGCACAAATGCCTCCTGCTCCATCCAACAGAGAAATGCACAAAACTGATTAACCAATTGCAATAATATAACAATGTCCACATTACAGTACATAGCAAACTATTGTTTGAATTTTTTTAACAATTAAGTAACAATAGACAAATTGGGTTTGGGAACCACGTATAAACAACAAAGCTTCGCAATTTAACAACATCAAAATGAAGAAAGCCCAAAGTAGCTGCAACGACAAGTAACAAAACAACACAAAATCATACATTTTAAGGTCATCTCACACTTCAATTTCTGTAGTTTGTAAAATCTCACCTGTGGCTGAGAGGGTCCAGCCCCAGCCCTCTCCCTCTCCAATTCTTCCTCGACAAGCCTGTACTCATGCATGACCCAATTTGTTCTCTTACCATCAGGAGCACGGCCGCTATGAAACACCAGAGTCTTCTTCAACCCCACGGTCCTTAGGTCATGCTTCACTGGACGATCATTTCCAGTAGCTTTCCAGTACCCTTGAAGGGTAGCTCTGTTCATCCTTCCCCCATTTCCATACTTCTTGTCCAATGCACTGAAAAAATACCACTCCTGGTCTCTGGTCTTCAGCCTTGACTTATCTACACAAACATTCAAACCACCACCATTCACATTAACACATTAACATCAGTTCATAGTCTAAACCCTAAAATCATCACAAAAAACTAAACTTTTTAAAAACCCATTAAAATTTAACGAAAATAACAAAACCCATTTCAATAATTAAAACAAAAAACAAACCCTACCCTAACGTTAACCTAAATTAAACAAAACAGCCCAGAAAAAATAAACAACAAAAATCAAACCTTTATCAAACAAAAATTGAGAAAACATAATGAATTTAAGAAGAAAACGAGTTCTAACCAAAAAGATCCCAGGGTTCACTCTTGTAGATATCAACTTCAGCAATAGCATCAAATCTGAAGGGTTTTCCAGAAACCTTGCGTTTCAGGTAATAAATGACAAGTTCTTCATCAGTAGGGTGAAACCTAAAGCCAGGAGCAAGGGAAGTTGGTGGGGCCGCAGAAGCAGAAGCAGAAGGCGATGGTACTGAAACTGTGAGTGGTGAAGGGTTGATTGTGGTGGTAGATGGGGGTGGAGGAAGTAAAAGAGGTTCTTCGTGACCCATTTGGTGAAGGAAAAAGGGGTGGTGGTGGCGGTGGTAAAGATGGTGAATTAGGGCTTCAGCGCAGCCTAAGAGAAACGGAAAAGATGGGTCCTTGATTGAGGGTCAAGCAACAAATGAGGGTACCTTCAATGACAAGAAATTCTTAACGCTTCGTGTCTATCAAGGATTCTACTCTTTTTTTTCCTTGAAAAATGTTTTTTTTTAATTGAAAAGATATTCTTTTAGGTGGGTTGGGTTGGATTTTTATTTTGTAAAAAATGAAAGTTTTTAATAATTTCATTTCTATGCATTAACTGTATGTATCCAATCAAATCACACCAACTAAATATTTACTAATTTATTTAAATATATGGCATCACAAGATAATTTGATTGAATGCACATGTAAAAAGTTTAACAATGTCGGTATATACAAATTAACTTTAAATTTATATGATTTTTGTTTTCGTTGTTTTATCTATAATCAAAATTGAATAAATGACACGATTTTTTTCTCTTTTTATATTTTTAGAGGTAATTTTGGACCATTTTGGGCATACTTTCCATCCATGGCCCATTGTTGTTATCCTTTTCTTCATGGACCAAGTGTTGAATTCCTAGTCATGCCAATAATTATATTTTGCTTATTGAAATCCATTGCATATATATATATATATTACATGGTTGATGGTTGAATATATCAAAAAAAATTAGAAATTAAAAAAGGTTTTGGTCAGTTTTTTTTTAAAAAAAGTAACCAATTATAATTGACGTAAATATTTAGATCTTACACTCATAGTCGTTGTGATTTGGATTTAAGTTCATAAATTTTTAGTTACCTCAATTATATTTACAAGTAAACACAAGTTATGGAAACTTAATGTATTTAGTCTAAACTTTGAATCAAATATACCAATTTTCTTTAACTCATTTTTGCTTATAAATAGGAACTAATAAACATTTATTTCAAATCATATATAATTTGGTTTCCTTTGTAAATCATTAATGTGGTTGATGACTCTTTTTCATTTTGCGTATAGGTTTGCCTCCTCGCATCTGAAATTTTAAATACCAAGACTATGAAAATGTTATGAAAGCAACGACTCTCACCATCTGATTTTTTTCTACCCGTGTTAGTTTGATCCTACCATGTATAAAAAAAAGTATATGTTAAGAGATGTCATCTCTTCTCGACATTTTGAGAGATTAATTTTTACCGTTGATTTAATATATGATTTTTTTCGATAATTAAAATTAAATTTAATCAAGACAACAAACACCTTCACACCTATGTTTCATGTCCAAGTCGAACACTTTCTTTATGTGCCTTGTTTGTTAGGGTTCCAAACTATGAAAGTGTCGTGTTTTGGTCACACAAAAAAAAGCCCAAAAAATAACTATTTTGAGTATGTTCAACACCTTGGGAAAAAAAAATCATGCAAATGACATTGCAAAGAGATATGGGGTGCAAGTCAACGATATAGGACAAGTTGTCAACCATAACAATGTTGGAATCATCAACAATGAGGGGCAGCGAGCCTATATAGTCTAGTGAATAATTGAAGGTTGTTTGGGTGAATTTGGTAAAATGCGTGTCTTTGAATCCAACTCATGTGAATAGTGCAGTAAGAAATTGATTCATTTAACAGACATACATTTATTTGCAACAACGACGAATTTGTAAGCCCTTTCTCTCATAGCGAACATATTGTTAAAATAGGACAAAACTTAGGTACAATTTCTTAGGTGCTTTTCGTATGGTTCTTAACTAAAAATACAATTTTTTTTTGGAGATAACAAACTCTGAGAGAATTATGGATTTAAGAAAATCATGATGAATTTAGTTAATAACCATACAAAAAGCAAATTGTACCTAAGTTTTTTCCGTTAAAATATGTATAGGTTACTCTACACAAATCATCTTGGCTATGTACTAAAATGTTGTATTAGTCACGCACTTCTTGAAACTCAATTGATCTCCTTCATATTGCAACTAAAGCATAAAATAAAAGAGACTGTTCATGTCTTTTTCCTTAAGTCAATGCACCTTGCTCTTTACTTTCACTGCACAATAGTATAATTTGACCACTCTTCATTTATTTATTAATAATGTATTGTTGAGTAGATGAAAAATATATATACTTCCAATGGTTTTAAACACATGCAAAATGTTAGATTAAACCTTATATCAAATCAAATAGTTAAATTAATAAAAGTTAACCTATGACAAACGCTATATGGAATTGGAATCCTCCTTTATGAAAAAGAATCGATTGATAATAATAGAAAAGATAAACAAATTGCTAAATTAGTGGTTGGTTGGCTCAGTTAGAGTTACAGTGTGTGTGTGAACCTCACACACAACTTGTTCGTACTGCAGCAGGCTTTTTGGGTTTCTTTTCAGTTCGAATTTACCGTTCAGTAATTGATGATTTGAGTTGTTCGAGGATCTATGACCAATCCATTCATTGTTATTTGTTATTATTATCCAACCTTACACGTGGTTCCATTCACTTACAACCATTCAGCACTTGCACTTATAGTGCCGTGCGCACTCTATCTAGGTTTCAACTTTTTCTCCCGCCAATTTTGCATCTGCTAATGTGCATCCTAGCTTCTCCACCTACTTCAAATACTTTCTTTGTGAATCTACTTCAAATACTCGATTTTATTTTACCACTAAAGAATAGATGTGGATAAAATACATGTTAGATCGAGTTATATGTCACCTGAACTAATTTTAAAATCAGCTTTTAGATGATAATTTATCTTTAAATTTGATGAAAATCTTTTTACCAAATTTTTAAACAAGTGGTCGTCAACCCTCTTACTGTTCCTCCTCCTCCCTCTCTCTCAGTAAATCAAGTCTTAAAAAAAATACATGCAATACGACAAGTGTTATTCATGCAATAAATTAAGTGTCAAAATGAATACATGCAACAAACCAAGCATTAAGATCAATGCAAGCAATAATACAAGTGTTATACATACAATAAATCAAGTTTTAAGTGTAATGCATACAACAAGTTAAATGTTACTCATGCAATAAACTAAGTGTCGTGAATCATGGAAAATACATGCAACAAGCAAAAAACAAAAGAAATACACGCAACAAGCTAAATGTTACTTATGCAATAAACCAAATGTCACCAAGAATGCATGCAACAACCCAATTGTTAATCATGCAGTAAAATATGTGTCAAGAGAATTACATGCAATAAGTCAAATGTTATTTATACAATAAAACATATCTCTTTCTTCTTCCCTCATGAATCTCAACCCTCTCTCTTTCTCATGAACTCACCAAAAAATGTCAGTCATCTCATTATTTTTTCTGAAAAAGGTATATCACTTCTTCTCTCTTCAATCACACCCTTTGCTCTTTCTTCTAGATCCTCTCTACCCTCCCCTTTTGTGCATGTTCTCCGCAATTCTCGTGACATTCGGATCATGCATCTCTATTGTGGCTTCTTCAATTAGGATATTCTTCTATGACTCTATATATCAACACCTGGATTCGCACCGCCAATGGGTCCACCTCTATGATCCCTTGCTCCGACGTCAAACCTTCTATTGTTGGCAATCACAACTCGATGTAAGCTTGAAATCGATCTCCTCCTTCTCACCTTCCTCCCCATCCATATTCCTCTCTCTCTCTCTCATATCTCCTGATTATTAAATAGTTGGCGTAATATAAAATTTTTGGTAGAAGTTTTGGAATGACTATAGATGTATATTGCTTCTTCTAAATAGTTAATGGTTTGATTATTTGTTTGTTATTTTTTTTATGTTGCTTATTTGTTTCTTTGTAGATTTGTAAAATTCTAAATAGTGAACAATCTTATAAATGCATGACCTAATATGTGTAGATCAAAGAAAGACTTGTATAAAATTTCTTTCAAATACGTTGTTGAAAGATTTCAAATTATTTATGTGATTCTTATTATTTTTAATAATTGATTTTTACACGAATAATTTAATGTATCTATTTATTTCCAAACAAAATTCTTGATAATAATTTTATTCACCACAATTTCTAACAATATTACATATTGCATATAACTCACCGCTATAACCGAAAGATTGTTCACCGCCGGAGTTTGCTAGCTATAAAAGTTGAGAATCACCACAATTTCTCTCAAGTTGCTAACTTTTTTTCATATTGCATTTTATCCACCGCTATGACTGAATTTTTTTTGTTTTTTTGTTGAGGAAAACTGAAAAAAGTTGATATAGTAGCCAAAAAAGTCTTATTATCTTGGGTGATTAATCTTCTAAGTTGTGTGTGTGAATGTACCTTAATCGACAAACAAACAAACGTTTTAACTTATTCGCTAGAAAAAGTTTTAATGTTGTTGAATGAAAATTTAGTCATAGACTAATAGTTTTTTTGCGCTTCAAACAATTACGTCGAGAAATGAACTATTTCTCTCAACAGTGGACTCCTTATACTCTCTATAGAGTGTTAAGTAGGATGTTAGGTTTTTGGTGAGCTACTAAAGTAAAAAAAATTGGTAAGTATGGCAAGGCATGAGGATAAAATGATAAATTGTGAAAAATAGACTTGTATGATTGATT
>Ga0315915_1006695_pt1 | contig 14007 bp, 9 predicted proteins | sample MpolbnodulesMG_FD_207738 | JGI IMG/M metagenome (GOLD analysis project Ga0315915, IMG submission 207738) | Medicago polymorpha root nodule microbial communities from Los Angeles, California, United States - branched nodules | ecosystem: Host-associated > Plants > Roots > Nodule | place: USA... | reverse complement strand
GAAAATACTACTAGTCATAATAAGAGCAACATCCATTGGCACTTTGGCAGTGCACTTGTGCGGTAGATATTCAAATCTTAGCATCAACATACAATATAGTCTCCGAAAGTATCAAACAATTGTTTTTTTTAAAATAAAATTTAATCTCCAGATACTCTTTTGATACGTATCGGGGCGTATCAGACATGTATCAGTGCAGGATACGTATCAGATACGGTATATCATGCATTTTGAAGTATCTGTGCTTCAGAAATGGACGGAAAAATTTTGTTTCTTCAAATTGGGTACTTATATCGATCTGATTCCCTATTGTATTGAAATTTCATATAAGTCATTGACTTATCGAAAAATTGATCAAGTTAATTTAGGACCAGATTCTCTACGGTCTCATATGACTGTAGGATCATGCTTCACCCAATTCTAATAGGATTAGAGATAGAATGGATGAAGATAGTATTGTGGATGGTAATAACAAAATTAACCCTAAAAATAAATTACGAATGTAATAGATTGTAGGATCTATGAATGTAGAGAATCGTTTCAGTTAAGCGATAACATGTCATGTTAACAAACAAGTTAGCACACAAATTCACAGTACATGTAAGCGCATGTGTTAAGGACCAAAATACTTTTAGGGGTTATAGTCATTTTGGTCTTGCATGTGTAAAAAGTAGCCACAATAGTCCTTCAATGTATTGAAATTTTAAAATAGTTCTTGATTACGCACTTCGTTAGTCAAAATAGTCTCTGACATTAAAATACTTCGTTAATATTGTCATATTAGTCGTTCAATATACTTACTTATTGTCATATCAATACTTATAAATACTTATTTATTGTCATTTCAGTCCCTATATGAAATGAGTTATTGTGAGTATTGGGGATTATTTTAGCGGTTGGGAATTTTGCGGGGTTGTGATAGTCCCAACCACTATTTTTAAAATGGTATCATAGCCTCTCCAATATCTATTGGATCACCTGCTATCAAGTTTCTACTATCAGATCACCCACCATTTGTTAGGAGTCCACACATTAAGTAGATAAAAATGTTCGGTGTGGTATTTAAGCCAAGGCCTCTCCCACCTAATGAACTAGGTTTCAGATATTACGATTACGATTAGGTTTATGATATTAAACCATGAGGCTCTCCCACCATTTGTTAGGAGTCTGCCATTTTGCTAACGAGTGTTTCAAATATTCTGTAAGGATTCTAAATCAAGAGATCATACTTTACAAAAGTTAAATATTACAATTTTCAATGCATTGGTTACATAAATTTTCATAAAAATTTATTATTTATAATCTTTAAAGAATGTTCGGAGACACTTGTTATTATTTCTCTTAGTGAAATAGACAAATAAATCACTATATGAGTTGCTTTTATACTTATTTTCTTTTAAATAATCACATAAACATTTTTCTAACTTGAATTAATTTTACACAAATGAAATTATCTTAAATTTTAAAAGGTTATCACTTTTCAAAGGTTTTGCGTAAAAAACAATTATACAACCATTTGACCAAAAAAAAATAAAATTATACAACCAAATAGGAACCCAAAACCCTCCAACACGAACTCTGTAAACATGGGGAAGAAGAAGAAACAGCGGCTGACAGCAGATGCAGAAACCGAACCTGAACCAAACCCAATCAATGGCAACATCGATGATTCTCACAGTAACAAGAAGCTTAAGAAGATTAAGAAGAACAAAACAAACGAGGAGATACCCACTGTCAGCATAGCTGTTCCCGCTTCCATCATTGACAACGTTCCAACTCTTGAACTCGCTACTCGGGTATCCATTTCAAAATTACTTTCATTTCCATCACAAAAACGTTAATTTTATTCGAAAATGAAAACTTGATTCATTCTGAATGTATGTATATATTGTTTTCATTTCCCTTTTCAGTTGGCTAGTCAAATCGCTCGTGCCGCGACTATTTTCCGAATCAATGAGGTTGCTAAGATGTTTTCTACATTTTCATATGTTATTACTCTTATCGTTATCATTATCATTATCATTATGTTGCTGATGTAGAGAACTGTTGTTTATTTATGTGTGTATGAATATAGGTGGTTGTGTTTGACAATAGAAGTACTACAGATAAAGGTTATACCGCACCAGATAGTTCAGATGATGAAAGTAGTTCGGTTTTTCTCGTGCGTATCCTGAAGTATCTTGAGACACCTCAGTATTTGAGGAAGGCTCTTTTTCCAATGCATAACAGCTTAAGATTTGTGGTTGGTTTAATTTTCCTGCAGCTGCATTTTCTGAAGTCGTTTATTTTGTTGACTATTTGTTTAGTATGTATTTAATGTTAGTTGTTTGTATTGGATTTTGCAGGGGATGCTGCCACCCCTTGATGCTCCACACCATTTGCGCAAACACGAATGGGGTCCGTATCGGGAAGGTAGGTCGTTGTATTCTGTTACAATTTCTAATTTCTGTAGTGGATGAAAAATGTAAAGGAATTTATGGATGAATGATTTAAACTCTATACTCATGTGGGTAGAATTTTTAGCTATATGTTATAACCCCCATCAGCTAAACATTTGCCAATGATTGGTACTGATAATTTAAAATTTTATTCTCAGGACAATGTATTTCATCTATATAGCACTGCATGAATGATTCTGCTGTCACCCTTTGTTATATTGTGATTTAGATCTAATCGATGGTGGTTTTATTATTTAAAATTAATTCATGGATACCAGTATTATTTTCATATATTTCTGTTTTTCTTGTTAGGAGAGTAATCGAAAGCCATGGAAAGGTTTGAAATATGGTCTATGCATGCCATGGAGTGTTAATGTCCTTTAATTTATTTTGAACCACACATTGCACTGTTACTAGGTTGTAGTTCGTAATTGCAAAGCACCTATCAAACTCACATGAAAATTCTACCATTAAACTACAAGGCTATAGAGACTCTATGCTAATGAACAATGTTATCGAATATCGGCCATGGCGGGAATAGGTGGCAGTTTTTGGGCTCTCCACGATACCCAATTTCGGCCGATATGGAGGGATTTTCCGCCATAATCCGATATCACGGCGCCACATGTGGTCGGTATGGTGGGATTTTGGCTCTCCGCCATGGACTGCCATCCGCCATAGACAACAGTGCTAATGAATGTTGGACAGTGAGTATAGGTGAAAATTTTGAAGTAAATGAGGCATGCATGCATGAAAAAGATATGAAATCTGGAATAAATACAATTGGTTGAAAGTTGGAATCGGAATGACACACTTAATAACAAAATCATGACAGGAGTTCATCTAAGCTTATCTGTGTGTGTTAGGAGTAAGGTTGTGGTGAGAAAATCAAATCAAATGGAAGAAAGTTATTTTGACGGGAGGAAAACCTAAGAATACTATAGGAGAAACTAGTTATTGTAAAGAGTCCTTTCTCTAAATGAGTTTATGGAAACTTTGGTTATTCTTGCGTCGAGTTGTGATGATTAATTCAATAGTCGCCCCAGCTTTTGGGGTAATGCTTGGTTATTAACTTGTTGTTGTCGAGAGGATTGATGACTTTTATTGTGTTGGTTAGCTTTCTTGTTTCCACCCGGTTTAATCTTTTTCCTTTCTTAACACACCAAGTGGTGTTCATTGTGTCGGTTATTTAAGGACTTCTTATTTGAACTACTCTTTCTTTAACTCTTTTTATCTAAAAATCTTTTGAAGCAGAGACATTTTTTTTTGCATTGGCATTGCTGTTACTACACTTTTGTTATTTTCCCCGTGGTTACACTGGCCAGGTTTTGATACATTGCAATAATAACTTCTTAGGTGTCACAATAAAAGAAAGACATTCAAACTCCGGGGCAACGCTAGTTGATGTTGGCTTATTTAAGGTACGAGTATACATTTCACAGATTTCTTGGGCCTTTTTTTTTTACTTCCCTTTAAATTCTCTTTGGATTTCCTTTTCTTTCATTTCCCCTGTTTTTCCAATGACAACCTTCTCAAGGGCATCTTATTGTTTTTGTCCATATTTTTCGTTCGTCTCTGCCATGTAGTTGTTTGGATATTGGCTTCTAACAGGAAGTTCAATGAGGGTTGTATATAATGTCATCACATCATTCCTATTTCTCTTACATTTTCCTTCCCTTTTCTTCCATTTTAATTTGAAATTGCAATGTTTTTTAGTTGTTATTACATTTATAGATTATTAGAGTATGGTAGAAAAGAGAAAATGAAAGAAAACTGAAATCCTGAACTGATTTAAGAAAATAAATCTAAAGCTATGTTTACAATTGATCTCAAGTATATAGAGTGATAGAGACTATGCAACTGAATAACTATAGCTAACTGAATTAGTCTCAGTTTGTTACAGATTAGAATATTAGAATATTCTTGAACAGGTTAGGCTTCTAACTAAAGTTAGTAAACAGTAAACGAAACTATAGTAGCTGTAACTGAGACAGATGCTAGAAAGCAGAAACCACTGGGACCTTGGAGTGTGCTCCTCTCAAGGTCTCAGGTTCAAATCCTCCCAGTGTCAATTTCTATGGGCTAGTCCATATGGAACTTTGCTCTAGCTTTAAATGGGCACCCCGTTAGTGGATGGTGGGATTGGTACCCCTGGATTAGTCAATCTATGGACCGGATACCGAGTTTAAAAAAAAAGATGCTGGAAACAGAAATTCAGGATAATAAACAACAGTAGCATATTGAAAGTGGGTCATATTCAAACACTTATGACCAGTTTTTTTTTTTGGAACAAGACTTGTGACCATATTTTGTTCTAGGCTTGAGTTGCTTTCATATGATCTGATTCACTATACGACATATGCAGCATGTTGCAGTTGACCAAATACTTGAACCCGGAAGAAGAGTTACTGTGGCCATGGGCGCCAACCGCAATTTGGATTCTGGTAATCAATTGATCTTCACTTATCTTTTTTATTCTCGTGTGAGTTAACTTCAGTAGCATGCTTTTCTTTTTCGTTGGAGAAAAACGCTTCCTCTTTCTATTTGGCATTTTTTCTTTCATTTTTGTGACTCTTATTCTACAAATCCTATGATTTTGAAGTTTTCTTTTGGGTGCATTGCTAACACAATGACAATATGATTCTTGTTTGAAAGTTGCTTTTTACAATTAAAATTCATTCCTGAATTTCTCCTTGGCTATATGAATTTATGCTGATTTGCAATGCTGCACTTCATCTAGATTTACCACGCGAGGTTGTCTCATCATCCAAGCCTAGGGAAGAAGGAGCATATTGGGGATATCAAGTGCGTTATGCTCGCAATATTAGCTCAGTATTTAATGAATGTACATACAAGGTATCCTCTCACCTCCCAGACACACTTCTCTGCCTTTTAATATCCGTAGCCTATTATTCATCGACCACTGTAATCCTACTCACGAACCCTTTCTTTTGTTTACTTGTTAACGTTACAGGGTGGCTATGATTGTATAGTTGGTACCTCTGAGCATGGTCAGATTATTAAGTCATCTGAGCTTGAAATACCATCCTTCAGGTGCTCATGTTTTAACATTTGAACTGCAAAATTATTATTGTTAAATTGCTTGGGTGCTAATTTTAAGCGTTCTCTCTAGGTTGATACTTAAGTGAACAAAGTTTATTAATTCTAGAAGATGGATTTAAAAGCAGCCATTGTTTTCCTATTAATCTATTTTCTTTTCGATGCTTTGTATATTTCTAAAATGATAAATGTTCATAATTCATATGAATATTGATGCCAAACTACGGCTTGCCAAGCCCAAGAGTACACATGAGATTAGAGTTATCACGGGCCAATGGCTCAATATCATGTACTTACGTCATAATATTTTGATGAAATATCGCCTCCAGTGTGAATTTTCTGTTCTCACATGAATGGAAAGTATAGTGTTGGGTCCCACAATTGTTGTTTTTCCTACCATAATGAGCTAGCTAACAAGCAATGGAAAGCTATCTTTTCTTCCCCTTTTCCCTCCTCATTTTCTTTTTGTTCTTTTTCTAGAAAACCAAACATTATAATGCAACTGATGCCTAGGGAGTTTCCTTTTAATGTTATTTTTTTTGTAGCATCTATGTATTTTGAGCTTCACTTACTGGTTAAATTTGAAATATGAAATTCAAACAAATATATACACGTGATGATGATGCAGGTGTTTTTATTTAAATTGGTTTTATTAATTGCTTGATTTATTGAATTTGTAGACATTTATTGATTGCCTTCGGCGGATTGGCTGGTTTGGAAGAGAGTATTGAGGAAGATGATAACTTTAAGGTATTGCATCCTTCCATTATATATGTGATTATTGCAGTTCCCTTTTTGAGATTACTGCCAATCAGAGATTCCATAAATTTGACAGAATCTTTGGCTACATGCCTTTCTCTGTTGTTGTAACACATTCCTGTTTGATGCACATGCACTGGGACGCGATAATGGATGATCCACTGCCAATCCAAACCTACACTATTTAGAAGTCGAAGTGTTACACATTTCTGTGTAAGGCAAATGTTTTCAGATGAAAAAGATAACAAACATGTAGAACAAAGCTCTCAATTATTGTATTCAGTATTTAGAAGTGGAAAGCTTTGTAGGTCTACATGTCTTGGATCTTTTTCATATGAAAACACGTGTCTTTCTTAGGTTCTCATGTTACTGTTGTGTTATATGTACTAATATCATTCTAATTCAGCTTAAGAAAAAGAAAGGACCATGATGCTAAATATAAATTTTCTTGATGCAATACTAATCACCCTCTAAAAAATGCAGGGAAAATATGCGAAGGAAGTGTTCAATTTATATTTAAATACATGTCCACATCAGGGGAGTCGAACAATTCGAACAGAGGTACTGTGCCTGATCTCACCTTATTCAATTTCTTTGTTTTTTTTATTTAAATCAAATTTCAGTCATCAATTAATCCTCATATTTTTTTCCCTTAAAAAAAAAAAAAAATCAATTCTCATGTTTTTCTTTTATTATAGGAGGCTATTCTTATATCTCTTCAGTACTTCCAAGAACCAATAAGCCGGGCAATGCTGGGTTGAGTATTGTTGCAGTCTTAAAATTTATGTAGTCCAGATATTGATTCTCCGAATTATATATATGTAATAATATTCAGAAATATTTATAACTAGTTGTCGCGCCAAAGAAGCACCGATGAAACTCCAATTATATTTGTGCAGGTGATGTTAGTTAAACTTTAGTTTGTCGTGTATGTTAGTCCTTAGTCGGGGATTAACAGAAGACCAACATGGCTTAGAGAAAATAGGTTGACTACTTTTTATTTGTATTCTCAGTGTATGGACAAATACGAAAATTCCTGTCAGATTAGGGACGAAAAATGGGATTCTTATCAAATCTCTTACAAACAAGTGAGAGGAGTAGAAAAGTATAGACTTAATTGCACTATTAGTCCTCCTAGTTTATTGAATGTGCGGTTTTGGCCCCCTTAGTTTATTTTGTGCAATTTTGGCCTCCAAGTTTACCCCCTTTCTGATTTGGTAGCCTTAAGTCAATTTTGCGCTGAGTTGGCATTTTGTATGATATGTCATCCTTGTTACTATGTCACACTGATTTTTATTAAGTTAGAAATTTTTAAAAAATTAATCTGGTTTCTAGTGCCTTTGTCCCTTCATTGAATCCCTTCTCACAATCCTCCAATGCCTCGTTCATCTGCTTCCAACATAAAAATTCTCACACCACCCCTTTCAATTGTTGGCAATAAGATCAATTGGGTAAGTCCAACCAAGAGGAAACGGTGGAGCGAAGTTTTGCTTATTGATTAGGAAATGAAAAATGCATTCAATATTTCAATTTATAAGAAGGAACAGACAAAATTCGATCGTTGTGGAATTCTAAAGCAGGGGAAATAAGAACGGTATTCTCATATCGTTGTGGAATTCCAACAATCATGGAAGTCCAGGTGAGTTCATTTACCCAATGTTTTTGTGGTAATATATTTTTGAGTAAATAGGCAATTACCCCTCAAATTGTTAGTTTTGTCAATTATGCCCCTGACATTAACAAAACTTCAATTATCCCCCTGAAATTGCATAATGTTGGTCAATTTGCCCCTTCCGTCAATTTCCTCCGTTAGAATATTTTTTCAAATTTTACGTTATGTGCAAATACCCCCTTGTAATTTTGCACTTATGTGCAAAATGCCCCCTGAAATTTATAATAATCAGGCAAATTGGTCTCTGTGACAAAAAATATTCTTTTGCTCCCAATTTTTTTTATCTTTATTATCATCATCATCAAAGGCCCTTGTTTTAAAACCATATTCCAAAAGTCAAGCAAACAATATATGGTTATCCAGTTTTCAGTTAAAGTTAGTGCTACAAGAATATCACCAAGAAAATGCCAATTTAGAAACCGTAAAGAAGACAATTTTCAGCTTCAAGTAGCACAATAGAAAATAAGAATACAAGAGGATATAACCTTATTTAATTGTAATTTGATAAATATCCTCCTTTGTGTCGATTAATTAAGTTAAGGGAATGAAATGAAATCCTGGTGCAATATTGGCAAGAGTGTCAGTTCCAGTACGATTGATCCCAACATATTTGAGAGTTGAAATGAAACCACCAACAGAAGGAAGTTGTGTTGCAGTTGGAGAGTGGTGTAGGAACCGTTAGGTTACATCCATCATCATTGAAAACTTTCCATCACCATCGGTTGTTGCGTTAGATAACATGTTCCCCCCACATTGTAATTGTACTTGAGCATCTCAATTATTTACACATAACTATATGGTTACTCTGTACATAATTAATGATAAAAGTGTATTAGTAACATACACTTTCAGTGTAAAAAGTATCTTACATCCATACAAATTATTTAAAAAAGTATTTTTCATTCATATGTCTAGTTATTATTTTAGGTTTCTGCCTCAAATTGCTTACTTGATTCTTGTAACATGGTTCAAAATAAGGGCCTTTGATGATGATGATGATAATAAAGATAAAAAAATTGGGAGCAAAAGAATATTTTTTTGTCACAGAGACCAATTTGCTTGATTATTATAAATTTCAGGGGACATTTCGCACATAAGTGCAAAATTTCAAGCGGGTATTTGCACATAACGTAAAAAAAAATCAAGATTTTCTTTTGAAAAAAATATTATAACGGAGAAAATTGACGGAGGGGGCAAATTGACTAACGTTATGCAATTTCAGGGGGGTAATTGAAGTTTTGTTAATGTCATGAGGTAATTGACGAAACTTACAATCTCAGAGAGGTAATTACCTGTTTACTCAATATTTTTTAATGTAATTAAAAATACACGTGGCATAGTGTTAAAGATGACATATCATACAAAAATGAGTGCATTAAATAACTCTCACTAACAAATCATTAATTAAATAAAAGCCAAACTCTCACTACAAAACTGAGTGAGAGACTACCAAATCAGAAAGAAGGTAAACTTTTTTTTTTGAGGGGAGAAAGAAGAAAAACTTAGAGGGCTAAAATCACACAACAATTCAGGGAAGCTAAAGTCGCATAATTGAAAAATTTAGGAGGTTAAACGTGCAACTAAGGCAAAAGTATATGGTAAAGATATCATGATTAGTAAATATGAAACATAAACATATATAAAGTTTTAAACATTTTTTTAACAATAAACGAATCTTCTAATGCCTTGAGATCTTGGAGCGTGCTCCTCTCAAGGTCTCAGATTCGAATATTTTTGGAGACAATTTTGGTGGACTAGTTTTTTTTTAAAGATGGTGGACTAGTTTAATTTCTTAAAAAACACATTCCATTTTTTTTATATCTTTCAATGTCACTAATAACTAACTTTGAACATCCCTAAAAAAAAACATTGAACATTATTATTATTGTTTTAATGACTTCAAGAGATAAAAAGAGTTTTGAGGAGACATGACATATCTTTGTGTGATAACTGATAAGTGAGTTGTTGATACGGTACTATCCAATTAGATTAAAATTTATATTATTATCAAATTATATTTTTATAGCTGATTAGAGATCAGAATGATATTGGAAGAGTCTTTAAATGGGTTTCATATGTACATACCTTATTTCTATGACTCCAATGGTATACTAAAAAGAGTCATTAAATACCTCTCATTAATATATACGCTAATGTGTGTATTTAAAAAATAAATAAAATAAATTGAAGAGAGCAAAAATCACACGAATTTTCGATGATTTGATAAACTTTTATCCATTTTATTTCATATTTTAATTGTGGGACATATTAGTTGTTGCAGAGAGTGCAAATCCTTATATATGTGATAGTAACTAATATGTACCTATTTTTTTTTCTTATTTTTTTTTCTTCATTGAGAATTCTTAATAGGATGAAATCACTGATAGACATGGATGGATTCGACATCAAGCATGGTTTTAATCCAATTAGACAAATGATAGTAATCCACTGGCCAATGGTGTAACTAATAGTGGACTATGTCAAAAAAGCTTTTTCTTTAAAAAAATAACAATTGTTATTGAAAACTCACACATATAAGAGAGGGGTGTTTGAACTCTAATCAAAACATCTAACTTAATAATTTTGGTAAAAAAAATAACCATTGTCTTAATTACTTAATAACAAAAAATAATTCAAGTATAAGAAGGGTATTTAATTAGTCTAAAATGGGGGCAAAAAAGTCTTTGCAGATAAATAAACCTAATTTTGGTTGGTAGTATATATAAAATAAAAAATAGTGGATCCCTAAATACGAAGAGGGCGAAGAACGAAAGAAAGGGTTTAGTTTTGTCTCTGGACTGGAGCACGAGAGAGTCCGTACGTAAACCCGTTTTGTAAAATTAGTTTTTGGTGACGTTGTGAGCGTGAGATCAAGGAAAGGAATTAGTTAAGAGAATTTGAAATATTGGTTAAAGAAAATACGAAAACGACACCGTTACGCGCCTTATCAATGGAAGAAAAGGAACAACAACACACCAAAACACTCATTTCTGCTCTCAACTTTCTCTCTCGCGACGTTCCTCTTCCTTCTCACCTTCTCGATTCCGTTTCTTCCATCTATCGTCTCAACAACAATCTCAATGTAATGCTCCTCTTCTTCTCCTCTTGATTTCACTGTTTCTACGGTGAAGTGTTTTCTTGCGATTGTTTATTTCCATTTTTTAGTGCTTTGCTCTATCGCATGCTGAAATTCGGTTCAATTTTGATGAGACAAAGTTTCTCTCTCAGTGTAGTCTTTAAATACAGATTTTCTGTGGTCGAAGAAATCGATGATTAGCTAAGAAATTTAATGAAATTTGACTTTTATTGTTTTGTGTAAATTGAATTAATCTTGAAAGTTATGTAGGAAGATATTCTGGCATTTTATTTGTTCATTATTATAGCTTCACTCCTATGGCTTTGTCTGTTATTGTTATGTTCTTTTATTCATCAGTTGTGTGCCGATTTATGAATTACGTTGGTTAGAGTTTACAATGTTTTGAAAATAATTATACATGTTTCTGTTTTTCATGAATCCAGGGCGATGTAGGGAGTTCTGGAGATGATTTAATAACAGATCTTGAAGATGCATTATCGAAACAACGCCCGAAATGTGCATCAGGTTTCAAGTTGGAGGAAGCAATGGAAAGCCGTCATCAAAATCAGATTCGGCATCGGTTAAATGAGCTTCAAGGTCAACGATTTTAATAAAAAAGAATTACCTGTATTGCATATATTTTTGCTTGTTTCCATATCAACTAAATAAAAGCGATCTCTAAATAAGAATCTTTACAATTTTACTGAAGAACTGTATTACTTTTTCGAACCAGAATTGCCTTCAAGCAGGGGAGAGGACCTGCAGACAAAGTGCCTGCTTGAACTTTATGGACTGAAGGTAAAAATTATTATTGAATCTTTCTTCAATGCTTAGTGTACTGTGAGTCATGTCTAACCTTGATGTTTTTCTACTCTAAATCACGTGTAACTTCCTGTTGTAGTCCATCCCACATAGTGGGAAGAGGCTTGACACTGATTGTTGTCGTCTATTTTCCACAAATTGATAGCTGAAATTCCTTACAGTATGTCACTTAATTGTCCTTCACTTATTATAAGCTATGGCATTGTTAAGTGTACTTTTGGTAATAGGTTCTGTAATGTTATTAGAGTCCATACAAATTAGTTTCTGTTAACAAAGATACAAAACAGATAACTGTTGCCATTCTGTTTTCTTCAATTGCCTCTAAATATGACTTAGCTTGACTAGTATAAGTAAATGCAACACCTTTATAGCTTACTCATCATTATGAAGAGCACAGCTTAATAATTTCTGGTGGGGAAATTAGTTAATTTGAAATACAGTTTTGGTCCTTACTTTTGGCAAAACTGATCTCTTCACTTTAGAGATCACCTTTTTAATCCTTCAATTTTGTGGATTTTTGCCTCCAAAATTCCTCTAAATTGAGGGATAAAAAAATAAAATTAAAAAAGTAATATAAAGGAGTCAAATTCGTGAAATGTATAAAATAGGGAGACCAAAATAGTGAATTTGAGAAAACAGAGTTACCAAAAATTTATTTAAGCCTTAATTTTTATATTTTCTCTATTTCAACTATAACCGAGAAATGACAACAAACATGTCCTTGTTGGCAAGGACTTCTCTTCCGGCAGTTAGCAGAGTTGCAGTCAAAGGTTCGGTCTGATGTGAGTTCTGAATACTGGCTCAATGTTGAATGTGCATATCCTGACCGGAAATTGTTTGATTGGGGCATGATGAGATTACGCCGTCCATTGTATGGAGTTGGAGATCCATTTGCCATGGATGCTGATAATCAAGTGAGGAAGAGACGGGATTCTGAGGTGATTTTCTATTTTTAAACCAGAATTGCCTCCCCTCCCCACTTTTGGATTTGAACTTTGCTTTTCATAGAACATATATCATAGATTATAGTTCACATCTATAGATGCTTAGGCTTCATTGTTGCAATCAGTTTGTATCCCCTTACTGGTCAACTCCTTTAATTGATCTTAGACTTCTACATATTTTTTTTATACACTCTGGCTTGAAAAATTCAATATTATCTTACCGTAAATCTAGGATCATAAACATTGTCACAATTTGAGTGTTATTTATCAATTCTTTCTACAAATAAAGGAAAAAAAAAGGTGGCTGGTTGAAAAACACAGGCAGATAGACACATGCAAATTCATTCATACATGCATACAATTATGCAGGAACAAGGAAATGTAATTTTATACTAGTTAAGTATACACGACTTGGTGTGTAGTGGTTTAGTTTATTTTTTCCTGATACATGCATGAAGTTAATTTTTTCCTGATACATGCATGATTTTCCAATATCTGAGCATGGAATGGAATTAGTCTATACCGCCTATTTCATATAGATCCTGAAATGCAGAGACTGTCAAGATTAGAAGAGGTGGAGAAAAATAATATAGAGACTACAAAAAGAAGGTTTTTTGCAGAAATACTAAATTCTGTCCGCGAGCTCCAGTTACAAATTCAAGCTTCTCTGAAGCGGAGAAAACAGAGGAATGATGGTATCCAGGTACTCTTCCTCTATCTTTCATTTCATATTGTAAAAGATGCAATCAGGGTTTTGCCAGTGTTTGTCTTGAACTCCAACTGATCTGTTTATATACATAATAGCTAACATCAACATAGTAATTGTACACTACTCTTTGTGTCTAGACTTCTATTTTAACTCTACTCTTTTGAATAATTTATTTATTATTTATGTAATTAACTTAAATTGTAACACAACTCTGATCTATCATGAACATGTGATGAGAGACTAGTTAAAGAGAGATCTCAAAGAGGAAACGAGGTGCACATCTAACATTCATACCAAGTTGTGGTTTGGACATAATGATACTAATTAGTTAAAAAATGCTAGTGATAGTGTATGAAGAATTTTAAGGGGAAGGTGTTAGGAAATGGAAATAGAAGAGATGCAAGTGAGGGTTGTAGAAATAAATTTCAAGTGTGGTAATGATATGTCTAAGTTCTTTCATTAACATAGGTTGTATAGAGGGTGTATGGAAGAACTTTTTTGGGCTCTTTGTATGACGTAAACACTTG
>Ga0315915_1006692_pt1 | contig 14009 bp, 9 predicted proteins | sample MpolbnodulesMG_FD_207738 | JGI IMG/M metagenome (GOLD analysis project Ga0315915, IMG submission 207738) | Medicago polymorpha root nodule microbial communities from Los Angeles, California, United States - branched nodules | ecosystem: Host-associated > Plants > Roots > Nodule | place: USA... | reverse complement strand
AGAGAGAACCACCTCACCCACTTAATGGACATAACAACTTTGGCTTAACGGACATAACAACTTTGGCTTAATGGAGGTTGACAGAAATGACCTATCCGAAACAAACTCGAAACTTAAAGACTTATATGAAACCTTAAAAACTTAAAGGAACTATCTGAAACAAACGTGAAACTTAAAGGACCCAAAAAAGTATTTGGCCTTAAATTAATGTGAAGTTGAAACATGTTTTATCTTATTTGGATTTACAATTATTTAAAAAAAAATTGCTTTGAAATATTGTTTTACAATTATCGATAACATGTTGTTATAAGAAAAAGATAAAGTATAGGTAGTTTGTTATGGAAAAAAGATAAAGTGTACACATACAAATTCGAATTTATATATTTTTTAAATATAAATACGAATTTGTTAAAGAGAGTATATCTTATTTGTTTTTAATTTTAAGAAAGAGTATATCTCATCTTATTTGTTAGTGTTTGTTTCAAAACGGACTCAAAAAAAAAAGAAAGATGAAATAACAAGATTCTTAAAAAAAAATTTGTCAAGAAACAAAAAAAGATTCTTAAAAAAAACTAATCCTGGTTGGGACACGACACGATTCTTAACTTCACCGAGTTGTATTGTACCTCCGATCCTCATAGGTTTCTTTCTTCTGTTCCTCTCCCTGCTGCGCACAATCCCCGCATAGCTGCTATCGTGCGCAGTTTTCGTCGATTGATTCATTGAGCTAAGATACAATACAAGTAGAAGGAGTATGGTTGATATACTCGCTTGGCTCTTCTCCTTCTTCACCCTCATTGCCTTAATTGTAATTCTTATTTATCAGGTCAAACCCTAAACCCTATTTTATTTAGTCAACTTGAATCGCCCCATTATCTAAAGTTTTGTTTTTTAGCTCAATAATTCAACTGGGTATCTATGATATATTGATTTTGATCTATTGCATATTCAAATGCTAACTTTTTTTTACATTTTTAATTTCAGTTAATGTGCCTGGCAGACCTTGAATTTGATTATATAAATCCTTATGATTCCGCATCTCGAATAAACAAAATGGTTTTGCCTGAGTATATCACAGTAGCTGCCCTGTGCTGCTTCTACCTTGTAACAGGACACTGGGTTATGGCACTGTTGTGTGCTCCTTACCTCTACTACAATTATAGATTGTAAGTTTTCTATCTAAATATAAGTCTTGAAATAAGCCATGAAAATTTATTGTTAATGAAAGATACTGATTACAGATTATATTGTTTTTGAGAAACATATGGTAGAAAATAGTCATTTTTTGCACTCGGATTTATGAGTGAATGGTAGTTTGAGTTAGAAATTTGGATCTTGGCATTATTCGGCGTTGTAGTAGTGTACTTCTATGGCTGCTCTGTATAGAGTTACTCATTGATTGTACATAAGATAAACCAGTTTGATAGCTATAAAGTATGTGTGATCAGTAGTTTGGGTGACGGTTTGAAAGAATTTTGGGTCTCTGGTTTGTTCCGCATTATAACTCGAGTGCAGGAGTGTTGAGAGAATCAAACCAAACTCTTCAACCCAATTAATTTGGCAGTTTTTTTCCACTTTATTGTTTGGTTTATCTTGGTTTGGTTTGATTTTCTGGGGCAGGATTGATAGTGTTTGTCTAGTATAATAAAGCCATAAGGCCACAAATTGGTTTAATTTTTGTTCAAACCTCACTCTTTTCTAGATCTTCTGTTCTTCTATTACTCATCTAGCTGCAGTACTCAGTTTATGTAAAGGTCAAAACATTATAAATTTTTGTAGCAATTCAAATAATCAAACAAATCTGGAGCAGTGGTTCGGTGGCATGGTTTGATTATAGAGGGTTAATAAAGGTTCATTACTATACTCCAGCAAAAGAAGAGATATTATTTTTGTACCCCCTAGCAGCAGTACTCAGATTAACAAAGTGCAGTTTGAACCTAAAACTGAACCAAACTTGACCATCAACATCTCTATTTTTGTACCCCAACAAAACAAGTGATAATACCATTGGTGCATGAAACAAAAATGGAAAACCAATGCAATAGCTGTAATTGTATTTTGGTTCATACTCTATTTATTTGCAAGGTATTAAATTGATTTGTGGTCTCAGCTACGTTGCGATCCTTGATATTGTGAAGAGGTGCAGACAAATGTAGTTGATGCAACTGCAATTGATCAGGGATGCTCCAAAAACCTTGAACATGCAATTGCAACTGCAGTTTGCTATTTCAAATCATGTTTGTTTGTAATTGCTAAGTAGGCTACAGTTTTGGATGTGTTCATTGGTTCTTAAATCTCATCCATGTTTTCTGCGGGAATGTTTGCATCTCAATCAGTAACTTTGAGCCAAAAATGACCTATTGTTGTTGCAGCAACTCTAAAGCATTTGAGACCAAAGAAGCACAGTCCCCTCAAAATAATAGTCATATTTGTGTTGGACGTATTAACGTCAGACGTTTCACAGACCCTTTTGATACTGCTATTTGTATTTACATTCTTGTTATGAACTTTTATGCTAATATAGATATAGATGGCAATACAGCGATAATCAGATGAAAATTAAAATTTACAACATTATTGTCTGGATCAAATGGGATGGCTTATTTTCTTGCTTTAATCATCCTTGGTAACTTAATAAACTGGAATGTGCTTAGTATGGTCCTGGTAACAGTATTTGTTATTACTCTGATCAGGTACAGTCAAGGAAAGCATCTGGTTGATGTCACAGAGATATTTAACATGCTCCCTTGGGAAAAGAAGCAACGGCTTTTCAAACTCTTCTATCTGATATTTATCTTATTCCTCTCCTTATTTTGGTATTTATCCTATTCCTCTCCTTGAAAAAAGGCTTCATATTCATAAAAAAGATGTGCCATTAACTTACAATTCTTGCATTTGCGGCTGCAGGTTGATCTACACATCATTGGATGACCCTTATGATTAGTTGGTGTTGATTGCTTGTTTTGTGGAACGCTTTTTGGAGTGAGCTGCCAGACATGTGCAAAAGAGAGTAGCTAATTACTTCCCATATTTGACGTCTATTATGGACTAACTTCTACTCTAGGTGTTGGTTGCCCATGCCGGCTTCTGTTGTTGGATAATAAAACATCTGTGTCTGTATATCGTTAAACTTAAATCAGATTTATTACCTGTCTGGCTCATGTTTTTCTCATTTGATTTAAATCAGATTTATTACCTATGTGGTTCATGCTTTTCATATTGATAATGCAAAATTCTCAGTACAACTCTGCCCTAATTGTCTTGTACCAAAAATACACAATGGAGTAATGCCATTAAAAATCGTATGAAGAATGTAGCTTGACACTCTTGTAAGTTAAGGCAGCTACCAAGGTTTATATCGTATGGTAGTAGGAACAAGGATTGTGGTGTGTGTGTTTGCTTCGCCTTCTTGTATACTACTTTTGTTGTCTTTAACTGTTTGTTTACTCGTTTAGGCTGATTACATGGTTTAACTGGGTTATTTTTACGTTCCCCTTCGTCATTTTCGTTTCAATATACACACACACATACATATAGGGTGTTGCAGAGGGTTTCCATATGCATCCCTTTTGCTTAAAAAAATGTGCTTACATTTGCGGGTATCATAATATTGTTCTCATTTTTAATGACAAATAGAATGAGACTAATCCCTAAATCTCACCAAAATATTTAAGCAACTTCTGCTGACAATCCGTAATTTTTTGATGCACTTTTTTTTTTTTTTAAGTCTTGCGGATGATTATTTTTTCCCTTTCTAATCTATCATAGATTTGGGTCGTTTGAGCTTACTATGAGACTAATCCTCAAATCTCGCAAGAATATTTGATCTTTTTTCTCGAGCTAAGTTACCTATAAATTAATGATTCAATGAGCGAATCATGATTCTTTTCTTAGAAGAGAGTCACTTTGTCAATTCTCCCAAGACCAGGTTGATGATTGTATTAAATTTTTATTCAACTTTAAACATAAGTATCTTAGAATTAACTTCAAGTCAAGTTATGAATAATTATTATTTTTGGATAGAATCAAACAATCTTAATTATATTATTACCTTAGATTTTATCGCAAAAAAATGACCTTTAGATGAGCATATCAAAATGACATCTTACTCCTTGTTGAAGTTTCAAAACACAGAACTACATTCCCTATCCGCTGTCTGTCTATCGTCGTTCACCTCAACATGGCGGTCGCACCCTACACGACCGTTTCAACACCTCGTGTTTATTCTCCTCCTAGGTAATCTCACACAATCTCCCACAAATTATTCAATTCAATTTCAACTAATTCTCTCACTCTCTTGTTTTCTCTTTTTCCATTTCAGTGTTTCCACCAAAATCTACTCCAGATTGAAACTCCAATCTTCACGTTTGCCCATTTTCTTAATTTCATTCTTCTTATTCAATTTCATCACTTTGTATCTTTTTTCATTCACCATTTTCAATTGCAGTTACTTTTGGAGCGTCTTCAATTTCATCCAATGTAAACGCTCAGTTTTATAGTAAAGTTAACAAGGTTCTCAATTTCAGGTAACTCTCTCTCCTCAGATTTACCCTCTTTTTCCACTGGGTTGTTGAAATAATAATCATCTTTTGGATTTCACCAAGTAATTGATTCTGCAACTCACATCTCTTCATGAAATGAATCATTTTTTTGTTAAATGAATAATCTTTGACCAATGAAAGTATAGATAAAAACAGGGTTGATGCAAGTAGTGTCAAACTTTCATGGTTTCAGGTATGCTAACCAGAAACCGGTAAGGGCACAAATTCGGATGATGCCCATTGGAACTCCTAGAGTCCCCTATAGAACACCTGGTGAAGGAACTTATCAATGGGTTGATTTATGGAATGCCCTTGTAAGTTGTTTCATCTTGATATAATGCATTGTTAATTGTACGCTTATCTAAAAGATATTGGTTTACTTTATGACCAAGTCATGGATCACACGTCAACCTCGAGTTCATTTTTTTTCCGTCTTTTTATTAAGTTAATTTCTAAGAAGAACTGCTGCATTATTTTATGCAGTATCGAGAACGTGTTATCTTCATCGGACAAGAGATAGATGAAGAACTTAGCAATCAAATATTGGCAACTATGCTGTATCTTGACAGTGTAGATAACTCCAAGAAGCTCTATTTGTACATTAATGGTCCTGGTGGGGATGTAAGTAATGATTCTAGTTTTTTTTTTTTTTTTTTTTTTAAGAATAATGGTTCTAGTGTTTGGTGGTCAATAATTAAATCCTCTTGTTTCTAGCTTCATATTCCTTTTGACGATCAGCTATTTAACTCGCGTAAACTTTCACCATTTGCAGCTTACGCCATGCATGGCTCTCTATGATACCATGCAGAGCTTGCAGACTCCTGTATGCACCCATTGTATAGGCCAAGCTTATAATCTTGCAGCATTTCTACTTGCAGCTGGAGAGAAGGTATTGTATTATCCCACTGTTTGTTAATCCAACTTGTAGAAGTTAAGCCTGTCATAGCACGGGGTTTATATGCATTTAAAAGACTGCATCATATCATTATCATTATATATAACCACCGAAGAAGGAAATGAGTTTTTTCTCTACCTCTGTCGCCAAAGGTGAGTACTTAACATGTATTTATAGCACAACCTTAACTGTCGTGAATGATCATATTACCAGCAATATCAACTGTGGATTGTATGTTAAAATAAAAAGGCTGGCAGGTCCGATAGTTTGAAATTATGGAAATGAAAACTAATTGAGAAGAAAGAACACTAGTGATTATTTTACTACTTTTTTAGTCATTAATTCCATCACAATCTTAATCCAAATCTTCCTCTTTTTGCTCCATTCTGCTTGTCGTCACATTCATTTCTAATTGGTTTTGTGCTACTTGTGCCTTGGGCTTGTAGTATTGAGTCTGTTGACTTCACTAAGGTTATGAATATAGTTTTGTTGATCTATTAATCATTTTGTAATTTTATGTTGTATTAAGGGCAATCGTACTGCAATGCCTCTTGCAAGAATTGCTCTCCAATCTCCTGGAGGAGCTGCTCGTGGTCGGGTATGCTTGCTTTTTTTCTGAGATAGATGTCATCAATAAGAATTTGTGTATTTAAGAAATTGTTGCTTTTAATTTTGATTCTAATATTGTGAAAATTCTTTCAGGCCGATGACATTCAAAATGAAACAAATGAACTCCTTAGAATCAGAGATTATATTTTCACTGAGTTGGCTAACAACACAGGCCAGCCTGTTGAGAAGGTCAGTTCACTTTACAATGGAATTCATGGAGATAGATTAGAACCTATAACTTATGCTGTTGTTTTGTATGTCATATGATTGTATGATTGCTCGACCAAATAACTTCTTCTATGTATGACAAAAAAGTTCTTGAAAAATATTTGGATTTCCTTTGTAGATGAAGTCAAATTCAAGTGACTCTGCTTTTACAAGGATATGTTTATTCATCCTTCGTTATCTAAGCTTATTTCTGTTTCAAGTCTGTTTTACGTGTATGCCATTTTGTGTATCTCAGAGTTCATTTTTTCATGGATGTTTATTTCGAAATTTTATAATGAGTTTTATTTGCTGGAAAATTAATTTTTAATCCATATCTTCAGATCACCGAAGACTTGAAAAGGGTAAAACGATTTGATGCACAAGAGGCCCTTGACTATGGGCTCATTGACAGAATTGTCAGGCCACGGCGCATAAAAGCTGATGCACCTCGCAAGGATGCTGGCTCAGGCATTGGTTAAGAACTCTTGGTTTACAATCCATTTATTTTACTGAGTAATATTTGCAGAACCAGAATGCTTCGCATTTCATTTCCATAGTGAACTTTTCGAATATGTATAATGTTTGGATAGTCATATCTTGATGCTCGTTCTTGAATTCCAATTCTTACTGAAAGCACTAACCCAATGTAGCTGTAAGTTGTTGTGAAACTTTACAGTATCCTCTATTTTCTCTTGCAACTTTATCACATCTCAGGAAATAAAAATCAACCATTACATCTCCCTTAAATGACATTTGCGATGTCCGTTTCAATGAGTCTTGATATTCCATATGTAAAAATGATTTTATATTGAGCAATTCTCATTTATTTATTTTTATTAAATGTATAAAAGGAAAACTTATTCTATCAAGTGGAATTAGTTGCATGAATCACACCACATTATAACATTAAGTCATGAGTCATTTTTGAATTTCTCTTGTCTGTTTGGGTGTTTGGAGGGGAGTAGAAGAAAAGAGAGAAATCTTCCACTTTTATAGTTGTGCAACAAAGTTTTATTCAAGTTTAATTAATGCTTCTCAATAGCAAGTTACTTTTTAAGTTTCCTTATTATTTTTCACCCTAGTTGAATCCCGCGGATAACATTACCCTTATCTACTTGTCATTTTGTATGATGGGATCTTAAGTATATTAAAACAAATTGTGATATTGTATTTGTGTATCTTTTGCTAAATTTGCATTCCATAATTATGTTGTACTCAATAGCGGAGCCAGGATCCTGGGGCAGGGGGTTTGGAGCTTTCAACTTCATTAGACATACCAAATTTTTGTGCAGTTATTTTCTCTTTTAATTATCATTTATTTATACTACTAAATTTATAAATTTCGTCATTTTTTCCCAATCAAATATCTAATTTTTTGTGTAAATATTTAATTTTATTTATATTTTCCATATTTTTGTACAAATTATAAATTTTAAAATTTATCAAATGAAAGTTAGAATTTGTGTAGATTATAAATTTATAATTCTAAAGCATAATAATCTAGTGTATAACTTTTTATGTTCTTGAAATAAGTTTCACGGGAAGAAGTTAACATAATTTGCATAGGTTATTGGTTACGCAGAAAATGGGAGGGAGAGTAAATTGAGTACACCTTGCATTTGGGTATTTAAATGGATTTCGCATGTACACATCACTCATTTATAATTTTTTAATAGCAGTACTTAATAAGTTCCTTCTTATAAGACCCCGAAAAAGTTCCTACCTAATAGGGGTACCTAAAAGGTATCGGATCTTAAAAGGTTAAGACCCTTTCATTAGAGATGGTCTTATTAGTGCAAAATCTTGGATTAGGTGGTGCAATATTAAAATATCAGGAGGTTCAATAGTATTAAAACAGTGTCATCATGTGTAAAATTTAGAAGCCCGGGGGATGCAGCTGCATCCCCTCACTTATACGTGGCTCCGCACCGGTTGTCCTCTTACTTAGATTGAAGTTATGTGTTCCTCAGACTTGCCAAGTATTTTTAACTTTTACTTAAAAAGCACTTGTTTTTGGTCTTTGAATGTGCTTAATTTATGGTAGATACATTATCTTGAGTATTCCTATATATTTTCTTCTTCATTCACATATTCGGAAGCTAAAAATTATGTTGGATGGTAAAACTCTCTTGATACAACTTTGAAATCTATGCAAAGTTTTGTATACAATTTCTTACTAGACTAGATCATGAATACAGTTCAATTTGCAGACACTCACCGCAAAAAGTTTTGCTAAGATTAGCACATTATGATCATTCATACGTGTGATTTTTGTGCATGAGGTGGCTCCACATATCATTCTTAAACAACTTAAATATTTTAGCGAGCATTGCCATTTGTTATGAATGATATATACAAAGAAGGATTTTTCTATCATGTGCAAATTTGCACATGTTAAAAAGTTTAAAATAGTAACTTTACATTGGAACTTGTATATTTTGTATTAAATATATAACTTTTTAATAATTAATTGTTGGTTTTCAATAACATAAAAATATAATATTTGATCAATCTAAGTATTGGCTGACCATACATAAAGTGTGAGTGAATAGTGATTATTATTTGACCAATCATGTAGAATTGTTGTATATTTTGTTAAAATTATTTTCTAACAAGCATTTTTCAATTTTATTAAAAACAATCAAGGCTACTGAAACATCAAAGCAAGGTTCAAAGCACCTGAATATCCAAAATATTAGACAACGTATTGATGGGATAGGCACAAAGATTATGGTCATTGATGTATCAAGTATCAACAATCGTCCAAAGCAAAGTAAAATGTCAAACCTAGTTTCCCGGTACATCAATCTATAAAAAAATATTTTCTTACACTGATAGATTAATAGTGTGTGATAAGTGTGAAAAAGAAAGAAAGGGACAAAAGCAAAATGTACAAGATAATAATGTCATGTAATAAAAAAGGAAAGAAATATCATATGAGCAATAGAAAAAAAAATGAGATAATCAAAATTAATCTGAGTGGGACAGCATCTTGACGTACCTACAAGAAAAATATGGCCCTTGACGACAAAACACCCCTAGATTCTCGGTGAAGAACTCACCCAAAAATAAATTCATTTTTTTAAGAGTTAAATAGGTTTTAGTTTATAAATATTTTAATTTTTGTTTTAGTTTTCTAAAAAAATTCTTTAACTTTTAGTCCTAAAAAAATTTACATTACCACTTTCGTTCTTTTTTTATGTCAACTCATGTGTATCATTGATATTTTTTCAATCATGTTTAGAATATTTTAAGAATCCCTGAAAAAAAAACTTAGAATTCATATTAAATTTATGTTTTGTTAAAAAAATCATGTTTTTTATTAGAGATTCTTATAATATTCAAAACATTCATGCAAAAATTCACTCAAAAATATAAATGGTAAAACCAAGTTACACATGAGTTGAATTAAAAGCAGAGACCAAAAATAATAATAGAACTAAAAGTTAAAAAAATAAATTGGAAGGACTAGAACAAAAAGTTCGAATATTTATAGGAACAAAAACTTAACTTTCTTTTATTGTGCAAGAGTATAAAAGTACACTATACACTATATATTTATAATAATAATAAGGCTTAATTTATGAATAGGCACCTATTTTAGTGTTGGTTTCTAACAGGGATTTAACAAAATTGGTTGACAAGTTTGAGTTCTTCATTGTTTTTTTATTTACATGAAATGAATAATCATCATTCTCATGTTGGAGACATTGTCATAATGAAGAGAATAACTTTAAAAACACTATAATCAGTGATGTGCACGATTAATTATATGTCATGAATTTTTCAGATTTTTTAATATAGTTTGGGTCAACAATCATGCACTTCAAATAGTAAACCACTAATTCAACAATCATGAATAACTATCACATCAAAATAATTTCTTTAAGGCATGACTTCATATCATTAAAAAGCATATCTTATCAGGTAACTCAAATTCTACAATGACAGGAACCTGGTAAAACATGGAAAACTTGTTGGTCACGGCACAAAGTTCAACAACCTTAACACAACAAACAAAGGAAAGTGAGCTAACAACTAGGAATCCCATTACAGCATTGTAAAAGCAGCTACACATAAATGCATATATATAAGGCATCCTTATGAAATTAGCCTCCAGGAAGAGACACATTAATATCAGCAGCGGGCTTATCCTTTGCATCCGATGCTGGCACAGCAGACCAATTATCTCCACGGAAGGAAGTTACTGATGATAGAATAGGTATTGGATCAAGAGTAGGGATGGGTACAACAGCAGGAGACGACACAGTTGATACCACATCATGTTTCTGATTTCTTGGCTTCTGCTCATGTTGGTTTCCTGCCATAAAACTTCCAACCACTACCTGGTAGATACATGTTTAAAATTAGAGTGATCAGAATCAAAGAAATTGTTATCGAGTAAATACTAAATCACTAGCTTATACATGTTGCTATAATTGAGTTGCCATTGAAATGTTTGTTTGCTAGAAATGGAGTCGTCATTGTAAGGTCTGTTTTCTCGAACTGCATCTAATTCATTCGAAAATTCGAAGCACATTTAAGAGATATCTTTCTCAGATGGTGAATTTTAATACAAAGGAGTTAGAGATTGAACCATGACCACATGTTTAAGAGAGTCAAACCACCAACCACTTGAACCACACCAAATTAAAAAAGTTCATTTGATTTGAAATAATGTTTTTGTTTTTATTTATTATTTTACTTTTAATTTGCAAAATTCCCCCTTACAGATAGAATAAATACCTGCACTGGACTTGCAGCCACCAACAGACCAGCTACACCTCCACCAACAACACGTCCGTCAGGACTTGCCAAAGACACACTCATGCCGCCTGATCTGCTTCGTGTTCCTCCTCCACTTTCATTTGGCATGAACGAACCAGATAAAGACAGAATTTCAAACAGTCCCTGTAGAAACACCGAGATAAGTAACTGTGCAAATGCAAATAATCCAGTCCCACTATATGCTAAAAAAGGCACGAGAAACAACATTCTTGAACTGCGTAGATCATTAAATGCATTGTGGAACCAAATGAAATTTCTCTTTTATAAGATGGAATGATAAAAAAAATTGCACAAATGCTTCACCTCATATGTCAATGTGCCCCCAGAAGAATCGGGCTGACGAAGTGTGACACTTTTTATGACACCATTTGCTGAAAGAATGCATACAGCTCGAGGTCCTTGCTGAGAAAATGAAATTACCTTCATGGTAACATCCTAACATAACCATGCACACAAAATTGTTGACAATCATCAGTTAGACTATTTTCCAGTTATCACTGAAAAAGAAGTAAGTGATCACACAGATATGACAGGAAATTAACATGTTACTAAATGCTCCCTCTAACTTTTATTCTGTTTTATAAATATAATTAGCCCCTAATTTTATTATCACTTCATTCTACAAAAAACATGCATGTAACATAGGACTTTTCACTTCCCCCAAATAACAGGATTACAGCATAGTCAATAGATATTTCTGAAAATTACCTCTCCAGCATTAACAGTGATGATGTGGGGTGTAAAATTTGAACCAACTGAGCAAGGGACCCATTCACCTAAAAAAATGTAAATGTTAACAATAATTAATAATCAAATTGAAAATGTTAAACAGTCTCTGGGTTTTAATTATAAGGCATCTATAATTTGGGCCAAATTAAGAATTTTAATATTTAGACCTAATAAAAAGTTGAAACATCACTATGCTTTTGTCCTAAGAGAATAAGATTCTAAGAGAATAATCTTTTGAGTCCATCTCAAGATGCTTTATATCAGTTTAGTCCTAATATATAAGACAGCATAGAATGTACAGTGCAGCAATCTGAGAGGGTAAATATCTTATATCAGGTAGTCAAGGAAAACCATTTAATACGAAACTAAATGCTATTTTATTATTTGTAAATAAGTACTTCAAAACTCTACATCAGATATGTCTGACTCCGACATCAACCAAATTTTAGAGAATTTCAAAGCTAAAGTTAAGTATGTGCACATATGTAAAAGCAGAAATTTGGGAAATAAGTGTCATCCAATTAGCAAATTTAGAAGCTTACAGGATTAAAAGTTAAACAAAAAGGGAAGATCATATTTGAATTAACTCAAAACAATGTATGGAAAAAAGGAATTATAGATTAAAAATAACAATACTACCTATGAATCAGAGACAAGAAACGAGTATCAGATCAGATACAATACACATCCGATATGGTGATTCGTTATTCATTGAAAAATATAGGATACAATACATATATAAAATATAATAAATATATTATTGCAACTTAAGAAAATTAAAATAAAAACATAGCTCTTAACCATTAGTAAAATATAAAATAGAAATTGCAAATCATTATCTTCCAAACTCCATACACAATTTTTAACATGGACTTCGAAAAATCCAAACCAAGATGTTGAACTAGTGTTAATTTCATCTCCTTCACGAACACCGGTAGATTGCATGCAACTCAGACAAATACTCATCATTTACATTATGACGCGCATAAATTTCAGTTCCATAAATTCTAAACAAATGAGTTTTTACTTTAGAGTAAGAACTTGTAATTTATTTTGACAATTACAAGAACAGGTCCTATATTCACCTGCTTCTGAATTCTGATCCCTTAGTGCCCTTGTTTACTATCTTGTTAAACATTTTCATAAAAGAAACTTACTTAAAATTGTAGAGTTGGAATTTGAAATTGCTTCTGACATTGTGTTGCTTCTGGTTCTAGATGTCTCTCTGTCTCCCTCTGGATAATTGTAGTGCAGTGTCTTAGACCAATTTTGAAAAGAGGAGTTGAGAGAAAAATGGTAGGAGGTGCAATGGTTAAATATCAAGTACAAGGGTGCATCAGAATCTTGAAATTTGCAATTGGATAAAATTGAATGGGCAATTAGTAATGGGATCATGGGAAAAAACCAATTTTGAAAATTGGCAATTTATAACCGTGGAATTGTATAGATACATCACAATTTACATGTATCAATTAAAGGAGAGAGAGTATGTAATTAAAGGAGAAAGGAGTAATTAAGGAGGAGGAAAGTTTGATTCATGTACTATAAAACTGAAAACTCATGAGATGAATTGACTGTATCGCGGTATATCCGAGGTATATCAGCGGCATATCACGGTCAGCATGTAAACGTATCGAGTACGACTCAAGCCATTTTAGCGTATCCGTGCTTCTGACAATACTACTACTATATGAAAACTAGTTTGTAGAAATTCTACCAATAATGACTACGCATATGCAATACACATTAAATATTAGATTACCATTTTATACATGAAAAACAACTTTATGAAGCTTAGGTGATTGCAAAGTTGACTTCCAGCTTCATTATGCTTACACTTTGCGACCAAATAGTTAGTATCCCATTTAATTTAATTAAATCATAGGACAAGATTTATTTGCACGTATGAGTATTATAAGTTCATAACAGTCCATTACAGTTTATATGGAATGAAGAACCACTTAACGGTATCAATCAACTAACTAATACTACTAATAGTAGTAAATAGAGTTGACCACAAAAGACCAAAAGAGGAACACATGTCAACTTGACCTCTTGACACAATACACAGCCCGCAATAATATTAAAGTCTTCCAATTCAACAACTCAATCCATAGTGTTCAACATCAGTTGGAGATTTCTAGCCTAACATACTGCATGTTTGGATTGACGGTGAATTTCGCATAGTTATAATGTCACCGTAATTTTAGCATAAAAAAAAAAAAAAACTACAGTGACAC
>Ga0315915_1006691_pt1 | contig 14010 bp, 5 predicted proteins | sample MpolbnodulesMG_FD_207738 | JGI IMG/M metagenome (GOLD analysis project Ga0315915, IMG submission 207738) | Medicago polymorpha root nodule microbial communities from Los Angeles, California, United States - branched nodules | ecosystem: Host-associated > Plants > Roots > Nodule | place: USA... | reverse complement strand
ATCCCCACGCTCCTCAAGTTCTCAAAAATCTTAATTTTAGAATCAAGTTGGTGTATATACAACCAACTTATACGACCAAAGGATGATAAGTTTTTTTTTTATGTGTGGATTATATTTCCTTGATTCTTTTTTAATTCAAGATTTTTTAGATTTTGGATTTTTGACGGGATTTGTTGTGCACTGTATTGGACAAGTGAAAATGATGACATGTCAGCAAAAATTGCTAACTTTAAGGTACCTGAAAATTCACCAAAATTTGAATGGGGACTAAAAAAATAAAAAGGGAGTTAAAATCGCGCAAAACAAACTAGGAAGCCCAAACCACGCAATTGAGAAACTAAGGAGACTAAAAATACAATTAAGCTATAAATATAAGTAATTTATCCACAACTTACATACATGAAAGAATTTAATTGTTTTGTATTGATGCGCACTAGCCACTTGTCCTTATGGTACGAACCAGGATTTGGTGCTGTAAAAAAGCACACAGTTTGGTGCTGTAATAAATCACAGCCATTGATATCAGAACAGACGGTTCAGATTAGACATCAACTTAACACAGTTAAATAATATGAGTCATTGATCTAAATCTGATGGCCCTGATCTGTTACAGCATCCTGCTGTAACAGCAGGAAATCCTAATCCGGTCTGGTACTGATAGCAAACCGGAAAAGCAATACGATTGATTCTTGGTAGTACATTTTCACTTGCATGGTACAGAGCAGTGTTAGAAAACAAAGTGATGGGCTGCACCAAATGGACATATTAATATGTCCAAATAATTGTTTTCTAGTGCTCAATCAAGTATAATTTGGTCATTAATTTGATGCTGGATTTTATTTATTTTTTTTTACTTTATTTCATTGTATATTTCTTTTTTCTTTTTCTTTCTTTGGTGGTGTTTCCCCTCTAAAATTCCACTATGCAGAGACAAGGGTGGGAGTCTTTTTCAAATGAAATTGGTTTACATATTGTTATAGTTATTTCATCCCCCAAGTTATAATTTTTGTGATTGCTTTTACTATCATTGTATGTTCATGACACAATAATGTGGGATAAATAACTTATCATATTTTATTAGCTCATTGAGTATTGAATTGAGAAAAAAATACAATAGTTTACTCTATTGTGTCTCTTTTCTTTTGACCATCAAATGTAATCAAAAATTAGTTTGAGAGCTAGCTAGTTAACCACAATTGAAGATACATGTTGAAGAATTAGCAAATAATTAATGTAACCTAAAAATTGAAGAATGTTAATTTCACCACTAAGTAAATATAAAGAAAGATACATGTTGGATTGAACAGATTTTTGGTACTCTTCATTGGATTTCTGCTCTTCTCCCAGCATAAAACACTCGCGCCCAGTTGTTTTGTCGAAAATACTCCTGCGTTAGTTAAGTCACGTTGCGTGACTTAACTAACACACCTTATAAGGTCAGCGTGACTTAAGTCACGCACCACTGACTTGTGCGCGAGTTAACTCATGCAGGTTGGCCGGTGGTTAGAACTCAAGAACACACGTTTTTTTTAACTTTGGTCAGCTTTTCAACATTCAATCTACACGTTTTTTTACACCATTTACACGTTTTTTGACCACATTTATGGTTTTTATAACTTATACTACCATTCTCACATATAAATACCCCTTCATACTTTCCTATTTCTTCACACCATATCACTTTCTCTCCCTCCTCACTCTCTCCCTCTATTTCTCTTTTTTTTCAATAGTCTCTAGTCTCTTTTTACCTCTTTGAAGTAAAAAGTAGGGGTGGCAAAATGGATGGATTTGATGGATATGGATTTGGATCCTGATGGATGGATCAAAAAAGGTCCATTAGTCCATTACAATCAACTTCTTTTTTTCTTAAAAAAAACCATCCAATTAGAATAAAGTTCATCCAATTCATCCATTATTAGATTTTAATGGATAGATAATCCATCCGATCCATAAATCAAAGTGTATTATTTTTTAAACCAAATTTTATAAACCAAAATTCCAAATATAAAATAGCTTATTTAAAAAAAACTTATCTTATACAAAATAGCTTATTACAATCACTTTTTTAAAAGCAACTTATTTATGCAAAACAACTTATTATGATCTTGATTTGGAAAACAACTTATTAATGCAAAACAACTTATTACGATCTCTTTTGAAAAAACAACTTATTTATGCAAAACAACTTATTATGATCTCTTTTAAAAAAACAGCTTATTCGAAACAACTTATTTATACGAAACAGCTTATTCGAAACAACTTATTTATGCAGAACAACTTATTAAGATCTCATTTTAAAAAATAGCTTATTTGTGCAAAACAACTTATTACGATCTCATTTTTAAAAACAACTTATTCCAAACAACTTATTTATGCAAAACAGCTTATTCAAGTCACATAATAGAACTATAATGATTAAAAAAGGGTACAAACAAGCACATAATAGAATCAATATCAAATTATATTGTCATAGAATTTGATTCCCATTCAAGTCACCCTATCACACCAGAAACTAAACAGTTTTAAAATAAAACTAAACAAATTTAGTGAATCCCGTCGTGCTCAACAAAAGAAAAAGTGTAATTGTTCTTAACAATTACCTGAGCAATCTTCTCCCTATACTTCTCTTGATTTAGTGGTGGATAAGATGTTATGTCCATTCCTTCTACACATTTCAACATATGCTTCAACAGATTTTTTGTTCCGCTATCCTCTTTTGCTACATAGCTTGTACCACATTTTAAGCATCTTGCCCTTGGCAGTCCTCTCTCATCAAAATACTTCTCAAAATAATCCCAAGCTAGTGATCTTCTTGTTCTTTTTGTACTAGGAATTACACTTTCCTCATCTTCATTAGGAACATCTTCAACATCTTTTACATTAGACATATTTCCTATAAAAGTTTAACACGAGTTAAATACTGATTTCAAAGATACAAGTTGTTAATTTGCATATCTTTGTGATGGCAGGTGCAGCCATGTTTCAGAAGTAGATGATAATTTTTTCAACAACTTAAAAACAAAGGAATTCCAATAATTCAGAAACACAAAACCAGGAGTAGTCCCTCATATTACTACAAAATCTACTCAAAGTTGACATTAGACTAGCTGACACATAAATTTTGTAGTCATTCGTCCATTCAAAACATAAATAAAATTTCACTAGAAACTATATGATGATGCAAATGTAACAAGTTTCTTGATAGAATTAACTAGAAACCTTAATGTAGAGGCATTGCAATGATAATCCATAGTTAAAAAACAGAGTCCATGGAACATTGAAATGTACCATATAGAGTGAAATAAGTTTCTACAAGTTGTATTTATACTTCATTTGAAGAACAAACTCAATAGTTACATGATACACGATTGAGATTAAACTAACCTAATTACAGTGCATAGATTTTCCCTCATCAATGCAATTATAAACTAAACAGCCGTAGATTGATGATTTATCGAAGTTAATCACTTTTACATGGTTAAGTAAAAAATAAATGGCAAAAGGTCTAACCAAACTTGGAGAAATCCTAACTTGGTTCACAATTAATTCTCTCAAAACTTATGCAACTCTAAAACATATACTACACACACCATAATAAAACAAAACATATTCTAGTCCAAGATCATGACAAATGTGCTATCATAACCCTAAACATATTGAAGTATGCTTGTCATTTTTCTAAGAGAAATATAATCACAACTTTGATTTTGCTTCACTGCACCTTAGTTGCTACTTGCTAGTTGCTACATAACAGGAAAAGTTGCTAAGTCCCGTAATGTAGCAATTTTCATATATTGCTGCTATAAAAGCTGCTAAAGAAAATCAGAAACAATAGAACAATAAATTTCCCAAAAGTAATTGAACCCAATTAGGAAAATGAACAAAATTGGAAAACGCAACAATATATGAAAACAATTGTTAAACCCAATTAGAAAAATGCAATAAAATCCAATTCAGAAAACGCAACAAAATCAACTAAGAAAACACAAACAACAACAATCTCATAAAACCCAATTCAGAAAACGCAACAAAATCAAAGTACAATATAATAAAGACTCACAAAGGCACAGAAGAATCGATTTCAGATTTGAATCGTCGGAAGAAGCGCCGGAATTTGCAAACCCTAATTTGAAAACGAAATCGTCGGAAGAATCGCCGGATTTTGAATCAAATGGAAGTAGGAATTTGAATCGCCAGAATTTGCTACATAGGTGCACTATGAAGGAATTTCAGATTTGAAGAGAAATTTGGGGAAGAAATTAGGGTTCAGTTTTTAATCTGGGGAAGAAATTAGGGTTGAGTTTTTAATTGAGGAAGAAATAAGCTATTCACTATTTAGCTTTTATTTTTTGTAATTGTTTTTTTTTAATCAAAGTGATCCATTGGATAAAAAATAAAGAGTTAAAAGTGAACCATTGGATCTTTAAAATCAATTGGATGGATTGGATCCATCCATATTTTTTAATGGATGGATTGGATACAATCCCTTAAAAAAAATTGTTTCATGGATGATGGATCGGATGGATATGGATTTCATGGATCCAATTGCCACCCCTACCTAGCAGACAACAAATAGAACACACATCAGCAAACTACTAAGAGCATCAGACGCCCAAGGAACCAACCAACCCACTGTTCTAAAACAAAGGCTAAAGTCGAAGCCTACAGAGGCAGCCTACAAGACAGAACAGAAATGCGCAAATACAATAATCAGAAAGAAAAAAACGCACAATAGTAGACATCCCCTCCATTGAAAAGAGAAACACCGTGCTAGAATAGAGCAGAAACAACACAAAAAATACACAGAAACAACCCTATTCAAAAAACATGAGGGGAATACCTTCATTCTGCTCATATGCTTTTGTCCTAGTTTTGCTGCAATCTTCTTGTACTTTGTCTCTTTGGATTGGCCTGATTGAATTCAAATTTAAAAAGGGGAAAATACAAATCTCTTTGTTAATGGTATCTAAAAGGGGAAAATCAAAACCATAAGCATTTATATATTAGCATCAAAACAGAGCCAAACTATATTTATACATAAGCATTTATCATGTTTATCCAAGAGCTCACTTTATATCACAATACCATTAAGGCTTAATTGCACTTTTGCCCCCTATCTTTTGCCAATTGTGCAATTTTGCACCCCATCCTTTTAAACGAGCGATTTTGCACCCTCTCTTTTACCCCCTTTCCGATTTGATGGCCCCTCATGTGTTTTAGTGCTGACGTTTCCCTTTTTTGATGATGTGTCTTCAATTAATGAAGTCCATGTGTGCAAATCAAATTTTTAAAAAATAAAAAATTAAATAAATTATTTAAAGGAAATGGAGTCACGTGAACCTTCAAATCATAATCATAATTTCCCACTACACCCCCCAAATCAGAATCCTTAATTCTCTAAGACTTCCCATCTTCTCCCATGGCTTCTCATCGCTAATCTCCTTCTGTTCTTCTCCTCCCAAACGAAAGCTTAATCATCTAAACCATTTCAACCCGTTTTCATTTCTCTAAACGAAACTGCAAGCTTTTGTTCGCCAATCACCCTAATCGTTGTTGTTTCCTTCTTGTCTTTGGCGAATATATTTTTCCCAGCATCTTCACCTTCCCATCTACTAATTCCAATAGTGCAAACTACGTGTGAGCTAGCTGCAGATTTCTTCTTTAAGGTTGAAAAGTATAGGTCTTTTCCACGATATGAGTGGAAAGCTCCAAACTCTTTACAAATCTCCCATGGATTCATTGTGGTGCTGAACAAATCGTATTCAAGAATGGTGATATGATTGGGCAAAGGTTTGTTATGAATTTTATTGTAGAGGAATAGTTGCAGAAGTTCCTCATTTGTGGGTGTGAAATCCTTATTGGAAGAAGAGTTGAGGACCATTGTTTCAAAATAAGAAATCTGGTGGAATAAAATTTTAGAATCATAAAAGCCATGGGAGAAGATTAGAGGTCATACAGAATTGATTTCAGGTTTGGGGGGTGTGGTAGGAAATTTGTGAGGGTTAATGAGAAGGGCACACATGACCTATGTCCTGGCAACTAATTATTTAATTTTTTATTCTTAAAAAAAATCAATTTACACACATGGACTTCATTAATTGAAGACACCTCATCAAAATGGGACACATCAGCACTGAAACACATGAGGGGCCATCAAATCAGAAAGGGGGTAAAAGAGAGGGTGCAAAATCGCTCGTTTAAAAGGATGGGGTGCAAAATCGTACAATTGGCAAAAGATAGAGGACAAAAGTGCAATTAAGCCTACCATTAATCTCACATAGAAATTTCAATTAGGGAAAAATAAAAACTGCTAACAACACAAAAATAAAAAGGGAAAATCAATTACGGTTTCAATTCTCATTCTATTAAATGTCAATTTCCTTAATTATAATTGTTAATTCCAGTTCCCTTTTGCTTAAATTACAACCTAATTTAAGAAACATACCTCAACAGATCCCTCAAGAATGAACACGAGCCCTTTACTCCTCCACCAAGCTCCAAACCTTCATTCTTCTGCCATTTACTCCTTCTTCAACACGAGTTCAAACCATCTTCTTTGGCATGTAAACGATTGAGATGAAGCATGATTTAACAGAAAACGATCCCATATGTATGTTTTGTTTGTTTGTTTTTTTACGTTAGATGTGTGTTTCTGGATAGCTTTTTATTTTGTTTTTTTAATTATAAATTAAATAAATTATAACTTGAATTAATAATTGGGTATTGGCGGAATTAGAAAATTACTGGCTGAATTGTTTTTTGGAATACTGGCTGAAGTAAAGAATTACTGGCGGATGCAAAATTCATAGAATTACTGGCACGGATTTTATCCGCCACTAATACGATGTCATGTGCAGCTGTCCTGCACCATCATTATTGACGGAAATGATCTGTTAGTAATGCAAGGGAGATTTGTCAATGACTTTACTGGAGGATTTATCCGTCAATAACGTAATTATTTGTATTATTGAGGGCTTTTCCTTGGTTACTGAGGCTTTTTCCGCCAATAATTACTAATGGTATAAATCCCTCAGTAATGCAATTTTAAATTGGTTAGTAATTTGGGGAATTCTTGTAGTGTGAACTAAGCTTACGAGGACTTAACATTGGCTTGAGTTGATGTATAAGAATGTAAATCTGATTAAATTCCATACAAAATTCTCTTTAAATGAGTTGGCTACTTTGCTTATTCTCCTTGTCCTTTTTCATTCACGACAAAGATAATATTCTAAATTTTATACCATTCAAAAAAATATTCTAACTTAATAATTGTTAATTATAAAAAAAAGAGGACATTGTTTTAGATAAACTGTATCCATGTATAAATAGTAGAAGTCCTTCACTACGTAAATCAATATCCCCTCTTCTTACTAAACATTTGCATCTGTTGTTTAGTAGGGAGATGGCAACAGTTGATGGAGTACGGAAGAGGGGATGCATGTTTCAAAAAAACGACTTCTTCCCGGAGGAGTCGTTTAAGAGTTGGGAAAACTATGGAAAATCTGTCATGGAAACACCTTTTCGGTTGAAGGATCGTTTGTTGAAACGATAAACTGATCATGCGGAGCTGGTGGAGATTAAGGCTCGTAGTGGGATCGAGATGAAGAAGACACTGAATTGGTGGGACTTGATGTGGTTTGGCATTGGTTCAGTTGTCGGGTCTGGAATTTTTGTGCTTACCGGACTTGAGGCTAGGGAGCGAGCAGGTCCAGCAGTTGTGTTGTCCTTTGTCGTCTCCGGTATCTCTGCTTTGTTATCCGTCTTCTGTTACACAGAGTTTGCTGTGGAAATACCTGTTGCAGGTAATTATACTCTTATACTATACTCATTCCAATGCTTTGATAAGAAAAAAAAGGTGAAATATATCTTTTTATAATTGTGTAATTTGAATGTGAGAAAAATATTAAGAGATATCTAGACAGTGATTATTTTTTGTCACTGTTGTATTCAGCTGGATCATTTGCATACTTAAAAGTTGAGCTAGGAGACTTTGTGGCCTTTATAGCGGCCGGGAACATCCTCCTTGAGTATATTATAAGCAACGCAGCCGTAGCTCGATCATGGACCTCTTATTTTGCCACCCTCTGCAACGAAAACCCTAACTATTTCCGTATAATAGTTCATAACATGAACCTTGATTACGGCCATCTTGACCCTGTTGCTGTTGTAGTGCTCACAGCCATCACAACCCTTGCCATTTACAGCACTAAAGGCTCTTCTGTCTTCAACTACATCGCCTCGCTCTTCCACGTGCTTGTTCTTCTCTTCATAGTAATTGCTGGTCTCATCAAAGCCAAACCCGAAAACTATTCTCAGTTTACGCCTTTTGGGTTTCATGGTATGGTTGATGCTTCAGCTGTTCTTTTCTTTGCTTATGTTGGCTTTGATGCAGTTTCAACTATGGCTGAAGAAACTAAAAACCCTGGTAGAGACATTCCTATTGGTCTTATTGGCTCAATGACGATTACCACAGTAATATATTGCTTACTAGCAGCAACACTTTGTCTTATGCAGAATTACAAAGACATTGATGTTAATGCTCCTTTCTCTGTTGCTTTTAGTGCTGTGGGAATTGATTGGGCTAAGTACATTATTTCATTAGGTGCTTTGAAAGGAATGACAACGGTTTTGTTGGTTGGTGCTGTTGGTCAGGCTCGTTACTTAACTCACATTGCACGTACGCACATGATGCCACCTTGGTTTTCTCATGTTGATGAAAGAACAGGAACACCTATGAATGCTACAATCTCAATGCTTTTTGCAACTGCTATTGTTGCTTTCTTTACCGATCTTAAGATTCTCTCTAACCTCATGTCAATTTCTACTTTGTTTATCTTTATGCTTGTGGCCTTAGCACTTTTGGTGAGGCGTTACTATTCAAGTGGGGTAACTACAAAAGGGAATCAAGCGAGTCTCATTGTGTGTCTTGTGTTGATTATTGGTTCTTCAATTGGAATTTCAGCTTATTGGGCTAACAGTGAGCATGGATGGATTGGATACGCAATCTTTGCTCCATTGTGGTTTTTAGGGACTGGTGCTCTTTGGCTTTTTGTTCCAATGGCAAAGAAGCCTAAATTATGGGGAGTTCCTTTGGTTCCTTGGCTACCTTCTTTATCCATTGTTATTAACATATTCCTTCTTGGATCTATTGATAGAAAATCGTATATAAGGTTTGCGGTTTGGACAGGGTTTCTCTTGGTATACTATGTGCTATTGGGGTTACATGCTTCATATGACACAACAAAAGAGTTTGATCAGAGTAAACATAGTCATGATTCTGATCCGAAGGTTGCGAAGCAATGGAACAAGATGGAGCAGGGTGCTGTCGAGCAAGATTCTAGTTTTGCACATGTTTCCAATTGATAATTTGATAGCATGCATAAATGTGCATAACTTAAAAAATTGTTTCTTTGTTTTTGGCTGTGGATTTGTGTCTAAGTTATATAGAGTACTTGTCGAAAAAATAAAATGTTATATACTTGTTTCTAAATGTCACGTGATTGCCGCGAGGCCATATTTAAACACAAGCTATTGACATATTGTGATTCAATTTTTATTTTCTTTCAACATTTTAGCAAATATAATTAATATAATTTCTTATATTTTTTAGCGACACCAACGATAAACATTATTATAGAAAAATTTCTTGATGGTATAATCTATATTATAAGTAATATAAATAAAGATAAAGGGGATATGAGATTTTTAGTGAATAATGCCGTTTACGGCCCTTTTCATATATTTCTTGACGTTTGATATCAACCACTTTTGAGTAGAATAACATATGGATTGTATTATTCTGTTTAGTTCAATTAGTTTCCTTTTATCGCCTTTAATTTAACCTCAAGAGTTTTTATTATGCTTAGGTTTCCTAGAGTCATATTCAAAAAATATCATTTTGATTTTAAAGGCCAAAAATATTAAAGCATCTTTTCATTAGATAAGCTTCACAAGAAGGAAATAATTTCATCAAGGCCACAAGGCAAGACTTAGGGGAATCATGCACTACGAGAATATCACTCAAGATCAAAGTAAAAAACGCATACATTTTTTTTTTGTTGTGAAAACTCAAAATCTCATATTAATATGGTTTTCAATTTTTGAGAACATGTCACAAGGAGCATGCTAATTTATTAAACTTAGGATTGAATCACCACATAATTGCGTAGTTTCACTTTTTCCACACATACAAAAGAAAGAAAAATTATACGTCCTAATGGGAAAACAAAAAGGTATTGAGCATGATAACTTTTTATTGAAAGCAAGAAATAAAAGAAAAAAGAATTTTTTGTTGTCCTCCATGTTAAAAAAGATATTAAAGAGAGGGTATGTAAAGATCACAATATTTTGAAGAGGAGTTCCTTGTTCATTATTGTCTTGGATACAAGGCTCATAGGTTGTCTTTAATTTCTTGCATGATAAAGTTTCACATATATGGTTTAAGGTTTTTGTTTGTTTCATGTGTTTTGTTGACGTGGTTATGAAAAGTGATGATGAGTGAATTTTTTTTAGGATGGTTATGTATGGATAAATGATTTTGTTTTAAGGTTTGGGAGGTAAGAGGTAAATTATGATCGTATCCCCAGGTCACGAGTGGCTTTAACAACCTCTGTTGATTTTTGTATGGGCAATTTTTTTATGATTAAGTGATGGTCTAGAGGAATTACGGTCTTAGTTCCGTCAAGGGTCGCCGTTATATCCTCTGTTATTTTTAGGGGACATGGTTGTTTGTGGGGTTTTGGTGTTCTGGCCTACTTTCATCAGCGGTGCTTGTGGTTTTCACCTTCGTATGAGTTTAAAAACTACAAAACAATTTTATTACATAAATAAAAAGTGTAAGTTGCCTCCCGCAAAGCCCTTGTTTAAGGTCTTATGCTTGACATTTGATACCTTGGAATTTAGGATGGAAATTTGGAGATGGGACACCCCCCTCGATATTCATGGAATGTGGTGTCCCTCATTCTTATTACTTGTGGAGACAACAATCCATGTGGAGACCATTTTTACTCATCAGCTTATTACTTGTGCAATTTGATAGGCTTATATTAGTATTAGATTATTATTCATAAACCTAGCAATTTTCAAATTCACACAACATTGATTTGTGTGATAGTAACAAATCTCAAGGAATTTTAGTGGCTATAACTTTAATATATGTGCTCTAAAAAAAAACTTTAATATATATTATTTTTAATACTTTTTTTTTTACAGAATATAGTATTATTAATACTAACCTTTAAAGTGGGATATTAAAATTATTGGTTAAAAATAATAGTTTTTGTTAAATTTTAATTTTCATTAAAATTATGAGATATTTTGCATTTCTTGTTAAAAAAATTAGATATTTTACACTTAAAAAAAAATTATACTTATCTTTTTTCTGTTTTATTTATCGCAAAAAATAAGCAACATTTACTATATATATAACCAAACTATTAACTCACTCACCTGCATTCAAAAGAAACTACTCACCTGATACAAGTTTCTTTAGTGAAAACAGGAACATGGCGGTTGGAGAGGTGGTTGATGGCGGTGGAGTACTTAGGAGAGGATGTACGTTTCAAAAAAACGACTTCTTCCCGGAGGAGTCGTTTAAGAGTTGGGGAAACTACGGAAAATCTGTGATGGAAACACCTTACCGATTGAAGGATCGTTTGTTGAAACGATCCAGTGATCATGCAGAGCTGGTGGAGATTAAGGCTAGGAGTGGGAATGAGATGAAGAAGACACTGAATTGGTGGGACTTGATTTGGTTTGGTATCGGTGCGGTCGTCGGGTCTGGAATATTTGTGCTTACCGGACTTGAGGCTAGGCAGGAAGCAGGTCCGGCAGTTGTGTTGTCGTTTGTTATCTCCGGTGTATCTGCTTTGTTATCGGTGTTTTGTTACACAGAATTTGCTGTGGAAATTCCGGTTGCAGGTACTTTCTATTACTCTCACTATACTCTTTCTTATGCGTAGTAATATTATGTTTTGCATTGAATTTAATTTACCTTGAATTGAATTTAGGGCATTGACAATAAGAAACTTTACCAATTACTCTAAGTTGAATTCTCTCAGATTCCATGATTTTATCAACCTCTAAGATTCTTTTGAAAGTTCTTTGTTTGACAATCATGAGTTTATGATTATAAATATGTAATTAAAAATATTTTTTCTCAGCAATTAAATTAGGTTACACAATTTTTTCTCATGACTAAAATATATATTTATTCATTAATTTCATAATATGAAACATTTACATTTCTTGTAAAAAAAAAATGAAACATTTAATTACATTTTACAACTTTTTTTTTTTAACAAATTTTTCCAACGACTTCTTATAACTCTGGATTCTGCTACCTGCGTTTTAAACATTTAGTCTATTTGTTTTGTGGGAAACTGATATTTTACTACCATGAGATTCACTTTTGTATAGTTTTATTTTTTATTCTGGTATAATATCCTTTAATTTACATGAATACACATGACACACTTCAGCATTCGAATAAATAGTGTACACCTTTAATTTACATTTACATGAATATACACAAATCACTAAATAGATCTTAGCAAGAGCCATGTGCTTAAAAAATAATAGAACTACTCAGTCTTGGATTGCGACAATACAATAAAAGATGATCCACCTCTTGTAGAATGGATACAATTACTCCAAAAAGTGGCACCGAAGTATTAGAGGCATAAGTAGGGATGAGAATAGGTTAGGTCGAGTTAGGCTTTGCGAGGCCTACGCATGATCTGTCATATTTTTTTAAAGCCTAAGTCTGGCCTGCGGCGTGTCATAGGTCTACTTTTTAGGCCTGAGTCTGGCCTTATGAAAGCCTGATACGGCCTACTAGCCTGTTTAAAAGCTTATATCTTATGAACATCTTTAAATAAGCAATGTGATCTAAGTTTAAATGGACTAGTGAATTAACAGTTCAATTAGATTAAACTCTCTTTTGATAATCAACACGAGGTTTTAGGGAATTCAACTATATATTGTATCATATTTCTATTCTAGTTTATAATAATACATTTATATACTCAAAAAATTAATGTATACTAATAAAGCTTAAATTATTGAAAAAGTTTACAAATTTATATTTTAATTCAAAGTACAAAATATAATATAATAATAAATAATATTATTCATTCTTTAAAAAGAAAATATTATTATTCATATTACTTAAATAGGCCGGCCTAATAAGCTTTTTGAGAGGCATGCGGCCTGACCTTTTAAATTAAATAAGCTTTAAAAAAGTGTAGGCCTTCTCTATTTAAGAAAAAAAAACCTAACATGGTCTGGCATGTCGTAGGCCCCTGTAGGCTAGCCTGACCTATTCCCATCCCTGGGTATAAGCCAATCATTCTTAGGAGAGTAACTCTTAAGCCAACCTTTTATTGATAATCTTTATATTCTTTTGTGTTGATTTATCATTTTTATAATTCAATGTAACATTAATATTGTTTTATTAATATATCTTTCTTAAATATTTATTGCAGAGAGAAAAATAAGATGAATAAGATAATAAACTATTACGATAATGTAGAAAACTACAATTAATTTGTTCAAAACTAACAAAGTTTATTACTAGTTGTATTGATATTTGAATATAAACTTAAAATGATAACTAAAGAAGCACGGTGAGATTGAGAGTACTTTTTTATTTTTTTTGTGATAGAGGGAGGGATTATTAATAGTTTGAATTTGACACTGGTTTGTGTTTATACAATTTTTCCTCTTATATTTCAGGTGGGTCATTTGCTTACTTAAGAGTAGAATTGGGGGATTTTGTTGCCTTCATAGCTGCCGGAAACATCCTCCTTGAGTATGTCATAGGCAACGCCGCGGTAGCTCGATCATGGACCTCCTATTTCGCCACCCTCTGCAACAAAAACCCCGACGATTTTCGTATAATAGTCCACAATATGAACCCTGATTATGGTCATCTTGACCCTATTGCTATTGCAGCCCTAGTAGCCATCACAGCCCTTGCAGTTTACAGCACCAAAGGCTCTTCCATCTTCA
>Ga0315915_1006690_pt1 | contig 14013 bp, 11 predicted proteins | sample MpolbnodulesMG_FD_207738 | JGI IMG/M metagenome (GOLD analysis project Ga0315915, IMG submission 207738) | Medicago polymorpha root nodule microbial communities from Los Angeles, California, United States - branched nodules | ecosystem: Host-associated > Plants > Roots > Nodule | place: USA... | reverse complement strand
GTCATTTGACGAGGTTGAAGGGGATACTCATAACTTATATCAACATGAATTCTTAAACTCAATTGCTCAAGGAAGTATCCCACCACATATTTTAAAGGTAAAAAAAGGTGCACCTTTGATGTTGTTGTTAAACATCGACCCTATATATGGCCTGTGTAGTGGGAAATGATCGTTATGTTGTGGTTTATTTAAGAATATGTTGGATGTGGAAATCTTAACAGGAAGCAATGCTGAAAAAAGAGCATTCTTGCCCATATTTAATTAAAAACAAATGCGAGTTCAGGACTTTCCTTTGTGCTTAGTAGAAAATAGTTTCCCGTTAGACTAAGATTTGCAATTACCATAAATAAGTCACAAGGGCAGACCATTCCCAATGTCGGAATCTATCTTCCACGACATGTTTTCAGCCATGGTCAATTATATGTAGCTTTATCAAGAGGGGTTTCTCAAAATTTAACAAAAGTTCTCATTAAAGAAGGGAAAATAGAAGGAGAAAATGAAGACTTTACGAAAAATGTAGTTTTTATAGATATTCTTTTATCGCAATCATAACAATGTTTCTGTTAGATAACATGTCATTTATACATTTATGTTATGATGTCATTAATTACAATTAGAATAAACAATAAATGATCATTATTTTATATGCAGGCAAACTAAAATATGTTGAGTTCATAAATAATTTTGTTATATGCCTTAACAATATTTTCTAGAGAGCGAGTCAATATACAAATATGATGTTGAATGTCCCCTCCCTCTCCAACAAGTCGGCCCTAGTTTTCTCTCTCTAGGTTTTCTCTTCCAGATTTTCTATTGAGGAGTGGTTTTGGGTCAATTCTTGACCTGAAATCACCCCTCTTCATCTTTTTTTTTTCTTCTATATTTCAATCTAAATAAGTGATTTTCACATAGATCTAGTTTTTTTTTTGTGATTTCATCATCTAAGTGTGGTGGTTTGTTGTTCGTCGTCTTGTGCGGCGTTGTTTGATTCCTCGTCTTCTTGCGGTGCATTTGATTCATATTGAAGATCGATTATTCAATCAATGATTTAGGTGTCAATGTTGCAGATCCGAGGCCATGGATATTCTGGTCACTTTAATTTTATCATATATTTTTTTAGGCATTATGTTGTTGTATGCTATTAATTTGGATGTTGTGAGTTTGTTTGCATATTCATCCTTTACGTTTTTAGTGGTGTTGAATGATATAATCTCTCGATTTGAATGAATGAATATCATTTTGTTTTTGTCAAAAAAAAAATATTTTGTTTATAAATCAATATATCAATAATTTCCATTAATATTTTAAAATTTAAAATTTTTATCAAAATTATACAAACAAACATAATAAAATAATCACATGCCTTAGTGCAGTAGAAAAAGCGGACAGACGCGCACGACAGTCCCCGTCTTTCCGCTAGTAAATATAATCTTTTTAATAAAATAAAAATCTATTTAAGTCTTGGAATCATATTCCTTTCTTTTGATTTTTGAACCCCACTTTGACCACTGCCTTGAGTCACAAGTATAATAACCTCTCAAAAAGGTCAGGTACATGTCTCAATCCATACATCTGCATCTATGCATCAAATCCAAATTTGCATCCTCATTTTGAGTCCACGCACCATTATATTATATACTCCCTATTGCTTGGTGGGTTGGTAGTAACTCTTCGTGTTATGAAAGGTAGCATGTGTTGTACTTTATTTGCCTAATTTGCACGTGCCTTCCCCACATGTTAAATAAATTCTCCATCACCATATCGCCATCTTGTAGGAACCGTCTCCACTTTGAACTATCCGAACAATTTTCCTATGAGAAATCAAGTATACACATCAACATTTTGACGTCAAATTCCTTAAAAAAACATTTTGATTTCAAATAGGATGTAAGTTGTTTTTGTTTATGTGTATTACTAATGTATGCAAGCAGTGGAGTAGCTAGACATCAGCATTTTGATAATTTTTATGAGAAGATTATGTCTAGACATCAACATTTTGATTTTTATGTATTTTGAAATAAACAATTAGTTTAAATACCTTCTCATAAAATAATCTCATTATGTGTCAAAATAATATCACTCAATGATAAAATATCTATAACACATAATTTGACTAGTTATGAAAAGCTTGAATAAAGAGAATAAATTTAAAATTGTTTACTTCTTCGAGAAAAGTTTAAAATTCTTTAATATACTGTGCTTAGTATAAAATGGTTGATAACCTTTCGAGGTAGTAAACAGTCAACCTGGCCTTTGGACAAGAGCAATTTTCATGAAAACATGTAAGATATATTGAGTTGAATAGGAATTATGTCATCTAGTAATGAAACTCAGAAGTAGTGAACATTTAAGATGTATATTTAGTTATTTGAAATTCGATCAAAAAAAAAGTCAAATCAAATTGTGTCACTCAGAATTGAACTCTAGTTCACTTCAAATGATTTATTATTTGAGAGTTCATTAACCACTTAAACACAGTTAATTTGTTATATAGTTAGATTTTATGCTTACATCGATTATTATTGAGTTTTATTCTAAAACGAGAGCAATTCTTACATACACACAACACTAAATAAAATTCATTTGAACACATACATAAATAATAAATTTTAAAAGTAAAATGATATTAAGTGATTTGACTAAAATAACACTATTTTAAAAACAAGAATTGTGTCAAACTAAATATTTCTCCCAAGACTGTTCCAGATGATATATAAAGTTTTTTTCACAAAGTATAAAGTTTATTTTATATTCTTGCTTGTGTTTGTTGCTCTCTTTAATATTGTATATTGTATGAGGTAACCGTTTTTCAATCTAATATTTCTTCTTTTTTTTTTAAATGAAGGTGATCGAAAGCAAATAAATCAATAATAATTGTATGAACTCACAGAAATTGAACTTGTGAAACAGACTCTTCTTCATAAAAAAACAATAAAATAAGAAAACACATGGGGACATCGAGAATCGCATGACACCAACCCGGTCCCGTTTAAAGCGTGACGTGACCGTAGAATCTCCTACAAATCTATCTATATACGAGAAAATGCCAAACACACAAAAAGAAATCAAAACGTAATTTTATCAAGAAAAATGAAATCAAAATGTGTAATAATAATAACAAAAAAAATAAAAAATGAAGGAAAATCAATAATTTTAAATCGAGTTTGTCACTTATTACGATACAACGTAGATCAAAATATTAGTTTCTGATCCGAGAGATATGTTGATATAGCGGCGTTGTGCTAGTTCAAGGCAGATGTAATGTTCAATGAAAAAACTCTCTGATAGAGTTTGATAAAGTGGTGAAAAATGAATGTCATTAAAATGACTAGCGATGTTATTTTGTATAAGGGTGTTCGTCAGAGTTGCGATTATCTACGATGATAGGAACAACTTTCATGTTACCCCTGATTAGATGTGGATTTTGAATTATTAGGTTATGAAAAATTGATTCGAAATCCAGTCCGAATCAATTTGTAATTGCATGCGGTTGATAGTCGATTCGTTTAAAGAAAATATCAAAATACAATAATAGCACAGAAAAATATATATAAAAAAAACCTAAATAAAAAAGGGAAAAACAAAGAAAGCCAATAAAGCTCAACATGTTTTACGAAGAAAGGTGACACTAGTCCTCTCCGTTCAAACTCACGACAAATTCTCACGTGGGAGAGAAGATGCTTCCCTACTATCATGCGCACCCTATTTTCAGTGCTCTAAACATCCACACCCTTATTTTTTTGATCCGTTAAGAAAAAATTCTGAAGGTTTTTTTATAGTTGATATTCATGTTCTCTTTCTATACGTGATCGTGATAAAAAAAAATACCAATACGTGGTTATTTATCTATTTTGAGTATTTTTTTTAAGGGTTATGCTAACAAGGAATCTTAGCAACACTCAATTTTTAAATCAATAAGAGAGTGAGTATTAGAGATAGTGTTACTAGTAGGGGTGTTCAAAACTGAACAAATCCAATAGAAAAACCGCAAACCAATGTCAACGATCGGTGCAAACCAGTCTGTCTTTGCAAGGACAAAATGTTCGTCCTCATCTCTTATACATAGACCAATGCCAACCTTGTTGAGAAAGTTGGAAAAAGATGCATCCACATTGCATTTATAACGTCCTGGACTTGATTTCTTCCATTGCGCACACACAGGCGTTGCTAAAATATTTGGTTGTACATGTCGAGTAACCTGCGCATTTTGCCAACTGGTGAGTAATGTTCCAGCTCTTTCACAAATGTCTTGAATTGTTTCTTGCACATCATTTCATACTCTGTTGTTACTATGTTTCCAGATGCTCCATAAGATGCTTCATTCAAGCTTTCGAAAATCTTCACTCAATTTCTCCAAATCCTATAAAATATAATCAACAAATACCTAATTTTGCCTAGTTTTGATTTCACTAATAATTAATAATATTTTGCCTTAAAAAAAATCAGTAACGAATGTCGCATGTGGTCTACAATGATTTTATTTGTTCTTTATAAAAGCAAAGAGATTCATTCATTAACCAAAAACACCAACCCACCCACACATATTTTATTCATTTCACCCCACTTAATAAGATGCACTGCCAATTTCAACGGCTACAAAAGGAGTAAAGACTAAAATCTGGTATCATTGTTTTTTCAAATATGGTTTTAGGTTAATCAGGAATTTGAGTTTGAATCTAGGCTTTAGAACCCAATATTAGTAAATCTTTTGATTAAGAGTTTTGCCATTTATTTTGGTTTTAGTCGACTTGAGAGATTAGTCTATGGAATTCCTTGTAGAAATACTCAGTTGACACTTATGATGTATATGGATCTTTTTTAATTAAATGATAAAATTATACAATTTGTTCATTGTCTTAATTTTAGGTAGTAATATTTTCACCATTTAACTGACTGAAGCAATTGTTTATTATTGTTAAGAGAGGAAAAAGGAAATAAAGAGGCACCAAAACCTAGGACCGTCGTACTCCTTTCTTCCTCAACAAATTCCAAAACCGCCATGGTCATCATGTAGATCAAATAGATGGTGGTGCGACGAGGGTCTATGTCCTCCGCACCACCATACCTTTCCGTCGTGCGGTTGTTCTCTCTATTGTCGTAAAGGTTGGTTTGTGTTTTTTGTGTTTTGTTTGTTTCGTGTGGTTGGGACGTTGGTGGGTTTCGTGGTGTGTCGTTGGATGCTTATCGGTGGTTGTTTGATTTTCGTGGCTCTCAGACTATTTGATTCGTTTTCTCTCTTGGTTGTGGTGGAGGTTATGTTTGCTCGCAACATAGGTGGTGATGGATCATATCTAGGTTCGCTTATGAACTGTTATGGTTTCGATGAATCTTTGGTTGTGTTGGTTTGTGGTGCTTCATGACAGTTTTCATGGTGGTACTGATTTTGGGTCTTTTGTGGCGGGGCTCGTGGTGGTGCTTGTGGTGGTTTTTGGTGGCGGGTGTTGCTTTTTGGTGAGGGTCAATGGTGGTTTTTGTGGTGGTCAATGGTAGTTTTGGTGACGGTGGTGGTAGTGGTGTTGATTTTTGTGGTGGTTTTTGGTGGTGGTTAGTGATGGTTATGTTTTTTTCCTTGTCGTATGATGGTACAAGGGTTTTTGGTTGGCTTTTGCGGTTTTTTGTGAGGTCTTTTGGGTGAATGTGCTTGGGAGAGCTAATGGTGGTGTTTGGAGTTTTATTCCCGACTGTTTTTCAAAGGTTGTTGGTTGTTGCGTAGGTTTTTAATTTGGTGTTCAGGGGGGTTTGTGCGAGCAGCGGAATGTGAGTGGTGGAAGTTGTTTTTGTGGCAGTTGTGACAATGTTTGAGGATTTTTGTACAACTTTTGTTTATGTTGTTTTGTTGATTGTGGTGTTAGCTTTGTTTTGGTGCCTTAAAACCCATATTTCATTAAAAAAACTCTTGTAAAACCGAAAACCCATAAATCCATTTTTCTACGTAACCTTAGTCGTCCCTTTTCCACTCACCAACAAAATCAGCCATAACCAAAACTAAAAAAACAACCATAATCAACTTTCAACTCAGTACCCAAACAAATGAAACAAAAGAAAAATTGAAGAAGAAAGAGTGAGAAAAAAGACGAAGATTCTTTTATGCTGGTGGAGTGTTAAGTTAATTGACAAGAGATAAAATGAAGAAGATGAATTTTTGATGAAATTCTAATTTTTTTTATTTATGAAATTATGAGTTTTGTGATAATTTTTCTAAGTTTTTGATAGATTTTATGGTTATTTAGTTTTTTTTTTTATAGAAATGAAATAACGGTGTTGACATTTTATGTCACAAATTATTAAGAAACAATGTATGATTTTACCAATTTTTATATTAACTAATAATAACAATAATTTATGAAAAATGTTAACGAATGTTTTTGGGGTATCATTTTAGAATATTAAATGATAATTTTTTATAAAAGCATGTGTATTCAATACATTGTAATTTAAAACGTTCAACATTTTTAATAATAATTTTAAATTTAAGATCTTTAAACATTGTTCTGATCTCCTGGAAGACCGGAACCATTTGTTAATAAAACAATTTATTAACGTAAATTGTCATTAATCCTAAAAAATTGTGATTGGTGTAGGGTGATCCGTAGAGGATCACCCCCGTCCCCTGCTCCACCTACGACTAATACAGTGATGTAGAGAGAGAGAGAGAGAAAGAACATTTTGTCATTTTCCATAAGAAGCTCCGCTGAGAAAATTACAAAAATTCACAAAAACGAGAAAAAGAGTGTTTATATTATTATTCTTATTCTTTCCTACGCAGTAGTTGGTGCAAAAACCAGAGAACACATTCATTCATCATTTTTTTAGGGTTTTTGCTATTTTCATCTCCTCCAATGGCCGCTTCTTCGATCCTCAGATCTGCCATCGTTTCTTCATCTTCTCCCACCGATCGCTTTCAGGTCTCTTCTTCGTTCTTTACATTTTCGTGTAAAATGTTTTCATACTATATGTTTCACTTCATTCTCTATTATCATTTTATTATTGTGTTGTTTGAAATTTGTGCTTTGTTTTGTATATCACCTTTTTTTTTTATTCGCATATGTTATTTGAGTATCTTTTTTCTTTTTTCTTTCACTGTCATTTTCGTCCTTTTGCATATGAATTTTTTCAGATTCGAATCTATGGTTTTATTTCGATATGAGCTCGGAGTATTCAAATTAGTGGCCTTTCTCTCGTGTTTGCGTATGAATTTTAAGATTTGATACTTGAAAATCCATATGAAAAAATAAATTAAAGGACAAAAATGAAGTGAAAAAATAAATACGAAATTGTTATTTGGAAAAAAGTTAAAAGACGACAATGTAATTTTGTCATGTTATTATTAATTTTGTTGTTGTAATTGTAATTATTATTATTAATTTTGTTTTTGTTTTTTTTCTTCTGGTTCTGTTATTGAAATTTAAGCTTACTTTTTGATTTGGTGAAAATCTATATTTTGTTTTTGAGGAAGTGAAAATTTATGGTTTGTTACTCAGAAAACAGAGCTGGAGGAAACATAGCAATATTTTCCAGAGGCTTGAAATAAATTTTAAATCCTGAAATTTGTATTTTTCGCATTTTTGTGCTTATAAAATTGTCCTATACATATAAAATGATTTTATTTGTTTATTAGGTTTGGAAAATATGGGCAGCATACTCCCTCTGGTCTCAAAGATAAGCAAAATTTGGTTAAAGAATGTTGATGTATTTCTGCCAAAAATTTGGACCAAATCATCAACTTTTTTTATGGGTCAATTTTTGCTTATATTTGAGACTGGAGGAAGTATTTGATTTTAGGTGTTAGATACGAAATCAATTTTATTGTAATCATTGTAGTGTTAGTTAATCCAGAACAGAAGCGGATCTAGCTGACACTGTAGGAAAAAAAACCAATGTAGAAGTTCCTATTGTAGGGGCACACTTTTTCGGGGATTAAAAATGACAGAAAATTTGGAGACTAAAATGGGAAAAGTGCATGTTACACAGACTAGAAATATTAATTAACCTTATTTTTTAAAACCATATTTTATGGGATGCCTGTCCCAATTATCTGAAAGATGCCGAGGAATTTTTTCTGCTGGTGACTCCTTCATTGTTACAAAGAGGTTTCATCTAGTAGACTACTCATATTTTGTTCGTCATTTCAGGGCTGGTGAAGTTGCTTGACTTTTATGCATGTTAAATCTTATAAATTGTCTGTTTCTGTGATTCAGGTGCTTGGCAATGGCTCAAGTATTAGTTCAAAGTCTACGAGGTTGCAAAACAACATATTTGGAACTTCAATTCCATGTGATTCATTAGTCTTACAGTTGAGTTACCCAGCAATTTTAATTAGTGCTCTTCTTTTTCTCTCATATGCCGGTTTTTGTGGTTTCAATTGTATGTTTTTTTTAATGTATTTTGTTTGCTCAGAAACTGCAATGCCCGGAGCATGCCGCCTATCAGGGCTACAGCAACGGAAATCCCTCTCCCTGTACAAAGTCAGTATAATACAATTATTTTGCGTGTATTTGGGTGATTTACATGTAATTTATTGATTCTTACCTGTTGTTGGTCTTGTCTGTTCAGACTCAAGCAGCACTGGGAAGACAAGGGTTGGAATTAACGGTAATTTTTTTGTTACGAGAGTTCTCTTAGATGTTTCTTCGTTCTGTAATAGACTTGCAGTATCGAACTTTACTATACACTTACAATTTCGTGCCAGATACTTATTAACTAAGAAAGGCTACAAGCTTTGCATTCCATATAATATTTTATCATATTCGGGTTTCATTTAGGATGTAATGAACTTTACATGAAACACATCTTGAAAGCTGATGTTCGTTTTTTATATAATTGTGACACGCTTAAGTTATTTCTTTATATTCCTGGGACTGTCAAAGTTATTTCTTTATATAAGTTATTTCTTAATAACCTTTACAACTCTTTTTGAGAGTTTTTCACATTTTAAAATAAAAACAGTAAAACAATATTTTCTTTTTGAAGTGTCTTCCTTTTTAAAAGATTTGCATGGTGCTTATTAGTTTTTTAACCACATCTTTCAATTGTAGTCATTTTAAAAAAAAAATGTACAAAAGGGTTATATGTTATGTTATGAATGAAAAATAACCTAATATTTCATATTATATTTTAATTTGGTCTTTGGAGTATGCAAATCTGCACATGAAAATTAAATAACTGTTGACGAGTACCATTCATAATGTAACATGTAAACTTTGCTACAAAGCCTGGAATATATCCTTAAAATTTTTAAGCTTGCGTTGAGAAAAAACATTTTTTTCAATGTGCAGGTTTTGGAAGAATTGGAAGGTTGGTTTTACGTGTAGCTACTTCCCGGGATGATATTGATGTTGTTGCCATTAATGATCCTTTTATTGATGCTAAATATATGGTATGTACAAGCAATTACATTCATGACTGTGCTTATAAGATGCTCATAGTTTGGTTGTTGTCCTGAATCTTTTAATGATTCTTATTGTTTTTATACATACATTTTGCTTTACCGTTTTAACTTTTATCTTTCAGGCTTACATGTTCAAGTATGATTCTACTCATGGACCATTCAAGGGAACTATTAAGGTTTTGGATGACACTACTTTGGAAATTAATGGGAAGCAGGTTAAAGTTGTGAGCAAAAGGTATCATGAATTGAGACCGGATAATTGAAATTGATGTTGCAAGTATGTGTTACTGTACAGCTATACAAATATTGGTTGTATAATTTTTTTTTCTTTCTGTACTCAGAGATCCCGTGGAGATCCCCTGGGGTGATTTTGGTGCTGACTATGTCATCGAATCTTCAGGAGTTTTTACAACATTAGAGAAAGCGTCATCACATTTGAAGGTTGCTACATTCACTTGTTACCTGTGCATTTAGTATTTTCTCTATCTTCTCCTCCTTTGCCTTACTCTTGCCACCTTCAAATATTAATTTGAGCTTATTTTTTTTCCGCTGTATAGGCTGGTGCCAAGAAAATCATAATATCAGCTCCATCTGCTGATGCACCTATGTTTGTGGTAGGAGTGAATGAGAAGACATACAACTCCAACATGGACATTGTTTCTAATGCAAGCTGTACAACAAATTGTCTTGCACCTCTAGCCAAGGTTCGTTTGCACTGCGTAATGTCATCTTAATTGAGTTCCATCCTCTTGAAGGACTTGGAAAATGAAGTGGTAGAAAATTCTTGGTGCTTTTAGGGTATCCTTAACGGGGAAGTCTGACATCATCTATTTAGGGAATTTATATGACCTGAAATATACATTTTTCTCTGTTCTTCAACTTATTTTATTACAATCCTGCTTGATCTATTATTCTTTCCTTATGGATATATCCTGGAATTGACTTTTTTTGGGGACAGGGTGTGATATAATATTAAAATAAAAACTAATAAGATCATGAAATTCATAGGCAATTGATTCATCATCAAGTTTTTTACTAATATCTCTTTCAATACAAGGAATAAAACTATTGATAGAAGTGAACTTTATGGAGTTGATGTTTATCTATCTGAATCAATATAAGGCTTCTGCATGAGAATTATGTGGCCCATTATGATTTGGTTCAACCTGAGCCACTGGCGTTGGGGATCTAACTTGATCATTCAGTTGTTCCTTATTTCCTTCCATGTCAGAAACTTTCATACAAGCATCTAATTTTTGCATAAACTATTATTTGTCAGGTGGTTCACGAGGAGTTTGGTATAGTTGAAGGTTTGATGACAACTGTGCATGCAACAACAGGTCTCTTGCACATTTGCCACTTAAAGCCTTTGCTTTCTTTTTCTCTTTTGGATAAACCATTACTTTACATGTTTACAAGTGTCATTGTTAACATCTATTGTCTTTTTCTTTGTTCAGCAACACAAAAGACTGTAGATGGTCCTTCAATGAAGGATTGGAGAGGGGGAAGAGGAGCAGCTCAAAATATAATTCCAAGTTCAACTGGTGCTGCAAAGGTAAGAGATGGACAACTGTTGAATGGTTCTGTGCTTATCATATAGATTTTTAATTTGGTTTTGTATTTTATGAAATCCCAGGCTGTTGGCAAAGTCCTTCCTGAACTAAATGGAAAACTCACTGGAATGGCATTTCGTGTACCTACTGCTAATGTTTCTGTTGTGGACTTAACCTGCCGGCTTCAAAAGAATGCCTCCTATGAAGATGTCAAAGCAGCAATAAAGTAAGTCTCTTGTTTTTCTGTTCTGGCTTATATTCTCTCCTGTTGAGTTGTTTTGTACTAACCCTTCAGTTGTTTTCTCTTACTTTGCTACTAAAAAAATTGAAGGCTTGCTTCAGAGGGACAATTGAAGGGAATTCTTGGATACACAGATGAGGATGTTGTCTCTAATGACTTTGTTGGTGATTCAAGGTAAAGTAAATGTTGCTGTATTTCAAATATAAATTACTATCGGCATCTTCAACAGGACAGACTTTTGCCTTTTTTCAAGTATACATGCTAAAATGTGATATTTGATTCATTTCATGATACAAATGAATTGGCTTATATTACTTTTGTTGGAAAGTGAGATACCGTAGAACATGAGCTGCCTTGTGTTTAAAACAGATTCTGATGTGCCTTAAAACAAGACCTTTATTTATCTTGGTTTCCTATGATCCTATTAGTTTGAGTTTGTAATATTGTGTTGGGATATGTTTGATTGCCAAATGAACACCTTGATTTAAAATGTAACTCTTTCGAACAGGTCGAGTATCTTCGATGCTAAGGCAGGGATTGGGCTTAGTAAGTCCTTCGTGAAGCTGGTCTCGTGGTATGACAATGAGTGGGGTTACAGGTATGTGTATTTATAATTACATCTAAAACTTTTTTCATAGTCTAGTAGTGCATACACATCATGGTTTTAAATTGTAGTCGCAACTGCAAATGCGGTCTCAACATTGTGGATTTTGAAGAGCAAACACGACTGCAATTTAAAATCACATGCACATTGGACATTTTTCAGAGCCGAACTTTTTGCTTATTTTTGAATTGGATCCATTGCAGCAACCGAGTGTTGGACCTCGTAGGGCACATGGCACTGGTGGGGGCCCAAAATTGAGAACACAATTGTGTCTCTTACTGTTGGTGTTGCAATTCTGATATTTCCTTGAGTTAGGTTATAAAATTAGTGGCTTCTTAGGTTCTCAGATTTTGGTTTTGATTTTTGATATTTATAAGATTGCAGACATATCTGGAACCCCTCCAACAGAGGAAGAAATAGATGATTACATCATATGCATTGAGAATATAATAAAAAGGACATTGTCCTGGTTACCTGTTTGGAATTAGTCTTTGTATACTGTAATTTTAAGATCTTTCCGAATCTTGTCGTTAACGTTGAAGCACCTTTGAATGATTAATTTTAAACCCGCGAAAACACCTTGCACCTCAAGATATGACATTGTTTATAACACACGGAAGTACCTGTTCGGAGCAATCCAATATTAACAATAAACATCAAAAGAAAAATCCAGTCTAGGGTGGTGCTGGTGCATAGGAAGCCCGGATACGTAGTACAAATATTATACAATATGGATACATGAATTTTTGAAATTCAAGATAACATTTTTATAATAAATCGGACATGCATGTAACTTTTTTTCTTCTATAAAAGTCAATTAAAAAAAACAATGTAAATGTGATAAAAATAAAATGTGTAGAGTTTTTGTAAATTGTAAATCCTAGTAATTTATTTTCATACGTGTGTTTGGATATCAATAAAATCGTCTTAAAAAGAACTCAACAAATGTTTAATGTTGATTGATGAGTCTCTTATCTTGTTACCATCATCGAAGAAAAACATACATTTTAAGTCTATTTATTTATGGACTATTCTACTTTTTCAAATATCGAATTGAATCATCTACATCTCTATTAAATTTACACAACCTTGTCTCACCTTTATTTTATCTAGACTATGTATTTGCGAGGCATCTTGTAAGTATATGCATGTATTTGCGAATTATCCTATAAATATTAGAAAAAATATTTTTTGAAGAGGGCTCTTAATTTATTAAGAAGTAAGTTAACAACATCTTACACCTATTTGTTTTTGAAAAAAAAATTCTATCTATGCAAAATTTCTTTTAAGTAAATGATAAATTTGTAAGTTTCATTTGTTTTTGAAAAAACATAATTCTATATGATCAAAATTTCTTTTAAGTAAATGATAAATTAATTTTCATTATACTTTTTAAACAACATATGTAAAACACGTTTCTTTAGCTTTTGAAAAAGTTATCCTTTATGTGTTTTAGCATTTACAAATGCTTGCGTTATTAAACAAGCTTTGTCCTTCAACAACAACTAAGTCCAGTAATCACCAAATTCCATGTTTTTTTTATACAGTATGTGTTATTTATTTGACTAAAAAAAATAAAAATAAAAATTAGCACCCTATTTTTTTTAGCAATCAGTACGCTATTTGAAACTGAAATTAACAATGAACATTGGAAATTTTTTTGTTTGTTGAATAAAACGTGCTTATAGCATTTCATTAATCAAATGTTCAATACAACGAGGTACAATAGAATAAATAGTGAGACTAGCTAATAATGCGGCAACCCCGGTAAGGGCGTGAGCTACCTCGTTTGCTTGTCGCCGATTAAACTCAACCTTAGAGTTTGTAAACTTTGACCTAAACATACTTCTGCAAGCGGAGATAACAAGTCCAAATTCAATAATATCTGGACGAGTATGGTTGAAAGTATCCACGGTTGTTTTGGAATCCAAGGCAAAATCAACATTGTCGAACCTCATGTCACTAAGCCATTCCAATGCATAATAAAGGCCCAAGGCTTCTCCAACATTAACAGTGTGCAAAATTGACAATGGTATGCATTTAGCAAGAACAAAAGTGGCCTCTTCGTACACATCCCGATCCCTGTGATGTTCATGTCAGCCACTACTAGAAAAAATAAAATTAGTGAGGGAAATTAGTGACGGAAAAAATGAAATTCCTCACAAATTCCTTAGTCACAAAATTTAGTGACGGAATTAGAGAGGGATTTCACGTTTTACCTCACTAA
>Ga0315915_1006688_pt1 | contig 14015 bp, 10 predicted proteins | sample MpolbnodulesMG_FD_207738 | JGI IMG/M metagenome (GOLD analysis project Ga0315915, IMG submission 207738) | Medicago polymorpha root nodule microbial communities from Los Angeles, California, United States - branched nodules | ecosystem: Host-associated > Plants > Roots > Nodule | place: USA... | reverse complement strand
AAAACGACGTCGTTTTTGTAAAGTTAAAAGCAAAAAAAAAAATAGAGAACCGGTCAGACCAAAAACTCGGCCGAGTCACCGGTTTTGACCGGTTCCGGCCGAGTCAACTGCATGACCGATCCAAATGTTGGCTCGAACCGGCCTACCCACCGGTTCACGGTCCGACCGGCCGGTCCGAGCCGAGTTTTAAAACAGTGATTTACATGGAATGGAACAATATAATGGCTCCTTAGCCAAGTTAAACAATGGCCATGTTGATGGCAACCATGAATATCGGTGTCCATTTCAACTATGTTCTTAAATAAATTAGTTTGATATTACTTACCCATTTAGTAATCAACTATAACGCATTGTAACCATATAAACGATACTACGATGACATTGAAAATATTTTAAAAAATGAACATACATATGTTGGTCATCGAACAAGCCTTCAATTAATAGAAGTTTTAGTAAAGTAAAAATACTAAGTTCTTAGATCCTAATTGCACGGTCAATTGTATGTTAGTTAATTTTATAAGTTATAATACAACATATTTGTGTTAAGAGTTAAAAAAAATTAAAGGAGCGAACAAACCAATGTTGAAAGTTAAAACTCGTGTGAAAGAGAAAAAACTAAAAAAACCTCGTGATTTAGCCGAGCTCGAACTACATGCAGCACTTTCTCGAGTGCACATGAAGTAATTCAACTGCGCTCCATTTTTGATTATTTTCTATAAACTATAGCAAGATATGGTGCACATAGAATAACAAAGAGGGGAATAATCAATCATGTAACCAAAAGAGGGAAAAAAAATATAAGAGGGAAAACTTTCAATGATTGACATAAGAATTTTGCATTGCATCTCTGTGGTCCTCGTCATTTCTTTCTATTGCAATCACAGAAACAAGTGTATTTGGCTCCTATCATAGGAGAAAGAAGTATTGCACAAGAGATTCTTTATGTATTCTTTCCTTTATTCCTACTAATTCTTATGCTACCACAAGGAAGTGACAGGACCAAGAGTATTCTAATCTGCAGCACAATGATATAATTAATTTCTTTAATATCTATGTGGTCACATCTACTCCTTTGTAACAAATTAAAGAAGTGGAATGTTTTAGGTGGTGGAAGAGGATCAGAATCTTGTTTCTCTGTCTTTTTTTTCTAGACTCAGATTTTTTTCCTCCCCCTCCTATCGATAACTTCTATGTTGATAAGAATTCCACCCTGGACTATGATAAGAATTCCTCTGCATGAAACTGAAAACCTAGCGGTTCCATGTAAAATATTGCATAGACTAGTAGTTATTGTTGGAATGGAATTCAAGTGGGAGAGAGTTGATCAAGGTGTGTTTGATCCTTGTATCAAAAGTCTTTTTGACCGTGCAGTCGGAAGGCGCAAGAGCGGATCTTTGTGTTAAAAGTCTTCTCGGTAGTGTAGGAATCAACTAAATGAAAGATATATGTGCTCAGTGGCGGTTTCACAGCCCGGGCTCTGGTCAAATTTTTTTGCAATTAAATTCATCTGAATTTCTTATATAAACACCTATAAATTGGGCAATTTCTTAAGATTTTTTGATTATTTGTTTGCAATTTCTTATGTAAACCCCTGTAAATGTGTTGCAATTTTTTTTTATATATGCTCATATATTTAATGTCTTAAAGATTTGCGATTGAGATTGTTACTCTCTTCTAGACTTCCCAAGATACGTTAGTAATTTTTTCAAGCCAAATGGGGTATGTACTGTTATCATTTACAACAAATTCCATTCAGAAACCATTCATTACGAACATAACCTAAAGAAATAAAAATAGACAAATTTACAAAATAAGATAAACACATGGCAACCTAAGATGACATTTGGTCTTTAAAAATCTCTAACTATAAGTTTATTTCAAAGACAGTAAATTAAAATCATAGCACCAAAATGAAGGAAATTTGAATGAATTTAATAACCATACACAGACAAAACAATTTACGCAAGCGACCAATCATATCCCGATATAATGTTTGTTAAAAAAAAATCTCAATACAATGTTACATCTTAATTTTTTTTTCTAAAAAAATCTTAAATTTTTTTGAAGGAATAATGTTACATCTTAATATTACTTTGTATCATTATGTGTTACTGGTTACAAACCCGTGCTTCACACGGGTTTAATAACGTATCTTGTAAAAAAAAAATTGTTTTAAAGGAAAAATGAACAAATTAATGAATATTGCACAAACATTATAACTTTATCAAAATATTTATTTTTGTGTAACAATAAAAGATATTTTTTTTTATAAATACTATATTTACTCAATAACGTTTATTTTGTGTAACATGAATACAAATTTGTATCATCATATAAATTACTTGTTAAATATTTGAATAGAAGAAACAATTTAAGGAGTCTGAAATAATAATATAAATAATATCAAAATAGTCGGTTTTTTCTATTTCAATTATACTTTATAACAAATTTCGTTATAAGAATACCATATTTTTTGTGTCTTTCAAAAAGATAAGAATTTATATTATATGATATTATATTTGTTACATTGTTGGTGTCATGGAAACATATATGTTTAGTTTTTTTGAATATGAAAAAGATATGCATAGTTTGTTACAATATAAAGGTGTAATATATATGTATGTATAATTTTTTTAGGCATCTAGACCTTTTTTGAAGAAAAGACATCTACAATTTTACTTTTAATTAAAATCAAAATTTTATAAAAATAATCATACGCATTATGCAACGCCAAAAAAAATTATACGCGAATAGCGTAACAAAAAAACAGACACACATAAAGTATTACTCTAAATGCTAATGTGTATGTGTGTATATATTTGCGAGGTTGAAGAAAGAAAATAAAATATTTGGTATCATTAAATGACAGTGTGAATAAAAATATTTGTGAGGTTGTCATGATTAAATGATATTGAAATTAAATATATAAGTGATAAAAAGATAATAAAATTCCTTTGAAAAAAAGGTAATAAAATTAAATGGAACCTCCTTAAAAAAATTAAATGGAAGAAAAAAACATATTGAAATATAATATTAAAAAATAAAATAAAAGGTTCCCAACGTGAATTGAAGAGAAATGCTTGTAAAATAAATTGTCGAGAAGTAGTTTTTTGAAGTAGCATTCAACAACTTTTGGCCAAATCTCATTCCATTCAATTTTAAGCATTAAAAAAAGTACCTTTTTTAGTAAGTACTTAATTGATATTGTATTTGGCCTAACTTCTCCTTAAAAATGTAGAGAAGTTGAAAAAACCGGGTCAAACGGTATCTTAATCTCCCACAATGGTAGTGTAGAAGCAACTGAATTTGGGAGAAAAATTGGAAAATAGTTAAAAAAAAAATTGAAAAATAGTTAAAAGTTTTTAAAAATATAAAAATTGGAAAAAAGGTATAAAAAAAAAAATCGGTGAGGTAGCACTTAACCAAGCAAATATAAAAAATAATTATATGCATCAGGGTAACAAAAAAACAAACAGACGGACATCAAGTATTACTCTAAACGTTAATGTGTGTGGGTATATTCACGAGGTTGAAGAAATGAAATAAAAATATTTGGTATCATTAAATGACAACGTGAATAAAAATATTTGTGAGGTTGTGATGATTAAACAATATTGAAATTAAAATAATTGATATTGTGTTTGACCTAACTTTTTCTTAAAAATGTAGAGAAGTTGGAAAAAAAAGTCGGGTCAAACGATACCTTAATCTCCTACAACGGCAATATAAAAGCAAGTGAATTTGAGAGAAAAAATTGAAAAATAGTTAAAACATAAAAATTGGAAAATAGTTAAAAGTTATTAAAAATTAGAAAATAATTAAAAAAAATTGGTGAGGGGAAAAATGAGAAATATGGCATAAAAAGGTGAGGTGGCAACAACCAAATTCCACCAATTAGGAAATTACAAAAATGCCCCTCCTACGGGCAAAATGGAAAATTCATATGGCATCAATTTTAATAGAGTATATAGATAGACATTTACACTTTTAGTGTATAGTAGTAAATAAAAAGAAATGTCGTAAGACTCAAATTTTCACCTCAATTTATTTATAAAGGAAAAAATTGAGCCACAACAAAAAGTAAAATCGTAAACTGATTTAAAATCGGATAAGTTTATCCGATTTCACCGATTTTGCTGTAAGTTAAATCGCTCAAACTCGATGCAAAATTCGATTTCACAAAAAACGAGAATTTACCACTGAGTTAACGGCAAACTCACACCTAAAAACATAAACTCGAGCAGATTTACGAGTTAACACAAGAATTTGAGAACACGCTAAACAGCATAACACAAAATTTGAATCTTGACATGTTGAAGTGCTTGCATGTTCAATTTTGTACCAGAAAACAAAACGTTTGCCTACCTGTCTGCATCTCCAATATGGTAAAGCAAAGAAGATTTGATAACATAGAAAGGGACACGAGTGTTATGCATAGTGCCCCAGATAGGTTACACGTCATAGAATTAGCTTCTAAAAAAAGTATCTCAGTCCCTTCCTTTTCCTTTCCTCATCAAGTAATATGCTCCGACACGAAGCCTGTAGGAATTGATGCATAGAGGGGTTAGTTGAGGTTGCTTTCTACTGGACATGTGTCGATCTGTCAATGATTTACATGGAATGGAACAATGTTGTATGATGGCAACCATGAATATCAGTGTCTTTTTCCACTTAAATAGACTACTTTGATATTACTTATCCATTTGGTTATCAACTATGAAGGCTAGATATTGTAAAATTGGGTAGTGTCACCGATATTTTATGGATATATGTTCCAAAAATATTAGAATTTATGTATTTTTTAAATATTTTTTCTAGTTAATATGGACTTTGAAGCACATATACTTTAAAATGTATGAAGTGTCGGTATTTGATACGTATCCTATATTGATATCTGCTTGATACTCCCCAATGCATATTGGAAGAGTATTCGGTGATTAAATTTTATTTTAAAAAATAATAATTGTCTGATATTTTTCACATACATTGAGGATATGTGAGAGATAGGCGGTGGAAAATCGATACGCGCGAGATACATGGTATTTCTATTATTTTTTAGATATATGTAATGGACTAAGTAATAGTGTTCTAACCTTTTTGTAAACGAGCACTTTTGACCGGATCTCTCTCCCCCTCTCTCTTTTGTGAGCCGTCAGCTAAAACCCTAATTATTTCTTCTTCATCCACCAAAGAAGGGTGGTTTATGGTTAATTTTTGACCCCCAATCACCCCTCTACATCGTTTTTCTCATTCTTTTTTGTTTAAATAAGTGATTTTCACATTGAATTAGATTTTTTTTCGTGATTTCGTCGTCTTAGTGCGACATTGTTTTGTTTGTCGTCTTTATGCGATGTTTGTCTTTTCCCTCTTGTTCAGGTGTTTATTTAGATCAGATTGTTAAATCAGATTCGATCCAGTGAAGATCCAACCAATGACTTTGGCGTCATCAACGTTACAGATCCGGAGGCATGACTATTCTGGAGATTTTAATATAGTCATATTTGTAGGCTTATGTACTTTGCCGTTTTATGCTATTAAAATGGATGTTGTGAGTTTATTCATAGATTCATCCTTTTTGTTTTTATCGAATTTGTATTGCATCGATGTACTCTGTCAATTTCAATGAATGAATGTCGTTTGTTTTGTGTCAAAAAAAAAAAAGAAGTAATAGTGTTCTCTTTATGAGATATATCATACATGCAATTGATTAATTATCACTTTCATTATTATCAATATTACTTGTATTTATATTTATGTTGTTATCCATTATTTGTTTTGTCTCTTTTTGTTGTTTTGAAAACGTGGGTAATGTTGATTGTCGCGTGAAGACAATTTCATTGTTGTGTCTTATTGTTGTTATATGTCTCTTTGAAATAGGTTTTGCTCCTATTTTTTGCTTTTGAATTTTAGTCCATAGTTTCTATTTTGAGTTTTAATATTCTAGTTTAAATTTAACTTTTTATTGAAGTATCCCGACCGTATCATATCTTAAATTTTAAATTTTTTCCATATCGGTGTTAGCGCAACACTTCTATGCTTGTTGAACAAGCAATAAAATAAGAAGCAATTTTTGTGTTTCTAGGGTTTTCCAGATTTTGATTATTGTAATTTAGAGAGATTGAGAAGAGAGAAGGATTATGTGATTGAGGAAAAGTAATTGTATTATTGAATTGATAAGAATGTACAATGAAAGGTAGCTTATATACACAATTTTGTTATGTAGCTTGAAGCACAAGCAATTGTAACAAACCCTAACATTTATTAGCTACACTCTAACATACTAGTAACAAACTTCAAAAAAAACTAACTGAAAGTGTGATTAACCATTTAAACATGATTATCACTAATCTAAACTTGAATTATCAACTAAGCTAACATCCTCCCTTAATTCAAGTTTCCACTTCCTTCATGTCAATCAAGCTTTTGAGCTTGATGAACCTGTCAACCTTCAACGCCTTAGTGAATATGTCTGCAAGCTGCAGCTCAGTGGAGCAATGGACAATCTGCAATGCAAAACTGGATTTCTTGCTAAGCTTATTGCAGATTTGTTATCTATGAACAATGCAATAGGCCTGCTAACTTCTATCTCCATCTCCTTGAGTATGTTTTCAAGCCATACTGCCAGACATGCTGCCATACACCCTGCAATATACTTAGATTCACAAGTTGACAATGCCACAACTGGTTGCTTCTTAGCACACCATGAAATTGGGGCATTCAGGAACTTGAATATGTAACCTGAGGTGCTCTTTCCATCCTGCTTATTTCCACACCAATCAGCATCAAAATATGCTATCAGCTCCATAAAGTTTTCATCCAGACAATTAGGAAACAAAATGCCAAATTGCAGTGTTCCTTTGATGTATCTCATCACTCTTTTGGCTGCTAGCTGGTGAGACACTCTTGGTTCACTCATGAATCTACTGATTATACCAACTGCATATGCAATATCAGGCCTACCATTGCATATATACCTTAGTGATCCAACTATTTGCTTGAACAATGTAGGACCCACATATTCTTCTTCTTCATTCATCAACAGTTTCACATTTGTCTCAGCAGGTGATGATGATGGATTGCAGTTCATCATATTGAATCTTTTCAATATATCAGATGCATACTTCATTTGATGCATCACCAGCCCCTCTGCAACTTCAGTAAATTCTATACCTAGAAAGTATGTCAATTTTCCTAAATTTGACATTTCAAACCCACTCATCATCTGTGATTTGAATGCTTCTATCTCTTCCACATTACTTCCAGTCACTATTAAGTCATCAACATAGAGACATATAAGTAACTGATTACCTTCAATTCCTTTCTTCACATCTACACCATATTACGACTTGCATTTTACAAAATCTGACTCCACAAGAAAATTGTCAATCCTTTTGTTCCAGGCTCTTGGTGCTTGGTTCAATCCATATAGTGCCTTGTGTAATCTATACACCATATTCTCCTTCCCTTTGATTTTGAAACCTGGTGGTTGTGTCACATACACTTCTTCATCTAAAGGACCATTTAGAAAAGCAGATTTTACATCCAAATGATGCATTGGCCAGTTCCTTCCACAAGTTATAACAACTATCAATCTCATAGTCTCTAGTCTTGCTACTGGAGCATAAACTTCAAATTAATCCATACCAGCCTTCTGCATGAATCCCCTAGCCACTAATCTTGCTTTGTGTTTGGCTACTTCACCATTTGGCTCCAGTTTCAACCTGAAAATCCATTTCACATCTATTGGTTTCTTGCTAGCAGGCAGTTCAGTCAGCTCTCATGTGTTATTTATGTTGATTGAATTCAACTCCTCAATCATAGAATTCTTCCATACATCTTCATTCAATGCTACTTCATAATTGATTGGTTCTGCATCTTCTAATAGTGCAAAGTGAACAAATTCCCCTTCTTCGTTAACTAAATTATCTGGAGTAACATCATGTCCATCTAATCTAGTGGAAGCAAATATTTGTCTAACTGAAGTTCTAGTGGCTTGATTCTCTTCAACATGTACTTCAGGTTGAACTTCAGTATCAAGTTGAACTTGTTCAACTTGATCATCTTCTTCAATTATTGTGGGAACTGTGTGACTGGAAGTCTTCTCTTTCTTATTCCAATCCCATGCTTCATTCTGACAAATTTTCACATCTCTACTAATCACTATTGAATGATTTAGAGGATGATATAACCTGTATGCACCTGTTTCATGATAACCAACCAGTATCATAGGCTCACTCTTGTCCCCCCAACTTTCTTCTCTTTGCATCAGGGATATGCATATAGCATAATGAACCAAAAACTCTTAATTGTTTAGCTGACTTCTTGCAACCTAACCAAATTTCTTTAGGAGTTTGATTAAGTTTCTTTGTGGGGCATCTATTCAAGATGTAAGCTGCAGTTCTTATTGCTTCTCCCCAAAATGTATTAGGCATCTTTGTCAACTTGAGCATACTTCTGGTCATGTCAAGCAGACTTCTGTTTCTTCTTTCAGCTAAACCATTATGTTGTGGAGTATAAGGAGCAATGACTTCATGCACAATGCCATTGTCTTCACAAAACTTCTCAAACACCTTTGAGGTGTACTCACCACCACCATCAGTCCTTAAAACCTTAATAAACTTTCCACTTTGCTTTTCTACTAAGATTTTAAACTTCTGAAACACATCAAATGCTTCACTTTTGGCCTTAATCAAATATAACCAGAGTTTTCTGCTAAACTCATCAACAAAACTGATGAAGTATTTGTTGCCCCTAATGAAGGAACCTCTAAAGAACCACACACATCTGAATACACAACATTAAGTAGTTCCTTTGATCTACTTGCTGCACTTGAACTGAATGCATTTCTGAGTTGCTTGCCCAACAAGAAAGTGTCACAAACTATGTTAGGTATCTCAATTTTAGGTACTCCCAGAATCATATCTTTATCAACTAATTGATTAAGGCCTCTAAAATTGAGATGACCAAATCTATAATGCCATAGCCAGCTATCTTCATCTTTTACCATAGCAGACAAACAATTCAACTCTACAGCTTTCATATTGGTCTAAAAAGTTCTATTCTTTGCAAGAGGAGTTTTCAATACTAACCTTTGATGTTTATCAAACAACTTAAAGGTGTTATCTTTCATAGTTACTGAATATCCTTTCTGAACGAATTGACCAACACTAAGTAAATTGCACTGCATTCCAGGGACATAGAGAACTTCTTCAATTATTGTCATTTTACCATTCTTCCCTTCAATAGCAATATTCTTCATTCCTTCTGCAACCAAGACTCTATGATCTGCAAGCTTCACCTTTGTATTTCTTCCAAGATCCACTTCTTTTAACCATGTCTTGTTTCTAGTCATATGATTAGAACAACCAGTATCTAAGAACCAACTTTTTTGAATTGAGTTCTCAATACTAGTTGTTGTAACCATCAACAATAATGAATCATCTGAATCATCTTGTGCAACCTTAGATTCCTTTTCATCAATGTTTGCTTGTTTGCCTTTACCAGACCAACATTCAGAGGCAAAGTGTCCAAATTTTTCACATTTGAAACACTGAATCTTCTTCTTATCGAAATTTTTCTTCTTTTGATTAGAATTTCCTTTGAAGATTCACCTTTATCAGATCCTTTATTCTTGTCTTTAGACCAGTTTCCTCTCTTAGTGTTATTCTTCCCTTTCTTGAAGTTCTTTCTATCATAATCATCCTTCTAATGAACTATGTAGCTCCTCAATCTTCAATGTCTTAACATCCTTTAATTCCTGAATTTCCACCATAATAAAATCAAACCTTGAAGATAGAGTCCTCATAATCTTCTCAACTATTTGTTGATCAGTAATAGCTTCACTACAAGCCTTCATCTAATTCACAAGATTGATGAGTTTGGAGATGTATTCAAAAATCTTATGATCATCTTCCATTTGCATCAGCTCAAATTTCCTCCTCAGTGATTGAAGCTTAATCATCTTCACTTTATCATCATCTTCATGGTACTTTGAAATAATATCCCATGCTTTCTTTGAACTAACTGTTTTTGAGATTCTTTCAAAATTTGCTTCATCAAGACTCTGTTGAATCAAGAACAAAGCCTTGCAATCTTTCTTCTTCAAATCTTTGTGTGCGTTCCTTTGCACTTCAGTGGCATTCGCAGCTAAATCACCTACACCATTCTGCACAATTTCAAGCAAATCTTGTGCTCAAAACAGGTTCTTCATCACTACACTCCATCTTTCCCAATTATGTGCTTCGAGGATCGGAAGATGAGTGTTGAAACTGTTGCTACCATTCATGGTTCTTCCTTCAGCGTTTCTTCCTGATTTTGCGTGATTGAAGATCTTGATTAACCCTTAGAACGAAAACACAGGCTCTTGATGCCAATTTGTTAGCGCAACACTTCTATGCTTGTTGAACAAGCAATAAAACCAGAAGCAGTTTTTGTGTTTCTAGGGTTTTCCAGATTTTGATTATTGTGATTTAGAGAGATTGAGAAGAGAGAAAGATTATGTGATCGGGGAAAAGTAATTGTATTATTGAATTGATAAGAATGTACAATGAAAGGTAGCTTATATACACAATTTTGTTAGGTAGCTTGAAGCACAAGCAATTGTAACGAACCCTAACATTTATTAGCTACACTCTAACAAACTAGTAACAAACTTCAAAACAAACTAACTAAAAGTGTGATTAACCATTTAAACATGATTATCACTAATCTAAACTTGAATTATCAACTAAACTAACAATCGGTGTGGTATCGTATCGAGTATCCGAGCTTCATAGCATATGAAATACTTTATAGATACATGTGAATACTTGTTATAAAAAAAGATTAAGGGTATACAACATGTGAGAGAAGAATGTGAGACATCAATGTAAATGTACGCGGTTCATTGAAGAAATATGATACTTGAAATCTTGAATTTGAAGAGTTGTCTCCTCATGAATCAGGCTTAGAAACGGTGTTTTTTATGAGCGATGGTAATAATGGAGAAGGGACTTAATCAAGTAACATTAGACTGTAATTTATTAAAATGATTTTGAATTGTGCACTATTGCGCAGAGACAACACTTGTTTTCGATATTTATTATTATTATTTTTGGGTCAATGTTTTCAGTATTTTTTTTTTTATATTCTAATATTGTGGGGTTTAAAATATATGTTTTTGTCCTTGAGTTTAACTCAATTGGTACATGATAATGCATAATATATACAGGGGTCGGGGTTCGAACCCCGGACACCCCACTTATTCACCTTTAAGGTGAATTTCTCTAGCCGCTAGGCTACTTGACAAAAAAAAAAGTTTTTATTTGTTGTAATTTAACAAAGAATGAATTGTTCATTTACAAGTATTCATAAGTGTTGGGGTCTTATAAGACCCAATGTCTCACTTAAGACCTTCAATCTTAAGTGGGACCTACACTTTTATAATATTAAAAATTTGATATGTAGTGATATAAAATTATTAGTAGTTGATTAGTAGTTCTATTTAAGAAATTTGTGTGAGATGATGAGTTGGAGGGATTGAGTGCTTATATGATATTACTATTAAAAAATTATAAATAAGTGATGTGTAATCCATTTAAGTAAAAAAAATCGGTGCTCCATTATAGATGCTCTAAGTTAACCTCATAATTTAGTAGAACTTCAACTACATGCAACACTTCCTCAAGTCCTGCAAGAAGTACTCCATTCTTGACAATTTTTAACTCTAGAAACTGTATTAAGATATGGTGAACATACAATAATAACAAAGAGAATCATCGATCATGCAACAATAAAACGGGGGAAAATACGAGGGAAAATTTTCAATGGTCCTCGTCAATTTTTTCCCTGTGTATTCTTTCCTTTATTCTAATGCTTATGCCGGTGTGAAGTGTCAAGACAATAGACCATACTCCCTCCTTCCAATGCTATAATTTCTTTAATATCTATGTGGTCACACACCTAAAAATTAGGAAGAGGATCAGAATCTGGTTTCTCTGCCTTTTTCTTGACTCATATTTTTTTTTCTTCTACCTCTCGTATCAATATCTCCTATGTTGATAAGAATTCCACCGTGGTGGTATGTGATAAGAATTCCTTTGCATCAAACTATAACCTAGCGAATCCATGTACAATTTTTACTCTATTTTTTTTCCATACCAATAATAGTTGATTCAAGTGGTAAAGGATATGGACACATTGAGTATGTGGTCAGTGGTTCAATTTGTTTGGGGGGGTTGGATGGGGATTCACTGCCTCTTTTCTTCCCGGCCTGCTTCCTCGGATGTTCTTTTGCTTTTCTTTCTTGTTGCAGGTGTTTTGTCGGTGTGTAGCTGTTGCCTTTTCGATTTCGGTTTCTTTTGGTGTTGTTATCTTTTTGTGTGTTTTTTTAGGGGTTCTTTTGGTGGTGCCCTTGGGTGTTGACTCCTGGCTCTCCTGTTGGGCTGGGGGTTAATCCTTCGGGTTTTTTGAGCGTCTTCTGACGGCTCTTCTGATGTATCTTGTACAATTATTCTCTTTCGTTATTTATATATCTATATTTGTCATTCAAAAAAAAAACTCGCTCATATGTATAGAGAAAAACTAGTTAGAAGGGAAGAACTACTTATCTTGTGTGCCCACTACCCAACAAATTCCTCGAAACTAGTCATTGTTAAAAGTCGGTGGATACTTCGTATCTATAACATGGTTATAATTTATATATATATATATATATCGAAAAACTAGTTACATTTGAATATTAGCACTTCCTATAATATCTACTTAATAGAAGATTAAGCGTGTGCAGAACATTCTTACACCGTTCGTGCATAGTAACTAAAAAGCATAGCACAAAATTAGTTTTTGTTTTGTTTTGAGGGAAGCACAAAATTAGAATCTTTACATGTTGAAGTGATTTCATGTTCAAATTTATACCAGAAAACATTGTCTAACCGTCTGCATCTACTATTTCTTCAAAAAGAGAGCGGAAGATCTAATAACATTGAAAGGGACATGATTGAAATGCAAAGTGCCTAGCTGCTAAAAAAAAGTATCTCTATTCTTTCCTTTGCCTTTCCTCATCAAGTAAAATATTAACATTAAGAGTAAGAAAATTCACTTAAAATTTTGTTGTGGTTCAGGAAAAAAATCGTGGCACGATTTTGGTTCAGCAATTTGGAGGCTAGTTCTGTCAAAAAATCATGGCACGATTTTGAAATAATGACAAAATTTTGGATCAAGTTTTTAGTGTTGTACGAGCTCCAAATCATGACGAGATCTGGGCAAATCGTGACCCACTTTTGCCTGAAGTTGAACACTATAAAAGGTCTTCATTCATCATCTTTTGGGTAATCTCATGTAGCCAAAGTGGAAACTTTTAGGGAACTTAGAAGCTATGAGTTGAGTGTCTTTTGGTGAGATTCTTGGGTTGAGAAACAATTGTAAACACTTTGTGAGAGTGAAATCATTGAGTCTCTTGATCACAAGTATAAATTCGGGAAAATGGTAGAAATTAGGTTTGTTCTAATTTGAGAACTTTTTGAAGTTAATTTCTTGTAACCCTTGTGTATCTCTTTGTAAAAAAACTCGTTGATTGTGAAATGGAGAGGTCTTTCTCCTCCATACATAAGTCATTGTTGGGCCGAACTTCGTGAACAAATTTTGGTGTGTTTGTTTCTCTTTTCTCTTTATATGTTGCTTGTGGTTTGTGTTTTATTACTATATTAAATTTAGACATGTTATTATTGTTGCTGCTTAAGTCTCTTTTGATATTGGTTACTACTTTCCTTTTACTCCACACATCTAAGTTTATTGATGTGAGTTTTCAAAAACTTCTTCCTTACGTTCTGAAAAACTGTTCTCAGGTTCAGAGTCTGAAATAGTTCAGAGTCTGAGTGACTTCAGAGTCTTAGTGCAACGGATAATAAGTAAGAGAACAGAGAAAGAACGAACACAAGCAATTATACAGGTTCCTTCCACAAACCGGAAGTAGTCTTGTCCCCCTTGCACTTCCAAGGAGAGTTCCACTAAAATGTAATGTCAAATTACAAGTTGCT
>Ga0315915_1006686_pt1 | contig 14019 bp, 12 predicted proteins | sample MpolbnodulesMG_FD_207738 | JGI IMG/M metagenome (GOLD analysis project Ga0315915, IMG submission 207738) | Medicago polymorpha root nodule microbial communities from Los Angeles, California, United States - branched nodules | ecosystem: Host-associated > Plants > Roots > Nodule | place: USA... | reverse complement strand
CCTTGAGGGTGGCTTCTAGCAAACCCATTAGTTATTTATTGAATCTTTTAATTTTAATTATGTCATTTTTGTTTGACAAATTTAATTTTATTGTTAGAAATTCGATCTTTCACCACTGATGCATATAATTTTTTTTATTATTCTTAATTATCTATTTCTCACTTTTTTTTATATAAATAAGATTAGATAAACGAAGATTTTTAATTTATCTATTTATTTTGTGTCAAAAAATTAATTAATTAATTTATCTATCTTTGTTTGACAAAAGGAGTAAGTATTTTTTCAACATCTAAAATTCTAAAGAAAAATCTAAAAAATAAATAAATGTTCAGGAAAGGAAAGGGGAAACCGTAGAAAAATGTGGTGGTCTATATAAAGTGTGGGCCAGTTTCACTGTTCTTTACCTTCAGTTCAGCTGTTTTGCTGAAGGTGAACTGGGCGATGATTACAAAGAGAGAAGATGTCTTATGTAGGAAATAATACCCAATTCCATCCATCGCAAATTCTATGTTGGGAAATAAAGAGCAATTTTCAGAGTCAGAAGTTGAAGGTGCCGCTATACCCTTTTCACCAAAGGGGTTTTGGCTTTGGCATCTCAGATTCTTTCTTCTTCTTTTTCTCCTCTTCCTCTTTCTCTTACTGTCCCTTCGAATTGAATTGGGTTTTTTTTCTTTCTTTTCTACAGTGATAGATCTGTCAAAGTTTACACTTCATATGAGCCCTTTACATTCTTATTTTCCATTCTTATGATGATTTTAGCTTATTTGTTTTGTCCAGAGTTGTAGTTTTTGTTTTTTCTTCACAGTTCCTGTTTTGGATGGGAAACTTTTATTCGAGTTTATTTTTGCTGATTATAGTTGTTGCTTGTTTCAATTTTCCACAACCTAGTCAAATTTGGTTTTACGCCCTGATTTTCATGTCTGATTAATTGATGTATTGGATTAATCGGAGATAAAAATCACGGATTCCGTTTTTGGTTAGGTTGTTGAAAATTGAATTGGACCAATTTAGTCACTAAAATGTCTCCGTGGGTTTTGTTGTAATAATTGGGCAGTGGAAGCTAGATAACCGTAGATAGAGATGGAATCCACAAATGCGGAGTTTTTTTGTCTCATCATTCTACTAATTCCATCTCACAATTTCTTGTTTGTTTGTATATGCTATTTAAATTTAGTTGTTTTAAAAATCTGTTTTGTTTAGGGTTCTGTTTTTTTGTTTCAATATTTCCCAACCTAATTAAACTGTTTTGACACTAGCGTTTGTGGTTTTTTCATAGCTGATTAATTGACGTATTGGATTATTCAAACATGAAACCCACAGTGGTATCTGTTGAATCGAGTTAAATAAGGTTGTTGAAGATCGAATCAAATTGAATGTTTCAATTTTCCCAACATAATCAAACTGAGTTGATATAAGTGTCTATAGTTTCCATGTTTCATTAATTGATATATTGCATTAATCGAGCATGAAAAAACTAAAAACACGTGTTACCTTGAGTTTGGTTACGTTGTGAATCAAACTAATCAACCACTAAAATGACAGCTAGACAAATGGAATCCACAAATGCTGAGTTTTTTTGTCTCATCATTCTATTAATTTCATTTCACATTTTTTTATTGTTTGTATCTGCTATTTAAATTTAGTTTGCTGTGTATGTCTTATTTTGATAGAGAATTTGGGGTTTTTTTAATAATAAAACATAAAGTAGTATGAATATAGATAAGGTGTATGGAATCAATTTGTTGCATTTTCATTATTTTTGTTTTCTCATAATAATTTGATAAAAGTTATGAGCTTTCACTCTTGTATATTAATCAATACTGAGGTATGTTGGGATGGTATAAAATTGCATCTTAAGTATTGATCTAAGAGTTTGATGAACCATTACAGTGTGAACTTGGACTAATATGTGCAACTGTGAAAGTGTCAGCTTCAGTTATGCCCTTCAATTTTTTTATTTTTTTTTAAGTTATATAAGTTATCGCATATATATTTGCTATTAAAGGTGTAGCAAGTTCAATAATTTCAATGTACTTGTTATGAAATGTGAATACAGAGTAAAATGCACAAACCAAATTCTATACAAAAAAAAATATACATACCAAATACTGTTGATATCATTTTTCAGTATTATAATTAGTTGCTCTTAAAGACGAGTCTCTAGAAAGAATAAGGAGTCATTGAAGGGTGATACCTTTATATGTCTCAGATTTTGTTTTTTGAGCCAATTATGTTTTCAGATAATGTTTTGCTCGTCACTCCAATGTAGCAACTATGGTTACAGTACAAGAATAGTTTGGTGTGCAGAATTTAACTTGAATCATGTCTCGTTTATTCAAGAAAAGTTTGTTCATTGCTGTCAGCTGTTTTGCTGAAGGTGAAAAGAAAGGGGCGTAGATTATAATGAGAGAGGCCTTTAGTGGGAGAATAATATCCAATTCGATCGGAAAAGTAAAACCCAACATCTATCAGAGTTAGGATTCGCTCTATTTATCAATATCAACAAAAAAAGAGAAGAAAATGAAAACAAAGGTCTGAACTTGAGAAGGTGCTGTCACACCCTTGTCAACTTTGGTATCTCAGATTCTGTCTTTTTGTCTTCTTTCTCCTCTTCTTCCTCTTTCTCTTGCTGTTCATTTAATTGAATTCAGGTTTTTTTCCACAGTGACAGATCTTTCAACATTTACTAATGGCATGAGCCCCTCTACTGATTTTCTACTGTTATGATTATTGACTTATTTCATTGAAAAATTTGTTTTGTTCAGAGTTGTAATTTGTTTTTCCTGCACTGAATTTGTTTTGGACAGGAAACATTTTGTTGTCTTGTTGAAGATTTTGTGCATACAGAAAAAGCTTGATTATAGCTACTGCTTGTTTCTGTTTCTCAGAAACATTGTGTGTTTCTTGTAATTGGGCAGCGGCCAGACAACCGTAGAGTTGGAATCCACGGAGTGTTGAGGTTTTTTGTCTCCCACTTCTACTAATTCCATCTCACATTTCATTTAGATGTAAATTAATAATTTTGTTCATTTAGTTTAATTGTTGCATTTTTGTTCACCATGTATTTTTCTCTTTTTTCCAGCATCAGAGAAAGTTAAAGTGAGAGATATACCATGTGAATATATATTTTTTTACAATATACCATGTAAATTGTAATCCTTTCTTTGATGGTGATCAGATTAATATTAGTTCGGAAGAGGGAAGTCTGGTTTGTGAATACAGTAATACACCTAGCTGATTCTGATTCTGATTCCCTATAATATCCTGAGATTCTTGATATCACCTTATAGTTAATTGCTCTTTATTCAACTATTTTGGAAGATTCCTACTATCAAAGGTGACTATATTTAGGAAAGTCTGTCTGAAAATCTTAATAATGTGCTTTGGCCACCATTGATGATTAACAAGGACAAAAGTGCACCATTAACTTTCATTTCCCCGCACTGCTTTAGGACAGTTTATTTCTAATATATCTATTTTATCTGTATAGCGGTTTCAGATTCATTTTAATCTACAATTATGTTTTTTTTTTTGTGAAACTCCTAATGATTGCACTTGGTTATCTGGTTCTACGCTTTTTTCATTCTAGGAAATTATTAAAGATGACGATGAAAAGCTGAATGGACTGAGAAAAGAAGTGGGTGAAAAGGCATATAGTGCCATGGTGGCAGCTTTAACGGAAATTAATGAATATAATCCTAGTGGGAGATATGTAACCTCAGAGTTATGGTACTATAAAGCGGGAAGGAGAGAAACTTTGCAAGAAGGAGTGAAGTTTTTGTTGGACCACTGGAAACGCATGAAGAAGGGAATGTTGTGAAGGTTTGTTTACAACTTTATTACTTTATTTCGGTTACAGTAATTTTCTTGGGAGCATTATAGCTTGAAGAACTTGAGGAAAAGAAAAAGGAAATTGAAGACCAACTGTTGTACTTTGGTTACTTAAAAGTAATAGCCACCTAAGTTAATTCTTTGGATCTTTTCTCAAGAAATTACTAGTGATTTATGATCTCCCCCTTCCATATGATTATTTTTTCTATAAATGGGCGATGATTAGAATGAGAGAGGCCTTAAGTAGGAAATACCCAATTCCATCGGAAAATCAGAAACCAAATTCTATCAATATCAAAAAAATAAATAATAATAATAATATAGGTCGGAAACCGAAGGTGCCGTCACACCCTTTTCATCAAAGGGTTTGGCTTTGGTGTCACAGATTCTGTCTTCTTCTTTCTCCTCTTCCTCTTTGTCTTTCCTTTTTCTTACAGCCCCTTTAATGGAATTGGGTTTTTTCCCACAGTGATAGATCTTTCAAAATTTACACTTGATATGAGCCCTTCACATTCTGATTTTTTTTAGTATTATCTTATTTTTATTATTAAAAAAAAATTGTTTTGTTTATTGTTGGAGTTTCTTTTTTTGAACTGCTTTTGTTTTTGATGGGGAAACACCTTCGTTGTTTTCTTGTTGAAGATTTAGTGCATACTGAAAAAGCTTGATTATAGCTACTACATGCTTCTGACGAACATGTTTTCCTTAACAAAAATGGAACATTTTTTTCAGAAACATTGTGGATTTGTTGAATTTGAGCAGTGGCCAGACAACCGTAGAGATGAAATCCACAGATGTTGAGTTTTATCTCTCCATTCTACTAATTCCATCTCATATTTCTTGTATTTTGCTGCTTAATTGTTCATTTTTAGTTAAATTTTAACATACGTTTTGGAGATTTTAAATTTTGGGGTTTAGTAATTTGGAAGAGATAAAGTAGTATGCACATGGATCCTAAGTTTGGAATCAATTTGCTGCATTTTAATTATCATTTCATGTTTTGTTGATGGCAGGATTAGTCATGTTGCATTCTCCTAGAGAATAATTTGTGCATGGCGGCTGGTTAGCATGTATCCATATTTGTAGAGCTGCAAACCGAAGATTAAGGTTGTGCATAAATCAAGTAATTTACGATCATGTTAAACTGGTTATAGTTTCACTAGACAATTAGACTGTCTTGCTGAGACTCAAACTGCTTTTGTAGTGTCTGCCTTTGTATTATCTCTAGCATGGGAGAAGACATATTGATGTTAAACTTGTATGACTATTATTTGTTCTTTATTAGCATGTTTTTCTTTCTGTTAGTGAGAGATGATTTTGTTTTGCGCATCCAGGTCTTGATCAAAACTAAGTAGTGTGTGTGCACGCTCTTGCAATTCATCTGTTAGCCTTTATGGAGTATGTGCATAGCCTAATTGACGGTCTGATTGTTGCGTATTATAAATAAAGTTCTAAGCAACTATTAGATATATGTCGAATAAAATTTTCCATCAAAACAAGTCGTGGCAACAACATTCAACAAAAACAGATGAAACGTGTTTTGAAATTTAGGTGCTAATTTTTTTTTAATTGAAATAGATACCCAATCACATGATGTGACCAGGAAGCAAAATACAAACAACAGTCAACATAAATTTATAGCTTATACCATTTCTATCCTATCTAAATGAACAACATTTCACGGATATAATTGATTACAATTTTAATTTAGCAAATGAAAGAGGGAATGAATGTATGATTGCATGCTTGCTACAGGCCTCATGTTTTGGAATAGACTCGATGATTTGAATTCACGTAACAGACTGCCTAAGACTTAAAAGAGTACTCCAATTTACTGACAGCAAACCAATCCGCAGACCAATTAAGAAAGACTTGCAATATGGTACTCTCTCAACTAATTTATTCAGCAAACTAAGGATCTAATTTGGAAACAAATGCAGAAAAAACGTGACCATGCAACTAACTTCTTGACGACAACAAACCGAGACAAGGGTTTGGATTCAAACACCATTGGAAAATGCTGTAATCCAGATACTTGCTTTAATGTTTAGCCGATTCCTAGACGAGAGTTCACCTCCTTGACCATCTTTTCTTGCCTTTCAAATGCTCCAAATGCACGCGAACCGCACCACTTTTACTCTCCTTGAATAGTATCTACCAATGTCAATTAGCCCCGCAAACTTATCCAAATAAGCCGAGCAATCCTTATGAAGAGGAGTATAGATGTCAAACCACTCACAAAATTTGTACCGAACTTTCGCAAACACTATTAACTCAGAGTATAGATGAACAACCGACTCTTCTCCATAATTTTTAACACAATGCAGCAGTCCGTAGCTAATCACTCATCTTATGTATAGATGAATGTTTGTAGCAATCCTATTTTGAAATATTATCTGCACTAATATTGATATGCATGGTATTCCAAGTAATAAGTACATAGACCTTTTTTTTTTCTCCTTCAAACTTGATGGTTGAATTTATTAGAAGACATGGTTGAATTTATTAGACGACAAGTGAATATGTCAATTTACATCCTCATTGAGGAAAGAAGGTTATATATTTTGGGCTTGGCTCTATGTTTTTGAGTCGGTACTTATCAATATTTTTGATATTATATTGATTTATAAATACAATAATTTTATTGTAGTTATAAAACATATGAAATGAGTTTTTGTAAAACAACATATGAAGTGAATGTAAAAAAAAAAACATTATTTTCAGGACCTGAATCCATGCCCTTTCAGTTACTTGACAACAACTTTACCAATTGGGCTAAGGTTACCCGTCAACATATAAAGTGAATGTAACATAAAATATATATTTGGTTGAGAATACTAATTTTCATTACCTTAAATTCCTAAAAAAAAATTTAAATTCATTATAATTATAATTTGGAAAATGCTAACTAGTGTTCTGAGACACTGGTTAAGGAAACAAGTATAGCAAGAATTTCTTAAAATTTGTGTAATCAAATATTTAAAAATGTAAAAAATGTTGTTTTCAATGAAAAAATACATTTTTTTGTTTTTTTTTAACTAGTGCCCTGAAACATTAGGCATGACCTTTATAATTTTGAATAGTGGATAAATCGACATAAAAAATTGTTTAACGAAACACTGGCATGAAGTGATATAGTTGATTAGTTATTTATTGAATCTTGTAAAAGAAAAAGAAAAAGATGGTTAACTATCTTTGTTTGACAAATGGAGTAAGTATTTTTCAACATCTAAAATTCTAAAGATAAATCTAAAAAAATAAATAAATGCTTAGGAAAGGTGAAGTCCTAAAAAAATGCTGCGGTTTATATAAAGTGTGGGTCAGTTTCATTGTTCAATGCCTTCAGCTGTTTTGCTGAAGGTGAAATGGGCGATGATGTTAAAGTGAGAAGATGTCTTTATGTAGGAAACAATACCCAATTCCATCCATCGTAAATACTTTGTTGGGAAATAAAGAGCAATTTTCTATGTCAGAAGTTGAAGGTGCCGCTATACCCTTTTCACCAAAAGGGTTTTGGCTTTGGCATCTCAGATTCTGTCTTCTTCTTTTTCTCCTCTTCCTTTCTCTCTTACTGTCCCTTCGAATTGAATTGGGTTTTTTTCTTCCTACAGTGATAGATCTGTCAAAATTTACACTTCATATGAGCCCTTTACATTCTTATTTTCCATTTGATTTTAGCTTATTTGTTTTGAAAATTTTGTTTGTTCAAAATTGTAGTTTTTGTTTTTTCTGCACACTTCCTGTTTTGGATGGGAAACCTTTTGTCGTATTTATTTTTGCTGATTATGGTTGGTGCTTGTTTCAATATTCCCAACCTACCCAAATTGGGTTTGACGCTGTGATTTTTCTGTGTGATTAATTGATTTTTTTGGATTAATTAGAAATGAAAATCACAGTGGACATGCCGATTTGTCTATGTTGTTGAAAATTGAACCGAATCAATAGTGCACTAAAATGTTTTTATATTGTAAGATTTTGTGTTGCCCTTTTCAGTTTCCCCAACCTAATCAATTTTGGATTTGACAGTCTGGTTTCCGTATCTGATTAATTGACATATTCGATTAACGAAGCATGAAAACCATAAGTGGTATATGTGTTTACGTAGGTTGTTGAAGATGAAATCAACCAATGAATCACTAGAATGCTTCCGTGGATTTTGTTGTAATAATTGGGCAGTGGAAGCTAGATAACCATAGATAGAGATGGAATCCACAAATGCTTGAGTTTTTTTGTCTCATCATTCTACTAATTCCATCTCACAATTTCTTATTTGTTTCTATCTTTTTTTTGAATCAGCCAAATATTATTAAGCCAAGAGCGTGTAAGAAACACCCAAAACTTGGACCTGAAAGCGAAAATTACAATAAGGTGCCGTATATATGCGAAACACCCAAAATGATGGAATACCCTCCCGTATATATGTGAAACCTCAACACCCAAAACCAGCAGACAAGTAAACCACAACAGCAGGTTCAGCCCCTAAAACACAACCAGAAGGGCCAACCGCAGCAAAAAATCCAACTGGCAACACAAAAAACACCTAGCAGCTGCTGTCCAAAGACATGGCAGAAAAACTAGCAAACAGCGGCCTCCTGACAGTCCAACACAGCAGGGAACAGCGCTTCTAGCACCCACAACAGAGGTAAAACAGCACCAGGAAACAGTAACTACCGCGAGAGACATTCTGCCGGATTCCACTGCCATTCATAAAATAAGCACGCCTGCGTTTTAATCCTAGACAACAACCACTGCCAAGACACCACTTTGATTTCCTCCACTATTGCATTAATCCCCCAATTTACCTCATTAAAAATCTTATCATTTCTCGCCTTCCACAAACACCAAATCGTCGTATGCCAAACAAGCCATAAACCCCTTCAAATCTTCTTGTTCCTATAACCACCACTCCAACACTCCCAATGAATGAAAAAATTTGGAGGAGCTAAGAAGTAAAAATCAAACCATCTCATCACCTCCAACCAAACATCGGTCGCCACTTTACAATGAACGAATAGGTGAATAGCCGTTTCACCCTCCCTACCACACAAGGCGCAGGAAAGAGAATCCTCCACCGGTAAAACATTTCTCAACAAAAGATTATCTTTTGTCGGAACACGGTTTAGAAATAACTTCCAAGAGAAAGCTACCACTTTCGAGGGGGCCGGACTCTTCCACATCTTATTGAACCACCTTTTTCCTCCTCTCTCCACAAACCTTCCGACAACATCAAACCTTCTAATTTTCCATACGCCGACTTCATCGAGAAGACACCGTTGTCTTCCAAATTCCATCTCCACTCATCTTCCTCTTGAGACCACACCACACCTTCCAAATCCTCCAATAAATTTGCCAACAGTTGACCCTCCCAAACAAAAAAACTCCTTCTCCAATTAAAATTCCACTCCAAATTGGAACAATTTAGAGCTAATAAGTCACCAATTGTCGCTTCTTTTTGATTGGAAATTGAAAAAAGTCTAGGATATTTTATTTTAAAAGTCGTCTCACCCCGCCACCTTACTTTCCAAAAACTTGTATGTAAGTCATTCCCCACGCGTTTACTAAGTTCCGATGAAAACCAACCATGACCTCCAAAATCATCTAACCTAGCAATATCCTTCCACCATAAAGATGCATTATTAGGAATGACACAAGGACCCCCTCCCATCATATTCTCTACACAAGCCCCATACTTCTCTTTTAACACATCTTTCCAAAGAGCTTTATCACCCACCAACAATCTCCACCTCCATTTCGCCAATAAGTTCACATTAACCACCCTAACATCCTTAACCCCTAACCCACCATTTCTTTTTTGTTGACAAACCGACTTCCACTTCACCCAACTAATCTTACGCCCACCCTCCACACCTCCCCAAAGGAACTCTCTTTGAACTCTCACAATCCTCCTCCACACCTTAGTCGGCATCTTCAAAAAAGACAAGTAGAAAATTGGAATGGAATTAAGAACTGAATTGAGAAGCACAATTCTACCTCCAAAGCTAATATATCTATGACCCCACATATTTAATTTCCTACTAAGAAGATTCAACAATGGATCCCATGCAAACATCTTTCTAGAGCTCGCCCCAACGGGAAGCCCCAAATACTTGAAAGGAATAGCACCTTCACTACACTTCAAGAAGTCACACGCCATAGTCATAAACTCCGGTGGAACATTCACCCTTATCAAGGAACTTTTGGAGAAATTAATCTTTAGACCTGATGCCATCTCAAAACCTTGAAGCAATGCCTTCATCGTCCAAAGATTACCCACCGTAGCTTTCCCTATACAAAGCGTATCATCCGCATATTGCAAATGCAAAACCACCAAACCATTGTTTCCAACTTCGAACCCTTGAAATAAATTCAAAGACATTGCATTCCTCATTAACCCACTAAAACCTTCCGCCACTAACAAAAACAAGAATGGTGCAAGCGAATCCCCTTGTTTAAGCCCTCTTTTAATACAAATTTCCTCCGTTGGACTCCCATTGACTAGAATTGACATATTTCCACCAAACACGCACGCCTTCATGCAAGCCACCCACTTGTGGCACATTCCAACTCTCCCCATCATATACTCCAAAAAAACCCCAATCCACCGAGTCATATGCCTTTCTCAAAATCCACCTTCAAAATCAAACATTGCCTTTTCCTCTTCTTAGCATAGTCCACCACTTCGTTCACCACCATAACCCCATCCACCAAATTCCTACCTTTTAAGAAAGCCGATTGCGATGATGAAATTATAGAATTCATAACTCCCGCTAATCTTCTTGCTAACACTTTTGCAAGGATCTTTCTCTCTTTGTAGTTTAGCACACAAGTCTTTGAACACATCAAAAGTATCTGATTTTTCTCTAATAAAGTTTACCCAAGTAAATCTTGAGAAATCATCAACAACCACAAGAACATACCTCTTTCCACCAATGCTCTCAACTTGCATAGGTCCCATGAAATCCATGTGAAGAAGTTCAAGAACTTTGGAGGTTATTTGATATTCCAAACTTGGATGCGACATCCTAGTTTGTTTACCAATTTGACATTAACTACATATATCACCTTCAACAATTTTTAGTTTAGGCAGTTCTCTGATTGCTTCTGCTGAGATGGCCTTTTTCACAATTTTGAGTTTAAATGGCCAAATTTTTTATGCCACATTTTAACCTCTTCTTCTTTACTCATGAGACAAGTGGACAATTGAGCTTCTTCCTGAGGTACCCATAGGTAACAATTGTCTTTTGACCTTGTACCTCTTATATGAACTTCTCCTTTCTCATCAATAATCTGACACTCATGTTTACTGAAATTTACTTTCATTCTTTGATCACACAGCTGACTTATGCTAATTAGGTTGGCAGTTAGGCCTTTTACTAACAACACTTTGTCAAGTCTTGGTAATCCATTTTTGATCAAATTACCAATACCTAGAATTTTTCCTTTAGCTCCATCACCAAAAGTAACATAGCTGCTAACATATTTGTCAACTCCAGTCATGTGTCCTGAGCAACCACTGTCAAAGTACCAGTCTTCTTTTGATGATACTCTCAGAGAGGTGTAAGCTATCAAACCAACTTTATCACACTTGAGTATCCATTTCTTCTTGACCTTACTCCTCTTTGGTTCAGTTGATCTTTGCTGAGATTATTTATAATGATCATACAGTTTGAAACAGAATGGCTTTATATGACCTCTCCCTTTACAATAGTGACAAGTCCAGGCACAATGAGATTTCCTGTTCTTAGAATTCTGATGTTCCTTAGAATGTTGCAACATCGACTTACTCGTGGAAGAGTCATCAGTTGTTACATCTGGACCTAGTTGTTGTTTCCTCACTATACCACAGTCTTTTGGAGCATAGGCAGAACTCATATTTCTTTGTTTCTTGTTAAGAGTTTTATAATCAAAAGCAGTGACTTTAGGATTTTCTTTGCTTTGCCCTTCTAGGATTTCCTCCAGAACATTTGTGCTTGTGGTCATCATCCTAACTTGTTTCTTCACATGTTCTAGTTGAGGGTTTAGCTGGATTACCTCATCATTGATTTCAGAAATTTTTGCAAGATGATCTCTCTTTTCAGCTTGTAGATGACTGATGGTCTTCTCCTGCTTCTCAACCAACTGGCACATATCAGAATTTCTGGCAACCAATTCATTGAAAGAGAAAGCTAAATCTTCATAAGAAAGGACTTTATCACATGAGTTAGTATCTGACAATACTCTACCAGTCAAAACAGTAACATGTTTAGCAGATTCACTTTCAACTTCCCCTTCAGAGTCATCATCATCAGACCAAGAAACATCCAAGCTTTCCTTTTGTCTTTTGAGAAATGTGGCACATTCTGTTCTGATGTGACCATATCCTTCAATTCATGACATTGGACCCCCTTTGATTGAGTGATCTTCTCATTAGTTCTTGGATTCTTTGCATTTCCAGGTTGATTGTCGATGTTGGATCTGATGTTCTGAACATTTGATCTGGGTCTTCTGTTAACTTGTTTCAAGATCCTCCTGAACTGTTTTCCAAGTAGCACAATATTTTCTAATAAGCTTTCATCATTCTCACGATTTCCTTGTGCCTCTTTAGTATCAACATTAGAAACAAAAGTAATGCCTTTGCCTTTCTTGTCAGTTTTGTTATTGACATTTAATTCAAAATTCTGAAGAGATCCAATCAGCTCATGAACCTTTAAGCTTGAGATGTCCTGAGCTTCTTCAATAGCTGTTACCTTCATGTCAAATCTCTTAGGTAGATATCTAAGGATTTTTCTAAGAAGCTTTTCATCAGAAATTTTCTCTCCAAGAGAGTCAAATGTATTAGCAATATCTAGAATATTCAAGTGATAATCTTGTATGCTCTCATCTTCCATCATTTTCAAATTCTCAAATTTTGTGGTAAGAAGTTGGAGTCTTGCACTTTTTACCTTAGATGTACCTTCATGAGCAGTTTTGAGAATATCCAAGCATCCTTGGCCACAGTGCATTACTTGATTAATCTGAACGTATTCTTGTTAACCCCATTGAATAAAACATTCAATTATTTGGAGTTACCAAGAGCTAACTCATCTTCAGCGGCATACCATTCTTCTTCTGGTTTCAGAACAGCTGTCTTGTTCCCATCTGCATCAAGAACCACGGGATGTTCCCAACCCTTCAGAACTGCCTTCCAAATTTTGTTGTGTATGGATTTAAGGAAAGTATTCATACGTGATTTCCAATAATCATAGTTGGTCCCATCCAACAGAGGTGGTATGTTCACAAATCCTCATTCCTTGTCCATCACGCTAGAAAGTAATTAACTTCCTTGGATCTCACCTTAAAACAGGCAGGGTGCCTGCTCTGATGCCAATTGAAATTCTAACACGTAAGATTTAAGATGTTCTATGCACAAATACGAATGTTGAACTTAATGATTCAACATCATACTACCAGGCATAAATTACGTAAAAGTAAAAGACAAGAAAATAAAAGGCACAAGAGAAGTATTAACCAAGTTCGGTGATAAACACACCTGCTCTGGGGCTACCAAGCCAGGAAGGAAATCCACTAGTGTAGTCCTTATTCTAAGTTCTCAGCAAACTCCTCGTTTACAACTCTAGACCCAGGACCTACCCGTCTTGACTTCAACCTAGGAACTCCTAGATATGAGATCCCATCTCACTTCCTACCAATTAACCACAACCCCCGTGATTATACGATTACAACTCAATATAGTGAAGTTACCTTCAAACACAAACTACTACCTTGCTTCAAAGCTTCGGTGTAGCACAAGTTTGCAACTCAATAAACAGTCCTAAGCTTGCATCAAGGTGATACAAGAAAGACTCACAAATAACAAAGACAAACTTAGACTTGCATCAAAATGATACAAGAGTAGACACACAATTAACAAAGACTCAAAACCCTAAAAAATCTATTCTTTAGAATGACGGCTTGAATGAATAATTAGGTCTTCTAGTCTTGTATATATACTGAAGCAGCACGGGCTTGATACGCTTGTTGGGCTTCAGAAACAAATGTAGATCGTTCAACTGATCCACGTAACAAAAATAGCAATTCCTAAGAAGTAGGAACATCTTTAGGAACCGCCTCAAAACAACACCATGGAATCCTAAAATATAATCTATACTTTAGAAACAAATAACCCAGAATATTCTGGACAAAAATACGTTACTTGGTGAACAAGAGAAA